>Ga0105238_10008588_pt1 | contig 10219 bp, 7 predicted proteins | sample KBSC34metaG_FD_81526 | JGI IMG/M metagenome (GOLD analysis project Ga0105238, IMG submission 81526) | Corn rhizosphere microbial communities from Kellogg Biological Station, Michigan, USA - KBS C3-4 metaG | ecosystem: Host-associated > Plants > Roots > Rhizosphere > Soil | place: Michigan, USA...
ACAACGGTGACGACGGATCGAGCGCGAGCAATAAGCCCTTGCTGACAAGGCCCGGCATCGTGACAGGAGCAACGGAACATGCGGCGAGCACACCGGCGTTGCCGTAACTCGCCGGCCGGCCGGGCACGCCGGGATCGACCAGCGCGACCTTGCTGCCGGCACGCAGCAGCCAGATCGCGGTCGACAGGCCGACGATGCCGCCGCCAATGATGACGATAGATGAGTCTGCGGACGACGGCACTCAACCCCCGTGTTGCAACGCAGAGCGTATCGTTCACATCTCCTTGAAACTAGTCAATCGTCGAATAGGCGCTCCAAAGTTTCGCCCAATTTGCGGCCTGCCTGAACGGCGCGCGCGATGTCCGTCGCGAGCTGCATCGCGAATACGAAAACTCCCTGCCATGAGGTGATTCATGCGCCTTGCGATTCTTGTCGCCGCTCTCCTTTCATTTTTCCCTTGCGCGCTTCCTGCGGTCGCCAGGGATGCCGATCCTAACCCGGTGCAGGGTTTATGGTTCGCGACCGACTATCCGGCGCTGCAGATCCGCGCCGGGGAAGACACCACGCTGCCGCTGACGTTGTACAATTACGGCCTGCCGCCGCAGCGCACCGCGATCACCATCACCGACAAGCCTGATAACTGGACCGCCGAGATCACCGGCGGCGGCAAGCCGGTGGCAGCCGCCTTCGTCGACCACGACGGCCACGCCACGCTGTCGCTCAAGCTGACCGTGCCGGCGAGCGCCAGGCCCGGCGACTACAAGCTCATGCTGCACGCCGAGGGCGACAACGCGAAATCCGACCTGCCGATTGCGGTGAAGCTCGCAGCACCGCTCGCCGCCAAGCTGACGATGACGCCGAAATTCCCGGTGCTGAAGGGCTCGCCGAAATCGTCGTTCGACTTCAACGTCGCGGTGAAGAACGAGAGCGGCAGCGACATGCTGGTCAACCTCAGCGCCGACACGCCGGAGGGGTTCACGGTTGCGTTCAAGGAAGGCTATGGCGCGCAGGAGTTGACGAGCCTGCCGTTCAAGGCCGGCGAATCGAAGGATCTTACGGTTGCGATCAAGCCGGGACCGGACGTGAAGGCCGCCGAAACGCCCGTCATCGTGCACGCCAATGGCGAGAAGGCCCAGGCGCAAACCAAACTCACGCTCGACATCGCGGGCCAGCCGACGCTGTCGCTGTCCGGTGAAGACGGCCGCCTGTCGGGCGATGCCTACGCCGGCAAGGACAAGAGTTTCCCGCTGGTGCTGCGCAACACCGGCACAGCGCCGGCGCAGGAGATCCAGCTCACGGCTTCGCCGCCGAGTGGCTGGAAGGTGACGTTCGAGCCGAAGCAGGTTGCGGAACTTGCCGTCGACGCCGAGCAGAAGATCAACGCGACCGTGACGCCGGCGCCGAAGGCACTGGCCGGCGACTACATGGTGACGATGCGCGCGTCCGGCAGCGGGCAATCGCAATCAGCCGACTATCGCGTCGCGGTTACGACCTCGACGCTGTGGGGCATGACCGGGATCGGCGTGATCGGCGCGGCACTGCTGGTGCTGGTCGGCGCAGTCGGCAGGTTCGGCCGGCGATGAGCGGCGCGATCATCGTTGCCGAGCGCCTGACCAAGGCCTACGGCGCCAACATCGCGGTCGATCATCTCGATCTCGCAATCGAACGCGGCGAGGTATTCGGCCTGCTCGGGCCGAACGGCGCCGGAAAAACGACCACGATCCTGATGCTGCTCGGCCTGACCGAGCCGACGTCGGGACGCGCCTGCGTCGCGGGCTTCGATCCGCTGCGCCAGCCGCTGCAGGTCAAGCGGCGGGTCGGCTACATGCCGGATCAGGTCGGCTTCTACGACAATCTCTCCGGCATCGCGAACCTGCGCTACACGGCGCGGCTCGCCGGCATCCCCGGCCGCGAGATCGATACGCGCATCGACGCCGCGCTCAAGCGCGTCGGCCTGCTCGACGCCGGCCGCAAGGCGGTCAAGACCTATTCGCGCGGCATGCGGCAGCGGCTCGCGATCGCGGAAATCCTGATGAAGCAGGCCGAGGTCGCCATTCTCGATGAGCCGACCGGCGGTCTCGACCCGCAGGCGACGCGCGAGTTCCTCGAGCTGATCCGCTCGCTGAAGGCTGACGGCATGACGATCCTGCTGTCGTCGCACCTGCTCGATCTCGTGCAGTCGGTGTGCGACCGCGTCGCGCTGTTCAATGCCGCCAGGATCGGGCTGATCGGCCGTGTCGACGATCTCTTGCGCGAGGTGCTCGGCGGCTCGCACATCATTCGGGTCGAGGCGCGCGGCCGCAATCTCGATGCCGCGATCGCAGCGGTGCCGGGCGTCAAGCGGGTGACCGCAGACGGCGGCGCGCTGCGCGTCGAGGCGACGGATGACCTGCGGCCGCAGATCGCGCGCGCCGTGGTCGGCGCCGGCGGCGACCTCACCACCATCGCCGCCGGCCATGCCAGCCTCGACGAGGTCTACACGCAATACTTCGAGGGAGTTCGCCATGCAGCGTGAAGGCTCGGCATTCTCGGGCGTCGGCACCGTGACCATGAAGGAGCTCGCCGATAACCTGACCTCGACGCGGATGCGGCTGCTCGAGCTGTTGATCTTCGTCACCGGCGCCGGCGCCGCCTATTCCACGATCGGCGTGGTCAAGGACCAGCTCTCGGAATATCCGTTCGTGTTCTTGCTGGTGTTCACCTACGGCCACGATCCCCTGCCGTCATTCGTCGGCTTTCTCGGCTTCCTGATCCCAATCGTTGCGATCGCGCTCGGCTTCGATGCCGTCAATAGCGAGTTCAACCGCCGCACCATGAGCCGCATCCTGGCGCAGCCGATCTATCGTGACGCGCTGCTGATCGGAAAGTTCTTCGCCGGGCTGATCACGCTTGCGGTGGTGCTGTCGGCACTGTGGCTGCTGGTGGTCGGACTGGGGATCCTGCTGCTCGGCCTGCCGCCAAATACCGATGAGGTCTTGCGCGGGTTCGCGTTCCTGCTCGCTGCGATCGCCTATGGCGGCGTGTGGCTCGCGCTCGCACTGCTGTTCTCGGTGATATTCCGATCGGCCGCGACCGCGGCACTGGCGAGCCTCGCGGTGTGGCTGCTGTTCGCGTTCTTCTGGCAGATGCTGGTGCCGCTGGTCACGGTGGCGATCGCGCCGCCCGATCCGTACGATCCCTACTCGACCCTGCACACCATCAATGTCGGCATGGATATCGCGCGCGTGTCGCCGAACACACTGTTCTCCGAGGCGACACTGGCGTTCTTAAGCCCAACCACGCGCGCGCTCGGTCCGGTGCTGACGACGCAAATGTCAGGCGCGATCCGCGGCACGCCGTTGCCGCTCGGCGACAGCATCGCGATCGTGTGGCCGCAGCTCACCGCACTGCTGGCGTCGGTGATCGTGCTGTTCGTGATCGCCTATGTACTGTTCCAGCGTCAGGAAGTGCGGGCGTAGCAGGAACTACGCCGCGACCTGGAAGCCGTGCGACCAGGCACCCCACGTGGTGCCGTCATTGGCGCGGATCCATAGCGTGTCGGCGCCGTTGCCAGGCTGATAGGTGACCTGCGACAGCTGGCTGGCCGAGATGATGTTGTCCTGACCGGCGGCAAGCGCGTTGCCGTTGAGGGCGAAGTGTCCGCCGCCGACGCCGTTGTCCCAGAAGTCATACTGGGTCGCCGGACTGCCGAACGGATCGCTGTAGCTGAACAGCGAGGACGCGGCGATGCTCTGCTGGCCAGCGGCGGCCGCAAGCATTCCGACCGTCACGGTGGGGCCGAGATCGATCGGCGCGGTCACGGTGAAGGCGTTGGACCAGTTGCCCCACACCGTGCCGTCATTGGCCTTGATCCACAGCGTGTCGGCGCCGGAGCCCGACTGATACGACAACTGCGCGAGCTGCGCCGCGGTGATGACGTTGTGCAGGTTGACGCCGAGCGTCGTGCCGTTGAGCACGAAGTGGCCACCGCCGGTGCCGGCATTCCACAGGTCGTACTGGGTCGCCGGGCTGCCGAACGGATCGCTGTAGTTCGAGAACAGCGCCGAGCCGGCAAAGCTCTGGCCGTGGCTCGCGGTGACGTTGGCAACCGTCAGGGTCGGGCCGGTATCGATGGGCGCAGTGACGGTGAAGGCGCTGGAGAATGAACCCCACACCGTGCCGTCATTGGCGCGGATCCACAGCGTGTCGGCGCCGGAGCCCGACTGATAGCTCAGCTGCGCGAGCTGGGCGGCGGTGAAGATGTTGTGCTGGTTGGCGCCGAGCGTGACGCCGTTGAGCACGAAGTGCCCGCCGCCGGTGCCGGTATTCCACACATCATACTGCGTCGCGGGGCTGCCGAACGGATCGCTGTAGTTCGAGAACAGCGCCGAGCCGGCATAGCTCTGGCCGTGGCTCGCAGTGAGGTTGGCAACCGTCAGCGTCGGGCCGGTATCAACCGGCGCATTGACGTGAAACTCGGTCCACGCGCCCCAGGAAATTCCGTCATAGGCCTGGACCCACAGATCATCCGATCCGGAGCCGCTCTGGAATGTTGCCGTCGCAAACTGCGCGGCGGTGACACTGATGGCCTGACCGGGCGCCTGCGCGACGCCGCCGACGACCCAGTGGCCGCTCGATGCATCGAACGTCGAGTCCCAGAACTGATAGGCGGTGACCGTGTCGCCGTCACCATCCGTCACGCTGAACAGGCCGGCGACCGCAATGTTTTGACCATGCGTGGCCGTGTAGGCTGCCGCCGAGACCACGGGCGTGTGGTCGAGTGTGCTGACGTCGATGCGCTGCCAGCCGGTCTGGGTGCCGTCGTTCTCCAGCAGCTGCGCCCACAGCGCATCGGCGCCACCGGAGGTGCCGGCCTTGTAGGTGACGCTGCCGAGATTGGCCGCGGTGACGTCGATCTGGTGACCGCCGGTCTGCGCCACGCCGTTGATCCAGAACTGGCCGCCGCTCGCGGTGCCGTTCTGGTCCCACAGCTCCAGCTTCTGGTAACCGATGTTGCTGGCGTCGGTGATGGCGAGCAGGCTGGCCAGCGTCAGGGTCTGGCCGCGCGTCGCCGAGACGGTGACGTTCACCGACAGCGACGGCGGCGTGACGTGCACGATGTTGTCGGCGGTGATGGTGTCGCCGGCCGCCAGCAGGGTCGCGAGGCTGACCTCGAACGTCGTCTGCCAGTACTGGCCGGACGCGCTGCCCCACGGATTGCGGATCACGAAATTGCCGGTCATGCTGTCGAAGCCGATGATCGACATGGCGTGGTCGGCGACGAGCGTGGTCTTGCCGGTGGAATCGGTGGCGTTGGTATAGGACGACAGGACGAGGTCGTTGCCCTGCGCGAGATCCGCGCACAGGATCGAGCAGACCGTCGCGGTCGAGTAGCCGAGCGTGTAGCTCGTCGACTGCAGCGAGGAATTGTAGGTGGCCTTGCCCCACGAGCTGCCATTGGCGATGAAGTCGGTGATCACGGTCGCGCCGGTGATCTCCTCCAGTGCGTACTCCGGCGCACCGCCGTTGCCGATCGTGGAGAACGAGTTGCCGTAGTTGACCGAGCTGTTGCCGGTCTTGACGCCGCTGGCCTGCAGCTGCGCATAGGCCTTCTCGGCGAGACTGGCCCAGATGTCGCTGCCGCCCTTGTTGAAGATGCTGCCGCCATTGGCGAGCTCGGCGTCCACCGTGACGTACTGGGCCTGGCCGTTGATGTAGAAGCGAACGCCGTAGGTGCCGTTGCCGTTCACCGTGAACATCGAGGTGATCAGCGAGGAATTCTGCAGCGCCACTTCAGCAAGGCCCGACAGCAGGTAGCAGTCGCCGAGGTAGCCCTGGTTGATGTCGTTCATGCTCGGGCCGCCGCTGGCGAACAGCGGTTTGGTCGAGACCGAGTACGACACCGAGAAGCTCGAGCCGTCCATGGTGACGCTCGAGGTCGGCAGGTCGGTGCCGAGGAACCACTTGGCGTTCAGCTTGGTCAGCTGCGCGCCCGAAGAACCAACGGCGAGGTTGCCGAGCGTCGTGGAACTCGCGGCACCGCCGGTCCACTTGGCGTTCGCGGCATTGCCGTTGACCAGCGCCTTGGTGATGTAGGTCAGGTAGCTCGACGTCGACATGCCGTTGTTGAGATTGGCGGCGATCGTCTGCAGGTCGGTCAGCTGCGCCTGCGTCAGCGTCGTGCCGGTCGAGGTCAGTTTCGCGGCGAGATCGGCGAAGACCTTCTCGAGACCGGCATAGCTGACGACGCCGTTAACGTCGGCGGCGGCCATGTCGGCGGCAATGGAAGACGTGGAAAGGCTACTGATCCAGGAAGGCGTCGTCATACGAAACGGTTCTTTAACCAGTGATGCGTGGTTACCGGTTTCGTAATACGTGATGCCTCCCTAAAGGCGCCTTTACGCGCGCTGGAAAAACTCCGTTTGCTGTTGCGCTGGTGAAAAAGGCCTGCGGCAAACCATTAAAATTGTGTGGAGCAGGAACGCCGCTGACGACGCGCGCGCTGAGCGCGCGGTCCCGGTGTTGCGGGTTTCAATATTGGAACTATCGCAGATCGAGATGCCGATGAGCGGCGGCGTCTGATGCGACGATCACGCAGTCGCGCGTGCTACTCGCAATACTGCTTGCCGTTGAACACGAAGCACTTCGCCGTTTGATTGGCCTGGATGCGCACAGGCCGACGCAGGCCGTGACGGCGGTGCGGCCGCGGCGGCGGCGCCTCGACGACGCGCGGGCGCGCGCTCGATACTTCGCAGACGCCGGCGAGCTTCGGATCGGTGACCGGTTTCCAGCTCGCCTTCACACCATCCTGCGAACACGACAGCATCAGGCTGCGATAGATGCAGATCAGCGCGCCGTCGGAATACGACTTGTTCTCATAGACGCAGGCGGGCGATGCCGACGCCGACTGGCCTGACGCCGCGGTCACACCCAGGCATGCAAAACATGCCGCAACAACAAATGCCCTGATCATAAGCCCCTCGCCCCAGCCCGCATACCCACGATAGCCGCTTGGCTTCGATGCGGCAAAGCTTTTGCGCCATCAGGCATTCGCGGCCACAATGTGCGGCGACGTCTGTGACGTCAGACACAGACAACAATGCGGAGGAGCCACGTGGGCATCGACTACAAGAAGCGCGACGGCGTCGCCTACATCACACTGAACAACCCCGAGAAGGCCAACATCCTGGACAAGCCGACCTCGGACGAGATCTCGGAGGCCTGGATCGACCTGTGGGAGGATCGCACGATCCGCTGCGCGATCCTGACCGGCGCCGGCGAGAAACATTTCTGCGGCGGCCACAACCTCGCGCCGCGTCCGGAGCTGACGGACGACGATCGCGAGTATCTGCGTACCCACCGCATGTTCTGGCCGCTGGCCGGCACCGTGCACGGCCAGACCACTGGCGTCGACGGACGGATGGGCGATCACTATCCGAGGGTGTGGAAGCCTGTCATCGCCGCGGTCAATGGCTGGGCGGCGGGCGCCGGGCTCTACATCCTTCTGGCTTCGACCGACATCCGTATCGCCAGCGCCGAGCACGCGCGCTTCAAGTTCGCGCTGACGACGCAGGGCTGGCTCGGCCATGGTCCCGGCGCGAGCCTCCTGATCAAGCAGCTGCGCTACATCGATGCGATGAAGATGCTGCTCACCGATGAGCCGATCGATGCCGCCGAGGCGCTGCGCGTCGGCCTGATCAACGAGGTGGTGCCGCACGCCGAGTTGCTGGCGCGCGCCGAGAAAGTCGCGCGGCAGATCGTCAATATGCCGCCGGTCGCGGTGCGCATGATGAAGGAGTTCGTCGTTCGCTTCGGCGACCTGCCGACCGACCAGGCCTGGCATGTGCAGAACCTGATCAACTCGCTGCTGATCCAGACCACGATGGACGGCGAGGAAGGCCGCAAGGCGTTCAACGCCAAACGCAAGCCGAACTTCACCGGTACGCTGCGCAAGCGCGGCGAGCCGTGGCCGGAACCGTCGCCGGAGGACAAGGAGCGGCTCGATCGCGCCTTCCGCAGCGGGGAATATTGAACGACGCGGAACGCCTATCACGCCAGCCGGCCGGATCGTTGCACCCGGCCGATCTTCTATCTGCAACAGCAGAATGCTAATTTGCACGCCGAGGACAAGCGGAGGGCATTATGGACTGCAAGAAGAAAGGTCTATTATTCGGAACGTTCGGACTGGCCGTTATTCTGGCCACACCGGCACTGGCGCAGAACAGTCCGGGCGTTACCGCGAGCGAGATCAAGATCGGAACCACGACGCCGTTCAGCGGTCCGGCCTCGGCCTACTCGGCCGGCGCGGTGTCGGCGACCGCCTATTTTGCGATGATCAACGAGAAGGGCGGCATCAACGGGCGCAAGATCAACTACGTCGCGCTCGATGACGGCTACAGCCCGCCGAAGACGGTGGAGCAGACCCGCAAGCTGATCGAGGGCGAAGAGGTTCTATTCATCGTCAATCCGGTCGGCACCGCCACCAACAACGCCGTCGTCAAGTACGTCAACAGCAAGAAGGTGCCTGACCTGTTCATCGGCACCGGCGGCGCCATATTCAACGATCCGGAAAAATATCCGTGGACGCTGAGCTGGACGCCACCCTATGCATCCGAAGGCGAGATTTACGCAAAATACGTCCTCGCCAATATGCCGAACGCCAAGATTGGCGTTCTGTCGCAGAATGACGATCTCGGCCGTGACTATTTGACCGGCTTCAAGCGTGGCCTCGGCGACAAGGCCGCGAAGATGATCGTGGCGGAACAGGTCTATAATCCGACCGATCCGACTGTCGACTCCCAGGTCGTCACGCTCAAGACATCAGGCGCCGACGTGTTCTTCATCGTCACGGTGCCGAAATTCTCCGCTCAGGCGATCCGCAAGGCGTGGGACATCGACTGGCATCCGACCAAGCTCGTCGTCAGCGTCGGCTCCTCGATCGCCGGCGCGATCAAGCCGGCCGGCTTCGATGCCTCGAAGGGCGTGATATCGGCCGCCTACCAGAAGGATCCGGCCGACCCGCAATGGGCCAGCGATCCCGAGATGAAGAAATGGAACGAGTGGATGGACAAGTACAATCCACACGTTTCCAAGAGCGACTACTACGCACCCTACGGCTACAACATCGCGATCGCAGTCACGAAGATCCTGACGAAGGCCGGCGATAATCTGACCCGCGACAACATCATGGACATCGCCAATCATCTCGACATGGATCTGCCGCTGCTGCTGCCGGGTATCAAGTTGCACACGACGCCCACTGATCATCGGCCGATCAAGCAGATGAATCTGGTGAAGTTCGACGGGGAACGTTACGTGCTGTTCGGCGACGTACTGGCCAGCGAGTAAGATCGCGTTGTCATTTGCGCAGACGGGTGCTCTAACAGGGCACCCGCTGCGACGACGCGACTCATGCCCTCATCTGCCCTTGCCAAAGCCAATAGCACGCCGTCCGACGCCGATATTCTCTCGGCCCTGAATCACGTATTCGGCCTGCCGTCATTCCGCGGCGCGCAGGCCGAGATCGTCAGGCACATCGTCGACGGCGGCAATTGCCTCGTGCTGATGCCGACCGGTGGCGGCAAGTCGCTGTGCTACCAGCTACCGGCGCTGCTTCGCGACGGTTGCGGCATCGTGGTGTCGCCGCTGATCGCGCTGATGCGCGACCAGGTCGCGGGCCTGCTCGAAGCCGGCGTCCGCGCCGCCGTGCTGAATTCCACGCTGAGCTATGACGAAGCCGCGGCGGTCGAGCGGCAACTGCTCGCCGGTGAACTCGACCTGCTTTACGTCGCGCCCGAGCGCCTGCTGACGCCGCGCTGTCTCAACCTGCTCGACAAGGCGCGCATTGCGCTGTTTGCAATCGACGAGGCGCACTGCGTATCGCAGTGGGGCCACGACTTTCGCCCGGAATACATTGGGCTCACGGCGATCGCCGAGCGCTTTCCGCAGGTACCGCGCGTCGCGCTGACCGCAACCGCCGACCAGCGCACGCGCGAAGAGATCATCGAACGGCTGCAGCTCAACGATGCGCCAAGCTTCGTTGCGAGCTTCGACCGCCCCAACATCCGCTACGAGATCGTCGCCAAGAGCAACGGCCATCGCCAGCTCGAGGACTTCATCGCCGATCGTCACGCGGGCGACGCCGGCATCGTCTATTGCCTGTCGCGCGCCAAGGTCGAGGACACCGCGGCCGCGCTGACCAAGGCCGGCATTGCCGCCCTGCCCTACCATGCCGGGCTCG
>Ga0105238_10008589_pt1 | contig 10219 bp, 6 predicted proteins | sample KBSC34metaG_FD_81526 | JGI IMG/M metagenome (GOLD analysis project Ga0105238, IMG submission 81526) | Corn rhizosphere microbial communities from Kellogg Biological Station, Michigan, USA - KBS C3-4 metaG | ecosystem: Host-associated > Plants > Roots > Rhizosphere > Soil | place: Michigan, USA...
GAGAGATAAACGTAATTGCGCGACGAAAGAGTTTCGGTCCAAATTCCGGCTTGGATCTGAGAGCCGGGGCGTCAGGACGTACCGCCAGTCGGTCGCTCAATATGAGCACTAATCCCGCACCGCGGGAGCGCCGATCCAGTTAAACCTTTTGCCGCGCCTTTTCTTTTTCCCGAGCCTGGAATTTCAAAATGACCCAGGCTACTTCAAAAAATAATCAGGGCGACTTTCTTTCTGCACGGATTTGACTGGGCCAAATTTGCGTCGATGGTGCGGCACACGAACATGAATACAACCACGGAGAGCTACCAAAAAGGACTTGCTTTGCTGAACCAGTTGCACGGCGGCCATGCGGGCGAGCAAATGATTGAGGCGATGAAAGGGATTTGCCCCGACTTCGCGACGATGTCGATCGATTGGGCGATGGGAGGCATCATGGCGCGACCGGGGCTCGATCTATTGACACGCGAATATGTCGTAATCGCCTCATGCGTCACTCTCGGTCATGCGACGCCTCAATTGCGCGCGCATATTGATGCGGCGTTGAAACTGGGCGCGACGCGCGAACAGATCATTGAAGTGATTCTGCAAACGATTTTTTACGCGGGTGGCGCCGCGGTTGCAAACGCTCTGGTAACGGCGAGCGAAGTGTTCAAAGCGCATGCGTGATTAAAAAAGTGCGCGGAGTAGCCGCTCACGGGCGAGCCTTATCTCCGCTGCAATTGGACTGCGTCAACGCGCAGGTTTTCTGGTTTTGTAGGTCAGTAATGGACGAAATGTGGCGATGACGGAAACCAGTCCGGCATCCACCAGATCTTCAATCACTGCCTCGATGTTTTTGTAGGCGGCGGGAGCTCCCTCGTAGAGCAGGTCGCGCTCTTCGCAGATGACCCGTCCGCCGAACGGCGTCTGGAGGAGTTCCATCACGCCGAAGCGTTCGCGGATTCGCAGGCGGGTTTCGCTGCGGGACCATTTGCGGCCGGCGCCGTGAGCGAGGGACCACGCATGCTCAGCGCCATCGCCGAGCGGCTTCACGAGATAGCTTAATGCACCTCGCGAGCCGGGGATCATTACCGGGTTGCCGACGTTTTCGACCGCGCCGCGGCGATGGACCCAGGAGGTTTCACCGGCGGATTCGCGTGCGACAATGGCGTTGTGGCAACCGTCCCAAACCTCTTTGGCCTCGGCGCCGAGGGTTGCAACGAATCGCTGGGCGATCAGCGCGCGGTTTGCGCGCGCCCAACGCACGGCGAAATCGTGGCCGCGCAGGTATTCCCGCCCGACCAATGAATCCGCTGATGCGCCGTGGCTACCTTGTTGCTCCGTGTAATCGCGCAGCACGCTTTCACCAATGCCGCGCGATCCGCTGTGAACGAGCAGCGCGAGTTGTTGACGTCCGATGCCGATGCGCTTGAATTCCGCGGCGTCAATCACCTGTTCGACGGCTTGCAATTCAGCGAAATGATTTCCACCGCCAATCGTGCCGAGTGCGCGGTCGCATTCCGTAGGCTCGAGTTCATGGGCGGCGAGGAAGTCCCTCACGTTCTCGTCCCAAGGATGCTCCAGGTTGAAACGCAGTGCGGCCCAGCGCTCGAGTTTCAAATCCCGGCGCAGCAGGCTCGTTTTGAACAAGGCCATGCCGCAACCGATGTCGTTGCCGATCACGTGCGGATGAATCATTTCCTCGGTCAATAACGCCGCGCCGACCGGCCTAGTGCGGCCGGGGTGCAGGTCGGGGAAACCAACTGCAAGGCGCGCGCCGGGGAGTTTTGCCAGGGCATAGAGTTGGCGCAAGGCTTCGCTGGCGATCCACGATTTTGCCGACGCAATCACGCGCACGGGAGCGGTGTCGAAATGGCGCGTTGGGATTACGTCAGTTTTCATAAATGTCAGTTGGGTTGTTACCAGAGCGTTTCCATAAATGATCGAGCGTGGTTGCCGAAAAATTTTTGATGAACAATCGGAGTTTCGCCCTCACCCCTGCCCTCTCCCATCCGATGGGAGAGGGAGAAGTTGTTCCGGCGCTTGGACGTATTCGCAGCCGCTTGATCGGTCAGGTTCACAGATGGGCGAGTGCCCACAGGGCCATGGCGCGCAACATCGCAGCGCGCTTGGACGCGGCGCGCGAGGGGGCGCTTTTTGAGGGCATTTCGGTATATGCCAATCGCTCGTGTTGATACACGTCCAGTTTCGCGGCGGAAAATCTCAGTTCGGGGTTACAACAATGGTCTTCATCATTGGGTTGTTTGGGGTCCAGGTGCATTGAAGGCTCCTTGCTAAGTGCCCATTTCAAATGGGCTCTATCGATTTACGCCTGTGATTGGGAAATGCAGAAACGCGCGCACGGAAACTAGAAGGCGCGTCGCTAGAAATAGGATGGCACCCGCCGGTTGAAAGAGCGGGAGATTGCCAAAGAAATTAAAAGGCCGGAGTCCGCGCGTGGCGAACTCCGGCGTGCGTCATTTCAACAAAGAACAAACACCTCTTGCCAGCTTGCGCTGCCAACCCACGGTTTCACGGTGGTTCTTTCGGTGTTTGGAGGCACACCTCTTCTCAAGCCTTTAAATTGTAAAATTCGTTTTCTTATTCGCACGGCCAACCACCGCACGCGGGCACACCGCACCGGTGTCCAGCCAATGCTGGTTTTCGCAAAAATCAATTGGTCGCCAAATGACATCACCTGGATGTCGCACTACGTTTGTCCATGATCTCTATGCCTTTGGTTCATCTTCTGACTCATTTCAGGGAAATAAAAAACCCCGCTTACTTTCGTAAGCAGGGTTGAGAAAAAATCCTAGAGTTCTACCTGCTTACATTGGGTCCATCCAAATTACCTTCCTTATGTCCTACAGCGGATTGGAATAGACCCAAGCCAAACGCACGGCCACGAATAGTGAGCCCGTAGCGTGCCGCTTTCGCGACGCGCATCGTAGGCCAACTGGCGACAGTTATGTTTGAGCAAGTATTCATTGAACGTGCATGACGAATACTACAAAGGACAGGTTACAGTCTACTAATACTTTGGCGGGTTGGAGTATTTTGAATTCGAATATCCGTATGGATTGATGGGAGATCGCTCATTTTGAAACGTTGATATTTATTCTCGAAATGGTCGGAAAAAGATTTTGGATAGAACATTTCGCAGGATGCCGATTCGTGAAGTCTTTCCCCCTCACCCCGGCCCTCTCCCTCAGGGAGAGGGAGAAACTCATTCACGTTCCCGGACAATTGCGTCCTTAAGCATTAATCCAACGCGATCAGTCAAATTACGGGCTTGTACTATTTCGTTCCGCAATCACGCGGGCGTAAAGGTGATCGGGAGTTTCGTCAGGCCGCGGAGGGCGAGGTTGGTTCGCCAAGTAAGAGGGCCGGGTGCGAGGGCCCAATTTTGCAGCTTGAGCAGTTCCTCGAAGGCAATCTGGGCTTCGATGCGAGCGAGCGGCGCGCCGAAACAAAAATGGGCGCCCCAGCCGAAGGCGAGATGCTTGTTGTCCGTCCGCGCGATGTCGAGTTTATCGGGGTTCGGGAAGCGTTCGGGATCGCGATTGCCGGCGCCGAGCACGGCGAACACGGCCTGTTTTTGCTTAATGACTTTGCCTCCGATTTCGGTGTCTTGAGGGGCGATGCGACCGGTGTATTGCGTAGGGCTTTCGAAGCGCAACAATTCTTCAACGGCGGAGGGCACGAGGGCCGGATTCGCGCGGAGTTTTTCCAACTGATCCGGATTGCGCAACAGCGCCAGGACGCCGTTGCCGAGCAAATTGGTCGTGGTCTCCTGGCCGCCCACCATGGTGATGATGCAGTTGGCAATGATCTCTTCCTCGGTCAAACGATCGCCCTGGATTTCGGCGTTCTTGAGGGAATTCACCAAACCTTCCGGGCGCAATTTATCCGAGTGCATCATGCGGCGGAAATAGTCGCTCATGTCCTCAGTGCATTTCAGGATGCGCTGCACGCGGTCGGGGTTGTGCTGAAAATTGCCCAGCACTTCGGCGAAATCCTGCGACCATAATTTCAATTGCGGATGGTCCTCCACCGGCACGCCGAGCATTTCCGCAGTGACGATGCACGGCAGTGGCTCGGCCAAATCCGCAATCAAGTTCATGCGCCCTTTTGAGGCGACCGGTTTCAACAGATTTTGGACGATTTCGCGAATGTGCGAGCGCAATCCGTCCACGCGCGCGGGCGTGAAGGCGGCAGAGGCCAGGCTCCGGATGCGCGTGTGCGCGGCGGGATCCAGAAACAACATCTGTTTTACCATCACCTTGGCGACCGGATTGAGCGCGGCGAGGCCCATCAAGGTGAGTTGCGCAGGAGTCGGTGTTCGTTCCGCGGAAAAATCCCGCAGCACGCGGATGACATCCTCGTAACGGGTGACCACCCAGACGCGGAGCAAGGGGTCCCAATGCACCGGTGATTCCGTGCGCAGCCGGTGATACAAGGGGTATGGATGCGCGAGCACTTCCGGGTCGAGCATCGCGGCGAGGCTCAGCGGGGGCTCGTGCTTGCGCGGACGCGCGGGTTCGGGAGCGACGGAGGGCATAGTTACGGCTGGGCTTTTTCGGCCATGCCCAAGGTGCGTTGCACTTCTTCCTCGCTCATGGCTTCCAATTTCGCGCAGAGGAGGCCTTCGATTTCGGCGGAAAGTTCGGCGACACTCGGCGCTTCGAAAACGGTTCGCAATGAGAGTTCGACTCCGAGCGTGTCGCGCACGCGGGAAATCAGTTGAATGCCGAGCAATGAGTGGCCGCCGAGCGCGAAGAAATTTGCTTCGACATCGACGCGTTCGACGCCCAGCAGCGGTGCGAGAATTCCCGCCACGACCTGCTCGATTTCCGTTTGCGGTGCGTGGAAGACATCTTCGCCGAGCATGTTCGAGGCATCCGGCGCGGGGAGTGCGTTGCGGTCCACCTTGCCGTTTGGCGTGAGGGGGACGGCATCAATCATGACATACATGGACGGCACCATGTAAGCCGGCAGACGAGCACCGAGAAAATCCCGCAACTCACTCACGGTGGCGAGGTGGCCGGCCTGCGGCACGAGATAGGCCACCAACCGGCTGTCGCCACAGGTGATTTCGCGGGCCGCAATAACGCTTTGCGAAACGGCGGGATGCTCGTTGAGCGCCGCGGCGATTTCATTTGGTTCGATGCGGAAGCCGCGAATTTTGATTTGCTCATCAAACCGACCGAGGAAAGCGATTTGCCCGTCGGGCAACACTTGCGCACAATCGCCGGTTTTGAACAGGCGCGTTCCATCGCCATCAAAGGGATTCGGCACAAACCGCTCTGCGGTAAGGTCCGGACGATTGCGATAACCGCGCGCAACGCCGAGGCCGCCGATGTAAATTTCGCCGGGAGTTCCAACCGGCACTTCATTCATGGCTTCGTCCAGGATGCGCACTTGCGTGTTATCGATGGGTCGGCCGATGGGTGGCAAACGATGTTCACTGCGTTGCGACGTGACAACGCCTGAGGTTGCCACCACGGCGCATTCCGTCGGTCCATAATTGTTGACGAGCAAGAATGGCAAATCGGCTGCGGGATAAAGATGCAATGTGTCGCCGCCGGTGAGAATCATCCGCAGGGCGGTATCGTTCGGCCAGCGCAAAGCAAGCAAGCGCTCGGCCATGGGGGTGGGAACAAAACTGATGGTGATGCCGCGTTCGAGCAGCCACGCCTGGAAGGCTTGCGGATCCTTGAGTTTTTCGCCGTCAGGGACGTGCAGGCTCGCGCCGGCGGTGAGGTAGGGCCAAATTTCCCAGACGGCTGCGTCAAAACCAACGCGTGCCACACAACTGGCGCGATCCTCGGGGATGACCTTGAAGGCATTTTGGTGCCACAAAACCAAATTCAGCAGGCTCTCGTGGGCGATTTCCACGCCCTTGGGCGTGCCGGTCGACCCGGAAGTGTAAATCACATACGCGAGTGTTTTGGGTGTGATGTTTGCGGACGCATTTTGTTTTTCGGAATGGGTGCGAATCGTTTCCCGTTCCGTCAAATGGCCCAATTCATCGATGGCGACCACTTGGCGGTTGCCACCGGACATTTTTTCGGCAAGCGATTGTTCAGTCACGACGACTGAAACGCGGGCGTCGCCGAACATGAAGTGCAAGCGGGTTTCGGGTTCGCCCGGATCCAGGGGCAGATAAGCGCCGCCGGCCTTGAAAATTCCCAGCGCGCCGGCGAGCATGGCGGGCGAGCGCGGCACGCACAAGCCGACGACCATTTCCGGTCCCACACCGCGCGCGCGCAATTCCACGGCCAATTCCTCGGCGAGTTGATTCAATTCGCCATAAGTCAATTTTCGTGGGCCACAGGTAACCGCGATGGCAGTGGGATTTCGCTCCGCCTGGCGTTCAAACAAATGGAGCACGTTTTGAAAATTACCGTTCATAATTTGCCTCCGGAGGCTGCGGACATTTGCTGCAGCAATGATTCGACTTCGGTGTCGGAAAGTTCATCAAGCCGATCCAGCAACTCCTGCGCATGCTGGGCGGTCATGCTCTGCGCGCCCGAGAGCGGAAGGAGATCAGGATCGGCCGGCGCGCTTTTTTTGCGATCCAAAATGACCGCCATTTCCGCAATCGTCGGCGCCTCGAAGATATTTCGCAGCGAGAGGTCGGCCTGAAATTCGTTTCGCACACGCGCCATCATTTGCATGGCCAAAAGCGAATGCCCGCCGGTTTCGAAAAAGTTGTCATCGATGCCGATGACTGATTGCCCGAGCAATTCGCGCCAGATTTTCGCGAGGGATTCTTCCGTAGGCGTGCGCGGCGGGGTGAAGCCATGCTTTGCTTCGGGGCGTTCGGCGACCGGCGGGGGCAGAGCCTTGCGATTGATTTTGCCGTTGGGTGTGAGCGGGAATTTGTCGAGCACGACGAATGCGGAAGGCACCATGTAATCCGGCAATTTCGTTTTCACGAATTGCTGGAGCATGCCGGCGTCGGGCGAGGGATGCGCCGAGCGTTGGAGATAGGCCACGAGGCGCTTTTGCCCGCGTTCATCTTCGCGCAGCAAGACCACGGCTTCGCAGACATTCGGGAAACGGCGCAGGACGGATTCGATTTCACCGAGGTCAATGCGATGTCCGCGCAGTTTGATCTGAAAATCATTGCGGCCGAGGCATTCAATGACACCGCCCGCCCGATAACGCGCGACGTCGCCGGTTTTGTAAAGACGCGCGCCGCCAAACGGATCTTCAATGAATTTTTCCTGGGTCAATTCCGGGCGATTCAAATAGCCGCGTGCCACGCCATCGCCGCCGATGTGCAACTCGCCCGGCACGCCGATGGGAACCGGCTGCAGATGCGAGTCGAGGAGATAAATCTGCGTGTTGGCAATGGGGCGACCGATGGAAATCGGGCTGGTGCCGGGCACGACTTTGCAGATCGCGGACCAGATGGTGGTCTCGGTGGGGCCGTATAAATTCCAGACCTCCCCTGCCCGCTCAAGTAATTTGTCCGCGAGTTCGCGCGACAAGGCCTCTCCGCCGCACAACACTTTGATGCGCCGGTCGCCAAACCAATCGGCTTCGACGAGAAATTGCCAGAACGAAGGCGTGGCCTGCATGACGGTGGCGTGGCTATTGCGAATCAGCGACTTCATGCGGGAGGCGTCAAATATTTCCTCGGCGCCCGCCAGAACGACGCGCGCGCCAGTGGTTAGCGGCAGGAAAATTTCCAGCCCGGCGATATCGAAGGAAATACTCGTCACCGCGAGCAAGGTGTCCGCATTCGTCAAGCCCGGTTCGCGCCGCATGGAGTGCAGAAAATTAACGACCGCGCGGTGCGAAATTTGGACGCCCTTCGGCCAACCAGTTGAGCCCGAGGTGTAGATGACGTAGGCGAGGTTTTCCGAAGTCACGTGAGCCGGCATGGCGTCATCGCGCTCTTCAGAAATCAACCGCCAGTCGGTGTCGAGACAAATGGCACGGACGTTTGCGGGCAGTTCGCCCAGGCGCTCCTTCTCCGCGGCGCGAGTCAACAGGAGCGAGGCTTTGCTGTCTTCGAGCATGAAGCGGAGGCGATCCGCAGGGAATGCGGGATCGAGCGGCACATACGCGGCGCCGGCTTTCAATGTGCCGAGCAGCGCAATGACCATTTCCAGCGAGCGTTCCATGCTGATGGCCACCAGGGTTTCCGGACCGGCGCCGAGAAATTTAAGATGATGCGCGAGTTGGTTTGCGCGCCAGTTCAATTCCTCATAGGTCAATGATTCATCACGAAAGACCACGGCGACGGCGTGCGGACGCGCGGCGACTTGTTCCTCGAAAAGGTCGTGCACGCATTTGATCTGCGGATATTCGGCGGCGGTTTTGTTCCAATCCACGAGCATCTGCTGGCGCTCTTCGATGGTGAGAAGCGGGATGTCGGCAAGCGGCTGGTCGGGATCGGACGCGACGCTTTCGAGAATTCTTTCGTAGTGAGCGAGCATGCGCCGCACGGTGGCGGCCTCGAACAGATCCGTGTTGTATTCCGCGCAGCAGCGATATTGCGCACCGCTTTTCACGATGGTAAACGTGAGATCGAACTTGGCAGTGCCGGGGTCGAGCGGGAATTGCGAGATGGCGAGGCCGGGCAGTTTGAGATTGTCGGACAACTCGTCCTGCAACGCAAACATCACCTGAATCAGGGGCGAATAACTGGCGCTGCGTTCAGGTTGCAATTCCTCCACCAATTTGTCGAACGGCATTTCCTGGTGCGCCAAGGCTTCCAGCACAGTCGCCTGGGTGCGATGGAGCACTTCGAAAAAGGTTGTGTTGCCGTCCAGTTTGGTTCGCAGCACGAGCATGTTTACGAACAGGCCAATTAGGTTTTCCAGGCTGGCGCGGCTGCGACCGGCGACGGGCGAGCCCAGTACGATATCTTCCTGGCCGGTGTAGCGATGAAGCAACGCCTGGAAGGCGGCGAGCAGAATCATGTAAGGCGTGAAATTCCCCGCCTGACTAAGGGCGTTGACTTCGTCGCTCAACCTGGGAGAAAAATCCAGCCATTCACATGCGCCGCGAAATGTTTGCGAGACGGGGCGTGGGAAATCGGTGGGCAATTCCAATACGGGCGGTGCATCCGCGAGTTGTTTTTTCCAATACTCGAGTTCTTTTTTCAACACGTCCCCGCGCAACCATTCCTTCTGCCATACAGCGAAATCGCCGTATTGAATGGGCGGTTCAGGGAATTCGGCTTTACGATTCGCGACAATCGCCGCGTAGGCGGCGGCAACCTCGCTGCAGAACACGCGCCAGGACCAATCGTCCGACGCGATGTGATGCATCATCACGAGGAAAACCCAGTCCTGCTCATCGAGACGCACGAGGACGGTGCGGACCATCAAGTCGCGGGACAAATCGAACGGAACTTTTGCTTCGACTTCGAGCAAGCGGCGCGCTTCGGCTTCGCGTTGAGCGACGGGCAAGTGGCGAAGATCGATGGTGTGCATTGGCACCGAGGATGCAGCATCGATGGTTTGCGCGGGTTCCTGACCGACAAAGCGCGTGCGCAAGGCTTCGTGGCGCGCGAGCACGGCATCCAGGGCCTGCTGCAGCGCCGCGGGATTCAGCGGACCGCGCATGCGCGACGCGATGGGCATATTGTAAAGCGCGCTGCCGGGCTCAAGTTGGTTAAAAAACCAGAGGCGTTGCTGCTCGAGAGAAAGTGGGGCCGGACCGCCTGCCGATCGTCGCGGAATGGCGCTGGCGGCGGCAGCGGCGTTCGTGCCGCCCTTGCGGAGCCATTTGGAGAGCAACGCTTGTTTGGCCGTGGAAAGACCGGCGGACTGGCCTGTTGCCGGAGTACTGTCGTTCCTGATTGTTCGCATTCCCATTACGCCGCGCGCGCTGGTTCGCTGCGCGCACTGGCTCGTTTCTAGGGGCAATGGTGGGCGTTGCGAACGGGCGTTGCCATGGGTTGTGAAACCCAGAAACCCAGGTGAGACGCTCTATCTGGGATGAAAATGGCCTTCCAAATAGGCGAAGGATGAGCAGTGGGCTACTTTTGCTTCCGCACTCGAGCCACAAATTCCACAACGGCCTGGCAGCGATTGCGGATTTCGGTCCAATTTCCGTTAGCGAGGTCGTCCTTTTTGGCGATCCAGGTGCCGCCGACGGCAGCGACGGTATCCATTTTTAAATAAGACTCCAAATTGGCGAGATTCACTCCGCCGGTGGGCATGAAACGCAGGCCCGTATGTTTGTAGGGAGCCGAGAGGGCTTCAATCATTCCTGC
>Ga0105238_10008591_pt1 | contig 10218 bp, 8 predicted proteins | sample KBSC34metaG_FD_81526 | JGI IMG/M metagenome (GOLD analysis project Ga0105238, IMG submission 81526) | Corn rhizosphere microbial communities from Kellogg Biological Station, Michigan, USA - KBS C3-4 metaG | ecosystem: Host-associated > Plants > Roots > Rhizosphere > Soil | place: Michigan, USA...
ATGACCCGGGTGAGCACGGCGTGCCCGCGGAGCACGGGCGAGGATCCGTTGCTGGCGCCGTTGACGGCGAGGAAGCCGGCCAGGGAAAGGATTCCCCCCCGCTGGGCCCCGTCGAACGTCACCGCCTTGGGGGTGGTCCCCGAGACGCCGCTGACGCCGTAAACGCCGGCCAGCGCCTGGTTCACGGAAGACTTCGGGCTGGTGAAGAGATCGGCCAGGCTCCCCGAGCCGAAGACATTCGACGTGGCGAAGGTCCGCACCTCGGTCTCCATGGCGGTCATCAGATCCGGATTCCACATGCTGTAGATCGCCGGATCCTTCGGGCGGGTCGAGATCGTGTTGATGTCCAGCCAGTCCGCGACGAAGTCCGCCACCATGGTCTTGGCCTTGTCGTCCATCAACATGCGCTGCGCCTGGGTCTGCACGCCCTCCGCCGTCGACAGCTGGCCCGCCGCCGCCGCCGAGAACAAGGCCGTGTCGGGCATCGAGCTCCACAGGTAGTACGACAGGCGGCTCGCCATCTGGTAATTGCCGAGCTGGACGACGTTACCGTCGCGGACGGCCGGGCCGGCGTCCATCTCCCAGTGGTAAAGGAACGCGGGCGCCTGCAGCATCGCCTCGATGACGAGGCCGATGGCGCCGTTGAAGTCGAGCATCACTGTCGAGCGCCCCGCCTGATAGACGGCGGTCAAGTTCGTGACCTCCGCCGAGGTGAGCGGCCGCCGGTAAGCCTTGAGGCCGAAGGTGGTGATGAACTGGTTGGCGCACCCGGCCTCCGCGGAGGCGTTGGCAGGGGTGCAGGGCAGCAGGCTCGAAAGGCGGGAGGCCACGCTCTTGGCGAGGGCCTCGGCCGCGCTCTGTATGCTGCCAGCGCCCGAGGTGGCGATCACCGTTGGCTGGCGGAAGGGAAACGCGTTGTTGCTGAGGTCATCGGCCTCGCCCGGAACGTCGTCGGCGGCCACCGTCGTGGTGTCCCCGAGCAGATCGCGGACGGTGTTGAGATACTCGCGCGCGGTCAGCCGGCGGAGCGGCAGGAGCCCGGCGGCGTTCGGATCGGCGGGGGCCCCGCTGGCGCCGCCAGACCCCGTCGGGGCGCTTCCGCCGCTCCCTGTCGAGCCCGCCCCCGTCGCGCCCCCCGAGGCGCCGCTCGGCCCGCTTCCACCCCCCGAGCCCGTCGGACCACGCGATCCCCCCGCGCCCGTCGACCCGGTCCCGACCGCCCCGGAGACACCGGAGCTCCCGGAGCCAGACGCCTGTTGGGGATAGTCGACGTTACCCGTACAGCCGAGGGCAGGCACGAGTGCCGCGATGCAGGACGCGATGCCGAATGAGAACGCTCGAGTCATGGACATGCTCTCCTCCGAGGGGGCCGTCCAAGGAGAGTCGCGTGAGCCTCGCAAACAGGACCAGGCCACCTCTAGAATCGGGCGGCGCCCTCGTGTGGGTGGGTGTGCCCATGGAATCGGTCAGAGTTGCGCCGTGGCAACCGGAAGGCGGCAGCATCGGGTGTGGTCCCTTTTCGCGCGCTCGGGAGACCTATGAGACTAACGCTCTTCCAGAGAACCCCCGAACTCCCCTTCATGTCTTCCTCCGGTCGCACCGTCCCCTTTCGTCTCGTGCCGCCCCCTTCAGGCGACGGCCAGCGATCCGACGAGGAGATCGTCGAGGGACTGCGGGCCGGGGAGGCCTGGGCGCAGGAGGCGATCTGGGAGCGGTATTCGGATAGGGTGAGCCGCTTCTTCGCGCGGTCGCTCGGACGATCGACGGAAGACGTCGAGGATCTGACCCAGGAGGTCTTCCTTCGGATCCTCACTCGTCCGACGGCGATTCGCGATCCGGCGGCCTTGCGGGACTTCGTCATGGGGGTCTCGCTGCGCGTGCTCAAGAACATGTTCCGCTATCGATGGATCCGGCGCATCGTGCGCCTGTCCGATGACGGACAGCTGCCGGACGTGCCTCTTTCGACCGGCGGCGACGAGACCACGCGCCACGCTTTGCAACGCTGCTACAAGATCTTCGATCAGCTGAGCGCGCGCGAGCGCGCGGCGTTCGTGCTCAAGCATCTCGAGGAGATGACGCTCGACGAGGTCGCTCGGTCTCTGGCGACCTCGCGCACCAGCGTGAAGCGCCTCCTCAAGAGCGGGCTCGGCAAGGTTTCCGAACAGGTGGCGAAGGACGCAGATTTACAGAGCTTCTTTTTGGAGTTGGCAGGGAGGTCGTCACGTGATCGCTAATACTGATGAAGATAGGGATCAGGGCCTGGATCCGAACGCGGTGGCGGTCGTGCAGGTCATGCGCGAGCGGCTCCTCGAGCCGCGGCCACCCGCCGTTCGGGCGGAGTCGCTGCGGTGGCTCAGGGCGCGCGTGGCGGCGGCCGGCAGGGGCGCCGAGAGAGCCCAGACGCGGGCAAAGAAGCGGCGCCTCGTCCTCGTGCTGGGCATGGTGGCCGCGGCCGGGGTGGCCGGCGCGGTCGCGCTGGTCCCGCGAGCCCGGCTTCATGAGCTGGCGGCCGGTCACTCGGGCTTGACTTACACCATCGACGGCAAGGCCCCTTCTCCCAGCGGCTACGTCCCCCCCGCTCCGGCCACCGCCGGGCAGACGTTGTCGTTCTCCGACGGGACGCGCATCAAGATGGAGCCCGAGGCGCGCGGGCGCGTGGTCGAGCTCTCGCGCCGTGGCGGTCGGATTGCCCTCGAGGACGGCCGCGCTCACGTGGACGTCGTTCATCGGGCCGGCGCCAAGTGGTTGTTCGAGGCCGGGCCCTTCCTCATCGAGGTGCGCGGGACGGCGTTCTCGCTGGCCTGGAATGGACGCGAGGCGCGCTTCGAGCTGCAGATGGAGAGGGGCGTGGTATCGGTGACCGGGCCCGTGTCGGGCGGCGCAATCGTGCTGCGCGACGATCAGAGGCTGGCGATCGACCTTCGCGATCGCGCGCCGGCTCCGCCCGCGGGTGCCTCCGCGCCGGTCACCGCGGACCCACGCCCTTCGCCGGAGCCGGCCGAGGGCCCGGTCCCGGCTCCGCTCGGACGCTCGGAGCGCGGGGCGCCCGAGCCGTGGGGCGCTCGCCTGCAGTGGAGCACCCGGCTGCAGGAAGGGCGCGCCGATCTGATCATGGGTGACGCGCGACGGCTGGGCCTCGCCAAGGTGCTCGAGCGGAGCAGCAGCGAGGATCTCGCGGCCCTCGCCAGCGCCGCCCGGTATCAGCACCAGGAGGCGCTGGCCCGGCGCGCCTTGCTGGCCCAGCGTCGCCGCTTTCCGGGCTCGATCCGCGCCAGCGACGCGGCCTTTCTGCTCGGCCGGTTGGAGGACGAGTCGAACGCCAGCGCGGACGCGGCGCTGCGATGGTACGATCGCTACCTCGTGGAGGCCCCGGAAGGGGCCTACGCATCCGAGGCTCTCGGCCGAAAGATGACGACTTTGAGGAGGAACGGACAGCTGGCCGAGGCGTCGGAGATCGCGGCCGACTACCTGCGGCGGTTCCCGACCGGGACGTACGCCCACGCCGCGCGGCCTCTGCTCCGGTCGCGATGAATGGGGGCGGCCGCGACCGCCGTCATGCCGGGGGCCTGGCGTGCGCGGCCGTGGTCGTCCTCGGGGCGAGCGCCGCCTTTCCGACTGTCGCGAGAGCGGAGGCGGCGCACGTGGTCCTTTTGCAGCCGGCGACGGCCAGCCCGGGCGCCCGACGCTGTTTGACGCTGATCCGTGAGGAGCTGGTGGGGGGCGGGTTCGAGGTGGAGCTGGTCGATCCGGGACCCTCCCGGGATCCGTTCTCGCTGGCCGATTCCATGCAGTCGCAACGTCGGGCCGTGGCCACCATTGGCCTGGTGGGTGATCCCGAGGTGGGGCGGGCCGAGATCTGGATCCTGGACCGCACCGGCGACAAGGCCGAAGTGCGACGCCTGCCCGCGCCGTCCGAGGATCCCGGGAGGGTGGGCGAGGTGCTGGCGGTCCGGACCATGGAGGTCTTGCGGGCGAGCGCGCTGAAACTTCTGGTCGAGGGCAGCCGGCCATCCCCCGCTCCCACGCCGGCGCCTGCGCCGCCGAGGCAAGCCTCCATCGAGGGCAGGTGCCCTCCGGGTACGCCGGCGCCGAGCCGGCGCGTGATCGCTCTTGAAATGGGGGTCTCGCTGCTGCAAAGCTCCGCCGAGCTCCAGCCCGCCGTCGTGCCCCTGGCGAGTCTGCGGATCGCGTCGGCCGGCCCGCTCCTGGCGCGACTGACGATAGCGGGGCTCGGCACCCGGCCGCGCCTCGAGACCGCGCGCGGGACTGCTACCGTCGATCAGGAGCTCGGCCTGGTCGAGCTGGGCGCGGCCTTCCGCCGCGATCGCCTGCTGTCGCCGGTGGTGACGTTCGGGGGTGGCGCCCTTCATGTCCGAACCGACGCACAGGGGGTGGGCCCCTACGTGGGCCGTCGCGACGCGCGGTGGGCGGCTCTGTTCGGCATCGGCGCCGGTCTGGTCGGCGGATTCGGGCGGCAGCTCGCCGTCGCACTCGAAGCGCACCTCATGCTCGCGGCGCCGTATCCCGTCGTTCGCTTCGCCGACTTGGAGGCCGCCCAGCTGGCGCGGCCCGCCCTGTGGATCACCTTGAGCTTGGTGTCATGGCTGTGAAATTCGCGGGAGCTCCGGTGGTCCTGACGCTGCTGATCGCCGTCGCTGGCTGCGGCCCGGGCCCGCTCGAGGCCGTCACCGTCAACCCGTCCGGCCTGACCGAGGGGCTCGTCGCGCACTGGAGCTTCGACGAGACCGGCGGCAGCGCCGTCCCCGACAGGTCGGGGAACCGGCGCGACGGTCAGCTCACGGGCGGTTCATGGATCTCGTCCGGGCGCTTCGGGGGCGCGCTCACCCTCGCACCAGGTGATCACGTGGTCGTCACGAACTTTCCCCAGGCGTCCATCGGGTGGACCGTCTCCGTCTGGATCCGAACCTCGTCCGACCAGCTCATGATGGCGAACGGGGGCGCCGACGATTGGAAGACCATCCTCAGCACCGAGAACGTGTTCATGGGCGGATGGCAGCTGTACCTCAACAGCCGCCCCGGGATCTACCGCTTCGACACCGGATACTGGGCCGGGACGACGGTCAACGACTACGTCGTCGCTCACTGCAGCTGCGTCGATGTCGATCGTTGGATTCACCTGACGGCGGTGTTCGACGGCGCGGCCGGCGAGCTGAGGTTCTACGACGGCGACGCCAGGGCCGACCGTCAGGACATGCCGATCCCCATCCTGCCGGGAGATTCGACCCTGTACATGGGCATCTGGAACCAGACCGGCCGCCTCCTGGCCGCCGACCTGGACGATGTCGCCATCTGGAGCCGCGCCCTGGACTCTGCCGAGGTCGAGATCGTCTCGCGTCAGGCCGTGCCCGATCCGGGCTGATCGATCAGGGTGAACAACGAGACGTCCGGGCGGGCGTAGGCGCGGATGGGCAGCTCGACCGCCCCGAGCCCTCGCGACACGAACAACATCAGGTCGTCGAGCTGATAGAGCCCGGCGGGCCAGCGCCGGCCGTGCTTGCCCTGCACGACCACGGGGCCGGTGGGCAGCGCGATCTGGCCGCCGTGGGTGTGCCCGCAGAGCAGCAGACGAAGGCCCTGGGCCGCCAGGAACGGCACGGCCTCGGGAGAGTGCGCCACTGCCAGCTTCAGGGCCGCGCCGTCCGCTGGCGCGAGCGCGCGGGACGGATCGGGCTGTCCAGCCCAGACGTCGTCGAGGCCGACCATGGCGACGTCGTCGTGGGGCGCCGGCAGTCGGACGGCGTCGTTGATCAGCAGCGTGACGCCGGCGCGGCGGAGCGCGTCCTCGATCCGATCGTGGTGGGTCCACAGGTCGTGGTTTCCGAGGACGGCCAGCTTCACGCGCGCCGGCACCGCCGCCACGCGCGCCTCGAGCTCGCGCGCCATCGCGTGGGTCGCCTCCATGTACACGTAGTCGCCGCCCAGGACGAGCACGTCAGGCGCCAGCGCCGCCAGGCGCGCGAACGCGTTGTCGAGCAGGCGGGGCGCCGTGAGCGGCCCGATGTGGAGGTCGGATGCGAACGCGATCCGCAGCGGAGGACGCTCGGCGCCGCCCCGCTTCGGCAAGAGCGCCAGCTCGTGGCGGATCACGTCCACCTCGGTCCGTCCCGGCAGCCGCTGCCAGATCTGCGCGGCCCAGCCCTGCCGATACACGAACCTCGCGACCGCCTCGCCCACCAGCCGCCGGCGCGAGAAATTCTTCCCCCGCCCGGGGATTTTCGGTTTCAAGAGCTGCGTCAACATCCGCGCCCCTCGAACATACGCGACGATCGGCTCGCGGACCGCTCAGGCGGCCCGTGCCGAGCCCGGCGTGTCGGACAGCGGCATGCCGAAGCTCGGCTTCGAGCCGCCTTCCAGGACCCAGCGATAGACCTCGAGCGTCTGCTTCGCCTTGGCTTGCCAGGTGAAGAGCGAGACCGTGCGAGCCCGCGCGCGTTCACCCATGGGCCGAACGATCTCCGGGCGCGCCACCAGGTGGGCGAGAGTGTCGCGAAAGCCGCCGATCAGAGCCTCGCGGCTGCCCATCGCGACCCGGAAGCCGGTGTCGTCGGTGACCAGCTCGCGCGGGCCGGCGTAGTCGGCCACCACGGGCACCAGCCCGAGGGCCATGGCCTCCAGCACGACCGCGCCGCCGAACTCCCGGACGCTCGGAAAAGCGAACACGTCCGACTCGACGAGGCGGGCCTGCAGGTGCTTGTGCTCCACCCATCCTTCGAGCTTGACGCCGGCGCCGATCTGCAGCTCCGTCACCAGCGAGGCGAGGCGCGCCTTCTCCGGGCCGTCGCCGATGATGTCGATCGTCACCTGGCCCGCGCGAACCAGGGGCGCGGCCGCCTCGAGGAGCATGTCGGCTCCCTTGTACGGGACCAGCCGTCCGACGAAGGCGAGGCGCAGGGGGGGCGTGACCGGCCGCTCGATCCGCCGCTGGAAGAGGTTCGGATCGATGGCGTTCTCGGGGATGTAGACGCACTTGTCGTGATGTCCGGCGAGCTGGTCCCAGGTCGCCTGAGAGCCCACGATGATCGCGGCTGCGCTGCGGCGGGTGTCCTTATACCCGGGCAAGAGCTTGTAAGCGTCGCGCACGTACGAGAGCCACTCGCCCTCGCTGGCCTGCACGCGCCCGAACCCCTTCGGCCAGGGGACGCCGCCGTTCAACGGCCCCACCACGAACGGCACACCGGCCGCGACACAGCGCCGCCCGATGATGCTGGGCGTGGTCGGGCTGAGGGGCGTGACCCGGTGAACGACCGCGTACTCGTGCGCTCGAATGGCCGCGCCGAAACGCTGCCACAGGAGCTGTTCGAAGTAGTAGTAGGGCAGGGCGGCGAGCGCCGTGGTGAGCGTCCAGCCCATCCCCGTCAGCTTGCGTACGGCTTGCCCGGCCCGATAGATCGGGGCCGCCACCGCTTCGGAGTCGAGGGTCGTGAACTCGCGCCCCTCCGTCCAGCCGGCGCGCGCCAGCGCGGCGCCATTCCGGCTGTGCGTGACGACGTGGGCGTCCGTGACCTCGGCGAGCGCCCGACAATGCGCCCACCCCACGAGCGGCACGCTCACCCACTCCGGATTGGCCGCCTCCGCGATCAGCAAAACCCGAGGACGAGTCACGATCGCAACCCGCCCGCAATGTCTCGTCGATCCAACACGCGCCGACGGTACCACGGGCGCCACGCGAGCGGCCACCGCTCCCACTGCAACGCCAGAGCGAGCGCAGCGAGCGGGTCTTTCGACGGGAGGCGCGGCTTCGCCGCGCCGGCTATGCCCCAAGATCTTCCGGGGCTTCCGGGGGTCTCGTAGGGGGGCAACGCCCCCCTACGCTAAGTCACATCCATCATCACCATCGGTGGATGGTGCATCATCGTGATCTCCGGCGACGGGCCCACGATGCTCTTGGCCATGGCGATCGCCTCGGTCAGCGACTCGGCGCGATCCCACCCGAGCATGGCCGGGACGTGCGCGTTCTGGGCGCCCGCGACGATCACGCGCCCGGCGTGCTGGCGGCCGTTCTCGCCCCAGTACCACATGAAGAACGGGTGCGCGCCGTGATAGGCGTTTCCGCGCCGGTACATCTCGATGTAGCTCGGGTTGTGGGCGAACTCCTCCTCGTACTTGTGGCGGAGCTTCATCGCGTCGCGCGTCTCGGGGAGCAGCCGGTTGAAGAACTCGATGTAGCTCGGGTGCTGGACGTGGTCGAACTCGTCGCGGCAGGGGTGCGTGATGATCATGACGCCCCCCTTCTTCAGGACGGGCTTGCCCCGGTACATGTTGTGGAAGTACCCGTTCGCCATCACCTGAACCAGCAACGGATTCAGGATCGAGTTCACGTTGTAAGGCGAGATGAACGGGATGCCGCAGATGAGGATGTCGGCCTGCCCGCGGATGTTGACGAAGTACTGCTCGAAGCAGCGCTCGATGATCTTCTCGTGGACCAGGTCGGTCTTGCCGGCGTGGCACGCGATCAGCTGATAAGGCGCCGGGATCGAGTGCAGCAGCTTGCGCTTGGCCGCCGGCGGCAGCTTCGACAGCGACCAGCGCATGGCCTCGAGCTTCATGCGGTCGAGCTCGGTGTACTGATCCTCGTTCTTGGCCAGGAACGCGGTCTGCCCCGCGTACATCCGGTTGTTGAGCGCCGTCTCGATGTGGAACACGTTCATGTGCTCGTCGACCAGCGCGCCCATCCGGCTGATCTTCGTGTTCAGCATGGATGACTTCGGATCCATGTAGCTGTCCGAGGCCAGGATGGTCGCGGGCTCGTGGTGCGGGCGCAGACTGTCGTAGTCGCACAGCCCGACGGCCATCGACTTGTGCCCGCCGTTCATGGGCACGAAGTTCACGTTGACGTAGATGACCAGGTCGCTCTCGACGGCCCGCCGGTTGATGTTGACCGGCTCGTTGTGCGACGTGACGCCCAGCTGGACCATCCCGTCCGGGTCCTCGGCGTCGTGGTTGTAGTAGCGGTCGGGGTAGAAGGCCTTGAAGACCTTCTCTCCCGCCATGCGCCGCATTTCTTCCTTGGTGTGGCGCCGGTGCAGGGATGTGGCGACGATGATGTGCACGTCGTCCACGCCGTTCGCCGCCAGCATCTCCATCAGGATCTCGAGGATGGTCTCGCGCACGTCGGGCCGCGCCATGGGTGGCAGCGGCATGCTGATGTCGTCGATGGCGATGGTGACCCGCATGCCGGGCACCAGCTGCGCGTAGAGGGGCTCCGTCCCGAGCGGGTGGTTCAGCGCGTAGCGGATGGCGGCCCCGGGGTTGACCAGGCCCTCGATGGGCGGCTTCGGGTAGACGACGCGCGTCCCGACCGGCAGATCCTCGACGAGGAGGTCCTCGCCCGAGAACATCACGCGCGGCGCCGAGTCGGTGTCGATGTAGACGACCTGGTCGTCCTCTTTGTGGCGCGGAACGGGCCCGCGATAGACCTTGGGAGCGCGCTCTCTCATCGCAGATCCAGGATGGGCCAGTCGTGCTGGCGGGCGGTGCCGCGCAGGCGGAAGTCGGGGTTGACGGCGGTGGGGTGGCCGACCACGGACAGCATCGGCAGGTCGCTCATGCTGTCCGAGTACGCGTAGCAGTCGGACAAGTTCAGGTTCTCCTTCTCGGCGTAGATCCGCATCCAGCTGGCCTTCGTCGCGGCCGCCATGACCGGCGGCAGCAGGCGGCCGGTCGCCAGGCCATCCACGAACTCCAAGCGGTTCGTCACATAATCGTCGATTCCCAGGTGTTTGGCGAGCGGTCGGACGGTGAAGTCGATGGCCCCCGTCACCAGCACCTGGCGCAGGCCCAGTCGCTTGGACTTGTCGATCAGCTCGTACGCGCCGGGGAAGATGGACGGCCGGATGGCGTTGTCGAACAGCTCGTCGGCCAGGTAGCGGAGGCGGTCCTCGGATTCGCCCTTGTAGCGGACGAAGAAGACGTCGTTGAAAAGTCGCCGGCTATACACATCGGCCCCTAGGAAGAGCGGCACGCTCGCCATCGTGAAGGCGGTCTTGACCACGCTCTTCAGCACACCCTGCTGGTTCTTGGCGGCGTACAGGAAGGCGTGCACCAGGTTCGTGCGCACCAGCGTCCCGTCGAGGTCGTAGAAGGCGGCTGCTCCGCGGCCCATGATCGAGGCGCCACCTATATCACACGGGGACGGCGCCTGCCCGGACCGCGTGGCCCGGCTGCGCCCCCCTTTCCGATCGGCCGGGTTGGCCAAAA
>Ga0105238_10008592_pt1 | contig 10218 bp, 6 predicted proteins | sample KBSC34metaG_FD_81526 | JGI IMG/M metagenome (GOLD analysis project Ga0105238, IMG submission 81526) | Corn rhizosphere microbial communities from Kellogg Biological Station, Michigan, USA - KBS C3-4 metaG | ecosystem: Host-associated > Plants > Roots > Rhizosphere > Soil | place: Michigan, USA...
CGACCCGTTCTTCCTCGAGAACTTCCGAGGGTTGACGGCGACCTGGGCGCACTGGTATGCCGATCTGCAGGAAGTTGCCGTCCGCGCGCCGACGCAGCCCGCACCGCGCGCGCACGGCAAGACCGCGCAGTTCTTCTCCGGCGGCCTCGATTCCTGGTTCACGCTGCTGCGTCACAGTGAATCGACGGCGCGCTTCCCGCAGATCGGCAACGTGGACGACGTCATCACGATCCAGGGCTTCGGCAACATTCCTATCGCCGAGCGCGAGGAGAATGCGAGGCTCGCGCAGAGCGTGCGCGAGACGTCGGAGCATTACGGCAAGCGGTCGCTGCCGATCGCGACGAACATGCGCGTGCCGGTGGACGAGGCGTGGAAGCTCGCCTGGCTGCGCTGGGGACCGCAGACGCACGGTGCCGCCCTGGCCGCCGCCGCGCTGTTCCTCGGTCGCCGCTACTCGACCGTCAAGATCGCATCGACGCATCGGTTCTGGGAGTCGTTTCCCTACGGCTCGCATCCCATGACCGACACGCTGTTCTCGACGTCGGCCACGACGTTCTTCCATGATCACGCGCTCTACGGCCGTCCCGACAAGATTGAGCGGATCGCCGAGAGCGAGTACGCGGTCGCGAGACTGCGCGTCTGCAACGCGATCAAGGCGGCACGCAACTGCTCACAATGCATCAAATGCCACCGCATGCTGCTGTGCTTCGACAGCCTCGGCCTGCTCGACAAGGCGAAGTCGTTCGACATCGACGTGTATCGGCGCAACAAGGATCGGCCTTTCCTGATCTGGAACGACAACGACCACGTACGTGCACTGGAAGTGCGCGACCTCGCGCTCAGTCGGAACCGGCGAGACATCGCCGACGTGATCGACACCAGCCTGCGTCGCTCGCGGCGGATCCGGCGCAGCACGCAACCGCTGAAGAAAGTCAGCTGGCGCGCGTTCACCGCGCTATACGGCCGTATGGCCGGTGACATGCTGGGGGCGTGAGGGGAACGAGGCGCGGTGCTGCTCTACTATCATCAGGATCCCCAGCGCAACTTCGGCGACGATCTCAACCCGTGGTTGTGGCAGCGTCTGCTGCCCGGCCAATTCTCCGGGACTGTCGCGCACGATCCCCGCGCTCGCGGCGTGGTCGCGGACGACGAGGTGCTGTTCGTCGGCATCGGTACGCTCATCAACACACGTGTGCCGACCGGCCCGCGCAAAGTCGTGTTCGGCAGTGGCGCGGGCTACGGCGACGTGCCGCGGCTCGACGCGACCTGGGACATCCGGTTCGTGCGCGGCTCGGTCACCGCGCGACTGCTCGGCATCGATCGGTCGCTCGCGGTGACGGATCCGGCGGTGCTTATCCGCACGGTGGAGCTGCCGCCCGTCGAACGCGCCGATCATGTCGCCTACATGCCTCACTGCGCGTCGGCACGCGCCGCCGACTGGCACGCGATCACCGCGAGCGCAGGACTTCAGTTCATCGATCCACAGTGGACAGTGCCGGACGTGCTGGCCGCGATTCGCCGGTGTCGCATGCTGGTCACGGAGGCGCTGCATGGCGCCATCGTTGCCGACGCCTTGCGCATTCCGTGGTTAGCGGTCGCGTCGTCGCCCGCGCTGCTGGACGTCAAGTGGCACGACTGGTGCGGCTCGCTGGGATTGGAATACACCCCCGCACGCGTACCGGCGGTGTGGCGGGCCGACGCAACCGCGTCGCGATGGGCACGCTTGCGCTCGGCAGCCAACGCAACGCGCGCGCAGATCGCGCTACGCCGCCTTGCGCGCGGCGCGAGACCGGCGCTCAGTGCGCTGGCGCGCCTCGAGCAGGTAACGGAGCAGCTGCAGGAGCATCTCGTTCGTTTTCGCGAGCGCTATCCGCCGCCCTCGCATGAATCGACACGTGCCGAGGCTCGCTCCGCGGGCCGCTGACGGCTCATCGCCCGGGACGGCGCCGAATGCGTTCGAACAGGTACGACTCCCCGCCCACCGGGCGCCCGGCGATCTGCCATGCGAGCAGCAGCGTCGCCGTGTAGGTCACCGCACCCACGCCCATCTTGACCATCAGCACGATCGCGATCGGTGCGGCCAGGTGCACATGGTCGACGGCGAGCACAGCGGCGGTCATGACGATGACCGCAACGATGGGTCGTGACATCGTGCCGAGTACTTCGACGACGCGGACATTCGGCAACGCGTTGCGTACCCAGACCATGAAAGCAGCGAGCGCGAACATTCCAAAGGCCAGGCGCAGCCATGCGATCTGCAGCGCATCCGCGCGCGGCAGAAAGCCGTACGCCACCAGCGCGAAGAGCGCGATGCGCACCCACAGGATGTACGTCAGCGCGCGTACCCGTCCCAGGGCGAGCATCACGTATCCACCCGCATTCGTGATCGACCACACCATCCCCACCGGTGCGAGTACCTGGACAAAAGGCACCGCCGACATCCATCGCTCGCCGAGAAGCACACGAACCGCCTCCGGCGCGACGAGCACAAGGCCCATCGCCGCGGGCACGACGATCAGTGTCTGAACGGCCTGCGCAAGCAGGAAGATGCGCTTCAGCTCCTCCGCGTTGTGCTTCGCTTCGACGAACGCCGGGAACAGCACGCGATTGAGCGGCGTCAGCAGCGTCGTGCTCGGAAGCTTCGCCACGTCGTCGGCGAGCGAGTACGCGCCCATGACGCCCGCCTCGACGCGGCCGCCCACGACGAATCGATGGAGATTGCTCTCCACGAAGATGCCCACGCTGCGGATCATCAGCCACTGGGAGATGCCGAAGATCTCGCGCGCCTTGGCGAGGCTCGGGCGGGGACGCATGGGGTGGATGAAGTAGCTGATCACCGTGCCGATCGTGCGTCCGGTGAGCGCGCCGATCACCAGCGCCCAATACGAGCGAAGCAGCCAGGCGGCGACGATGGTCGCGCAGAATCCCGCGATTCGCTTCGACAGCACGAAACGCAGATCGGCCGCGAACGTCATCTCCTTCTGGAAGGCGATCACACCGATGTTCTCGAGGCCCGTGATGACGAACGTGAACGCCATAGCCCGAAGCACGGGACCGACACGCGGGTCGCCGAAGTAGTCCGCCGCGATCGGCGACGCCACGAGCACGACGACGGTCGCGGCGGCGGTCTGAAGCAACCGCAGCGTCCATGCGGTATCCCAGTGCGCCTGCACGGCATCGCGGTTCTGGATCAGCGCGACGTTCACTCCGAGATCCAGCAGCACGTCGACCAGGCTGATGACCAGCGACGCCATGGCCACGATACCGACGTCGTCCGGCACGAGGAGGCGTGCCAGGATGACGGTGCTGAGGAACCCGATGAGCTGATCGGTCCACCGTCCCGCCAGCACGAAGAGCGCGCCGCGCGCGACGCTGTCCTTCGGCTTCGTCATGCGCCCGCGGGTTTCGTATGTGCCAACAAGATGGATGGTGGGCGCAAAGGGACGAGCCGAAGTGTACCGAATCGGTATGCCGGGACAGCTTCGCGCGTGCGTAGTACGCTTCCGCCCACATGAGCGTAACGATCATCGTCCCGACGACGTGCGAGGCACCGAGGGCGGCCGCGCTCGAACGCGCCGTTCTCAGCGTCGTCAGCCAGCTTCCTGCGGGAGGCCGCGTGCTCGTCGTCGCCAACGGGTCTCGCGTCGACCAGACCACGCTGCGGAAGGTTGCGGCGCTCCCGCGCACCGACGTCGGGCGTCTCGAGCAAGGCAATGTCGCGCAGGCACAGCGTTACGGCCGGACGCGCGTCGCCACGCCGTTCTTCGGCTTTCTCGACGACGACGACGAATACCTGCCCGGTGCAATCGACGCGCGCCTGTCAGCGATGCAAGACGACGAGCCGGACGTCGTCGTCACCAATGGCTACGCACGTGACGCGGAGGCCGAATACCCGGTCGTATCGCACATGGAGCACGTGCGCGCTGATCCATTGCGATCGCTGCTGTCCGAAAACTGGCTCGCGTCGTGCTCTGCGATGTTCCGGACTGCCACAGTGTCCGAAACGTATTTCGACGGACGCACGCGCTTCTTCGAGTGGACGCTGATCGCCTACAGGATCGCATCGACCCGCACGATCCGGTTCGTCGACGCTTTCACGTACCGTATCCATTCGAGCGACGCGTCTGCATCGAAATCCGCGGCATACCGGGCTGCGCTGCCCGGCGTGCTCGGCGCGATCGCAGCGCTGGACCTGCCCGACGACGTACGCGCAGCGGTGCATGCCAAGATCAGTCATGCCGAGCATGTGCTTTCGGCGCAGTACCTTGAGGCGGGCCAGTGGCGTAGCGCTATGCGCCATCACCTTCGAAGCCTGATCGGGCGTGGAGGCTTGCGCTTCCTCCCGTATTCCCGCCGACTGCTGTTTCCTCGCATGCGCGACGAGACGCCTTCGCCTTGATGCGGGAAGCGCCGCTATGCTATCGTCATTGTGAACGTGGAATGAGCGTCGCAAATCACTGCGCGCGCGCAGCAACAGGAATCGCAATGCAGAAACGGTTGGTGACCACCCTCGGCGTGGTGCTGGCGGCGCTGGTCGCCACGTCGACGGCGACGAGCGCGACATCGAAGTCCGAGCCGGTGCCGCTGCCGGCGCCGGTCGTGGAGTTCTACAACGCCGGCCTCGATCACTATTTCATGTCGGCGGACCCTGGAGAGGTTGCGGTCCTCGACGCCGGAATACTTTCCGGCTGGCGGCGCACGGGCGCTCAGTTCACGGCGTTTGCCAGCCTGCCGACCGATTCCGATCTGTCACCGGTATGTCGCTTCTACGGGCTGCCCCAATCCGACGTCGGCGATTCGCATTTTTTCTCGGGCTCGCCGGCAGAGTGCGCGGAGGTTTCGCAGCGCTTCGCTGACAGTTGGCAGCTGGAGACGAGCGATGCGTTCCAGGTGCTGATGCCCGACGCGTCGAGCGGCAGTTGTCCGCCCGGTTATGCAGCCGTCTACCGCCTGTACAACGCGCGTGCCGACGCCAACCATCGCTACACCACCGATGCGGGCGTCGTGCAAAGCATGCTGGCGCAAGGGTACGTTCTTGAGGGATCCGGTTCCGACAAGGCGGTGTTCTGCACGCCATCGACGGCCGCCATCGCAGGCATGCCGTCGACCAGCATCGTTACCATGCCCATCGCCGAAGACACGTTCCAGTTCAGCGGCATCGCGCTGCCGTCCACCGGTGCCAGTGCGGTTTCCTACGCGTGGGATTACGGCGACGGTGAAACGTCCGATGGCGCCACGAACTGGCATCGATTCGACACGGCGGGCGTATTTCCCGTTGCGCTGACGGTCACCGACAACAAGGGTGCGGTGTCACGCGCGACGCAAACCGTCACCGCTGTCCCGCATACCGCCCCGCCGCCGCAGACAGCTGCGGCTGCAGCCAGCGACTTCGAACGTCGCCGCTCGTCGCCCGGCGTGGTGCGCTGGTTCGATTTCGACACCCCGGCGCAACTCGGGAGCCGCGCGTACGGCGCCAACTTCGGCGCGACGGCGGGCACGGCGGCCGCCCCCGTGATCGATACGTCGGTCGCGGCTTCGGGGACTGGGTCGCTTCGCTTCGACATCCCGTCGCAGTCCGGCCCCAACGCCGGGGGCGCCTGGTTCGCCAACTTCTCGCCCGACCTCAGCGTGCAATTTGGGGAAAACAGCGAGTTCTACGTCCAGTGGCGGCAGCGTTTCAGCAAGTCGATTGTCGATACGTACTTCAACTCGCGCGGGGGCGGCAGCGGGCCGGGCATCAAGCAGGCCATCATCACGACCGGCGACCAGCCCGGACATCTCTACGCGTCGTGCGAGGCCATCGGCAACGTCATCACGACGTACTATCAGAGACGCTTTCCGATCGTCTACAACTCGTGCACGGGCAGCGCGTCGCATGGACCGTATACGGGCCTCTACGAGAATGTCGGTGGCCGTGACGGCTTTCTGCTCGAGAACGGGTTGCCGCCCCCTTCGTGCCCGTATGGCGCGATGCGCGGCGGCGGCACGAGTGCCCCGTCCAACTGCTTCGGATGGGTGGCCGATGAATGGATGACGTTCCAGGTCGGCATCACCCTCGGACCGCGTGACAATACCAAGGCGGAGTTCACCGAAAGCCGGCTGCGCCTGTGGGTCGCCCGCGAGGGTGAGCCCTCCCAACTCGTCGTCGACTGGAAGCCGGGGGTCAAAGGATACTTCCCGTTGACGGCAGGTCCCCTCGCGCAGAATCAGCGCTTCGGCAAGGTGTTCCTGCTTCCGTACATGACCGGCAAGGATATCCTCCAGACGCACGATCTCGCGCAGACCTGGTACGACGAACTCATCATCTCTACGCAGCGCATTCCGGACCCTGCACCCGCTGCTCGCACCACGAGCAATGGCTACCCCGCCTGGCGGAAGGGCAAGGCGATCGGGGCATTCTTCGAGATTCCCAACACCGCGAATCTGAACGGCGCGGTGATGCCTGCGAGCCTGAATGGCGCGAACGTCGTCGACGAGTGGAGCGGCTGGGCCGCGAGCACGCGCAAGCTGTGGTTCGCGGCGTCCACGGGGCACGGCACGTGGCAGAACCCTGTGATTGAGATCGATTTGTCTGCCGACGCGCCGCGATGGGCTACGCTCGACCCGGGTTCCAAGTCGAGCGATGTCGACCTGGGCCCGTACTACGCCGACGGGCGACCGACGTCGCGCCATACGTATTGGACATCGCAATTCCTGTCAGGCAAGAAGTTCGCGGACGGGCAGGACCGCGTCTTTCTGGTCACCGCCTACGGAACGTACGCAACCGGCCTTGCCGGCGGATACGCGGGCGGGCGGCACGTCGATGCGTTCCGCGTCGCGGATCGCAAATGGGACGCGGCTGGAACGTGGGCGGACGCCCCCGTCGGCCTGCCACTGACGGCGGTCTTTTCCGATCCGGCGTCGAACCGGATGTTCGTCGCGGCAGGAACACAAACGCGAGGCGATGCGAACGGCCTCTCCGTGTTCGACCCGGCGGTCAACCAGTGGCAGCCCATCGGCACGACACCTGCCTATCCCGCGCCCGGTCGCATGCTCGAATGGCAGGCACACGCCGCGGTCATCGACACGAAGCGCAATCTCGCGGTGTGCCTGCACGACGGAAAGCCCAATGATGCGTCGGGCACGATTCGCCTGAACCGGGTCGATCTGGCGACGGGTGCAGTTACCAATGTCCTGCTCACGGGGGACTTGCAGGGCGAGTCCATCAGCAACTATCCGGCCATGGTCTACGATCCCGATGGCGATCGCTATCTCGTCGCGCTCGCGTCTCCGGGACAATCGTCTAAGATCTACGCGATCGATGCCGACAGCGGCGCATCGCGCCTGATTGCCGCGATCGGCACGCCCGTCACCGCAGCGGCGGTCGGACGTCTGTCGTACCTCGCCGATCTCGGCGGCGTCGCGTACTTGCCGCGCTTCGCCTCGAACGTGATGTTCATGCCGACGCGCTAGCCGCGCACAAGGCTCCTCGGGCGGTCTGCACAATCTGAACGTCACAACGTGTGCCCCGCCTGCGACGCTGCGGCGTGCCGTTCATCGGGCCGCGCGGCCGCGTGCGCGTCATGCGGTAACACGGACACCGGGCACGGATCGGTAGAATAGATGCGCACGCCGGCCGCCTCCGAAAGTGCAGAGGCCGGCGCCTGACGCCCATCGATCCGAACGCATGCCGAACATGCCCGGGAGTACGCCGTGCCGTTGAGGGACCTGCTGTTGTTCGGCGTGTTCGCCGTGTTCATCCCCATGGCGCTCGTGCATCCCTACATCGGGGCGATCATGTGGGTGGTGTTCGGATTGATGAATCCGCATCGACTGACGTTTGGACCGGCCTACAACTTTCCTTTCGCGATGATCATCGCGCTGACCACGTTCGCCGGCATCATGCTGACGCGCGACGAGAAGCAGGTCAAAGGGGGGTGGCCGGCCGTCGTCCTCATCGTGTTCGCCGTCTGGATGACGTTCACGACGCTGCACGCGCTCACTCCCGAGGCGGCGTGGCCGATGTGGTCGCGGGTCATGAAGATCTTCGTCATGACCTTCGTGCTGTTGCTCCTCCTGCACACCAAGCGGCATATCGACCTGGTCATGGCGGCGATGCTGTTCTCGATCGGCTTCTACGGCGTGAAAGGTGGCGTGTTCACGATACTGACCGGCGGACAGGGCACGGTGTGGGGGCCCGAGGACAGCATGATCCAGACCAACAACGCCTTGGGCGTCGCCAATGTCATGATCATCCCGTTCCTCGTGCACTACTACCAGCAGACGAGCAACCGGTGGGCTCGCGCGGGCCTGGTAATGGTGCTGCTGCTCTGCGCGGCATCGATCCTCGGGAGCTACTCGCGCGGTGCAGTGCTGGCGCTGGGCGCGATGTGCGCCGTCCTGTGGGCACGTAGCTCGTACAAGGCCCTGATCTTCGCCGTGGTGATGGCCATCGGCGTGGCGATGATTCCGTTCATGCCCGAGCGCTGGATGGAGCGCATGCACACGATCCAGACGTACGAGACGGAGAGCTCGGCCATGAGCCGGATCTACGCGTGGAAGACGGCCTGGAACATCGCGGTCGACCGCTTGGACGGTGGCGGCTTCGAATATCCGACCAAGCAGGTCATGGCGAAGTATTCGCCAGGTCCCTATATCTCGGTCGCACACAGCATCTACTTCCAGGCGCTCGGCGAGCACGGCTTCATCGGGCTCGGAATGTTCCTTCTTTTTTGGTGCCTGGTGTGGCGCGAATGCGCCCGAATCCGCGTGCGTGCGCGCGACCGGCCCGGGCTCCAGTGGGCCTTTTCCCTGATGTCGATGACCCAGGCGAGCCTTGCCGGCTACGCCGTGGGCGGCGCGTTCCTGAACCTGGCGTTCTGGGACATGCCGTACTACCTTTACGCCGCAGTCATGGTCACTCGGCACGTGGTTGACCGGGAACTCGCCGGTGCGAGCGAAGCGGTGCCGCAGGCAAGCCGCGCGACCGCCGATCTCGCGCCAGCCCTCGCGAAGGCGGCGGCGCGCCAAAGGGTCGCGTCGAGCTGACGCGCGCATCATTTTCACGCAGAACCTGTGCCATGAAGATCACTCACGCATTCCAGCATTTGGCCGCGATCGCGGCGGCGGTGATTGCCATGACCGTGTCACCCGCGGTCATGGCCGATGGTGGCCTCGTCGAGGGCTACCCCGACAACTGGCAGACGCTCGACCCGCGCGAAGTCAACATGCTGCCCGAGTACTGCAAATACACGCAGATCTATCGCAGCGTCGTGCAGGCACGTGATACGGCCGTGCAGGTCAAGCGCTGGACGGCGATACTCGGTCCGACGTTCCACGCGCTGCACCACTACTGCAACGCGATCCTCAAGACCAATCGGGCGCTCCTGCTATCGACGACCGCGCAAACCCGCAAGTTCTATCTCGAGTCCTCGATACCCGAGCTCGACTATGTGATCAACCGCGCGCCGAAGGACTTCGTCCTCCTGCCGGAGATTCTCACCAAGAAGGGCGAGAACCAGCTCAGGCTGAACAAGGTCGTGCTCGGGATGGAGACCTTGCAGAACGCGATAGCGCTCAAACCCGACTACTGGCCGCCGTATACGGTGCTCGCCGACTTCTACAAGGAGCACAATCATCCCGCTGAAGCGCGCGCGGTCCTCGAGAAGGCGCTCGAGCATTCGCCGGACGCCGAGGCGGTGAAGCGCCGGCTCGCCGCGCTCGGCGGCAGCACGGCGATCAAATAGTAGTCCCGGCTAGCGGGCTTGGGCCGCAGGCTTGCGCAGCGTCGCCATGATCCACCCGCGCAGGAAGTGCAGCGCGGGAACGCTGCCGATGACCTTCTCGTAGCCCGTCGCCAGCAGGAACAGGAACCCGTTGAACATGAAGTACGACGGGTACTGGCCGAGGTAGTCGCATCGCTCCACGTCGAATCCCGCCTGCCGCGACCACCGCTGCACCGAGCGCCGCGTGTTGGTGCGGTACGCGATCGGGAACACGTCCTCTTCGGCCCGGCCCTCGGTCTTGGACACGATCCACGGGTGCAGGCGATTGGGGATCACGCGCGCGACGATGGACGCATAGTCGTACAGGTTCGCCGTGAGGAACACGAACACCCCGCCCGGCTTCAGCACGCGATACATCTCGGCGTACACGGCCGCCGGGTCGGTGACATGCTCCATGACGCTGCGAGCCATCACGACGTCGATGGTCGAGCTTTGGATGGTCGGCATCGATCCG
>Ga0105238_10008594_pt1 | contig 10218 bp, 6 predicted proteins | sample KBSC34metaG_FD_81526 | JGI IMG/M metagenome (GOLD analysis project Ga0105238, IMG submission 81526) | Corn rhizosphere microbial communities from Kellogg Biological Station, Michigan, USA - KBS C3-4 metaG | ecosystem: Host-associated > Plants > Roots > Rhizosphere > Soil | place: Michigan, USA...
GCCAACGGTCATGTGGTGCGCGGCGCCAAGCCGGTGTACTGGTGCTTCGACTGCGGCTCGGCGCTGGCCGAGGCCGAGATCGAGTACCACGACAAGACCTCGCCGGCGATCGACGTCGCCTACGACGCGTTCGATCCGAAGGCGCTCGCGGCGAAGTTCGGCGCGACAATCGACGAGGGCGACATCGTCGCCGTGCCGATCTGGACGACCACGCCGTGGACGCTGCCGGCAAGCCTTGCGGTGACGTTGGGTCCGGAGCTCGACTACGTGCTGGTCGAAGGTCCCGCGCGTGGCGGCAAGCGTCAGTTGCTCGTGCTTGCGGCGGCGTTGGCGGAGAAGGCGCTGACTCGCTACGGCGTGGAGAAGGTGAACGTGCTTGGCGAGAGCAAGGGCGCGGCGCTGGATATGCTCAAGCTGCGCCATCCGTTCTACGCGCGCGAAGTACCGCTGATCCTCAGCGAGCACGTGTCCGCCGAAGACGGCACCGGTGCGGTGCACACCGCGCCGGCACACGGCGTGGAGGACTTCGCGGTCGGCCAGAAATACGGCCTCGGCGTGGTCAATCCCGTTGGCGGCAACGGCGTGTATCTGCCCGACACTGAAACGTTCGCCGGCCAGCACGTCTGGAAGGCGAACGACACGATCGTCGAATTGCTGCGCGAACGTGGCGTGCTGCTGGCGTTCGAAAAAATCACGCACAGCTATCCGCATTGCTGGCGCCACCGCACGCCGGTGATCTTCCGCGCCACGCCGCAATGGTTCATCAGCATGGATAAGGAAGGCCTGCGCGCGGGCGCGCTGAAGGCAATCCACGAAGACGTCGACTGGTATCCCGGCTGGGGCGAGGAGCGCATCGCCGGCATGATCGAGGGACGTCCCGACTGGTGCATCTCGCGGCAGCGCACCTGGGGCGTGCCGATCACGTTCTTTGTGCACAAATCCACAAGTGAACCGCATCCGCGCACCGTCGAGTTGATGGAGCAGGTCGCGCAGCGCATGGAAACGGCCGGCGCCGATGCCTGGTATGCGCTCGATGCACGCGATCTGCTCGGCGCGGAAGCGGACGATTACACGAAAGTCACCGACATCCTCGACGTGTGGTTCGATTCCGGCGTCAGCCATTTCTGCGTGCTCGATCAGCGCGATTATCTCAAGCGCGGTCCGGGCGACAAGGTGATCTATCTGGAAGGTTCGGACCAGCATCGCGGCTGGTTCCATTCCGCGCTGCTCACCGCCGAAGGCATGCACGGCCACGCGCCATACGACGAAGTGCTCACGCACGGCTTCACGGTCGATGCGCAGGGCCGCAAGATGTCGAAGTCGCTCGGCAACGGCATCGAGCCGCAGGATGTGATGAAGAACTACGGCGCGGACATCCTGCGCCTGTGGATCGTCGCAGCCGACTATCGCAACGAAATGGCGCTGTCGGACGAAATCCTCAAGCGCGTGTCGGATGCGTACCGGCGCATTCGCAACACCGCGCGCTTCCTGCTCGGCAACCTGCACGGCTTCGATCCCGCGCAGCATCTGATTGCGGTGAAGGACTCGTTGCTGCTCGATCAATGGGCCGTGCAGCAGGCGTACGACGTGCAGCAGGCCGTGATCGCGGCCTACGCGCGCTACGATTTCCCTGACATCGTGCAGCGCATCCAGAATTTCTGCACCAACGAACTCGGCTCGCTGTACCTGGACATCACCAAGGACCGCCTGTACACGATGCAGGAAAACAGCCGCGGCCGGCGCAGCGCGCAGAGCGCGATGTATCGCATCCTCGAGGCGCTGGTGCGCTGGCTCGCGCCGATGCTGTCGTTCACCGCGGAAGAAATCTGGCCGCTGGTGCCGGGCAAGCGCGGCGAATCAGTGCTGTTCGAAACCTGGTACGACGGACTGGAAGCCACGCAGGGATCGGCGGAGCAGCGCAGGTTCTGGAACGATCTGCTGGCGCTGCGCAGCGGTGCCGCGAAACTGCTCGAAGGCATGCGCAATGCCGGCCAGATCGGCGCAGCGCTGGAAGCCGAAGTCACGCTGTATGCCGACGACTCGCTGCGCGCGCGCGTTGCGCCGGTCGCCAAGGAGCTGCGCTTCTTCTTCATCACTTCTGGTTTGTCGATCGAGCCCGCTTCGATCGCGCCCGCCGAAGCGCACCCGGTTGCGCTGGATGGCGCCGAGGTGCTCGTTACGGCGCGTGCCAGCGAGCATGGCAAGTGCGTGCGTTGCTGGCACTACCAGCCCGATGTCGGCAGTCACGCCGAGCATCCGGAAATCTGCGGCCGCTGCATCGAGAACCTGCCGGGCGCGCCTGGCGAAAACCGGCAGTTCTTCTGATGAGCGTGGACCTGTCGGCGCGGCGCAACGGCGTGATCTGGTTGCTGCTCTCGGCGCTCGTGATTGCGTTGGATCAGTTGACCAAGGCGATCGCGTTGAATGTACTGCAGCCCTACATTCCGCAGCCGGTGATTCCCGGATTGCTGAACTGGACGCTGGCCTTCAACACCGGTGCGGCGTTCAGTTTCCTGGCGGACCAGGAAGGCTGGCAGCGCTGGCTGTTCACCGGGCTGGCCAGCGTGGTGAGCATTGTGCTGATCCGTTGGCTGATGCGCCTGCCGCGCGCAGACTGGCGCACCTGCCTGCCGCTGGCGCTGGTGATCGGTGGCGCGCTCGGCAACCTGATCGACCGACTGCGCGCCGGCCACGTCACGGATTTTATACAAGTGTACTATGGCGAATGGGCGTTCCCCTCGTTCAACGTGGCGGACTCGGCGATCAGTGTCGGTGCCGTGGTGCTGGTGTGGTATGGGCTTTTTGCGTCGAAGAAGACCTCGATCCAAGAGACTTCCCCGAACCGGTTTTGGCGTGGCTGAATCGCAATTGTTGCGTCCTCGGCGCGCCGCGCTATGGAGAAATGCGATAATCCGCCCATGGAAATCCTGCTCGCCAACCCCCGCGGTTTCTGCGCCGGCGTCGATCGCGCGATCGAGATTGTCGAGCGCGCCCTGGAATCGTTCGGCGCGCCGATCTACGTGCGCCACGAAGTCGTGCACAACCGTTTCGTCGTCGACGGCCTGCGCGCGCGCGGTGCGGTGTTCGTCGACGAGCTCGACGAGGTGCCCGACGGCGCGACCGTGATCTTCAGCGCGCATGGCGTATCGCAGGCGGTACGCAGGCAGGCGGCCGCGCGCAACCTGCGCGTATTCGATGCCACCTGTCCACTTGTGACGAAAGTACACATCGAGGTGGCGCGCCACGCCAAGGCGGGCAGGGATGTCGTGCTGATCGGCCACGCCGGCCATCCGGAAGTCGAAGGCACGCTCGGTCAATGGGACCGGGCCGGCGCGAGTGGCGAGATTTATCTCGTCGAAACGCCTGACGACGTGGCGCGGCTGACGCCGAAGCACCCGGACAATATCGCCTACTCGACGCAGACCACGCTGTCGATCGACGACACCAAGGCCGTGATCGAGGCATTGCGCGAGCGTTTCCCGGCAATCCTGGGTCCGCGCCACGATGACATCTGCTACGCCACCCAGAATCGCCAGGATGCCGTGCGCAAGCTCGGCCAACAGTGCGACCTGGTGTTGGTGGTCGGCTCGCCCAATAGTTCCAATTCCAACCGGCTGCGCGAGTTGGCGGAAAAGCAGGGCGTGCCGGCGCACCTGATCGACGGTGCCGAGCACATCGATCCGCAATGGCTCGCGGGCAAGCACCGCATCGGCGTCACGGCCGGCGCATCCGCCCCGGAAGGCCTCGTCCAGGGCGTCGTGGAACGCCTGCGCGAATGGGGTGGGGCGGACGTGCGCGAACTCGAAGGCGACCCGGAAAACGTGACCTTCGCCCTGCCCAAGGAATTGCGCGTCGTTCTCGTTGACTGATCCTTGACACCGCTCGTCAGGGGTTTGCTACCTCGTGCCAGCGGGGTGTTGCTGTGCCGAGGACATACGTTCTAGTCTCATCCGGCGAAGTACCGACTTAAAGCAGTACCGACCACATCGGGGACACCATGATCGCATCGACCGTAACCAATTTCCGTCCCGCCGCGAAACAGCGCGGCTTCACCCTGCTCGAGCTGGTCATTGCGCTCGTGGTCGTCGCGGTCATGGTGCTGATGGCGCTGCCGAGTTTCCGCGAGACCGGCGTGCGCAACAACGTGTCTAGCATCAACAACAATCTCCTGCATGCGTTCAACGTGGCGCGCGCCGAGGCGGTGCGTCGCGGCATCAACGTGACGGTCACCAACGTCGGCGGCTCGTGGAACAACGGCTGGATCGTGGCGACTACGGGCGCTACTCCCGCAACGCTGCTCAATCAGGACGCGATTCCGCAAGGCGGCTACAGCGTATGCGCCGCGACGACCGGTGGCGGCACGAACACCACGATCACCTTCAATTCCCTCGGTGCGCTGGCCGGTGGCGCATCCCAGTTCGACGTCAACGTCAATCGTCCGGACGGCAACGTATTGCTGGCGCAGCGTCTGACGATCGGTCCCAGCGGCCAGGTGCAGGTCAAACAAAACGCCACCGGTTCGCCGGCGGCGACGAGTTGCTAGGAGGCAGCATGTCCAGAGTTGCACGCGGTTTCACCCTATTGGAAGTGCTGGTCGCACTGGTGATCTTCAGCTTCGGCATGCTGGGCATGGCCGGCTTGCTGACGGTGTCGGTCAGGACCAACCACAGCGCGTACCTGCGCACGCAGGCGTTCCTGCTTGCGCAAGACATGGCGGATCGCATGCGCGCCAATGCGCCAGCGCTTTGGCAGAGTCCGAATCCTTACACGCTGAACTCCATCGCCGTCCCGCCCGCGACGCCTGCAGCGGTGGCCACGGGATCGTACACGGACCCATGCGTGACCGCGTCCTGCACGCCTGCACAAGTTGCGGTGCGTGATCTGGCACTCTGGCAGGCGCAAGTCGTGCAGTTCCTGCCGAATGCCGGTGCCGCCATCGTTTGCCAGGCCGCGGCTGCGGTCGGCACGCCCAAGGCTCCCTATTCGACCACCTGTGAAATCCAGATGTCGTGGACGCAGCTGGCGATCACGAACGAAACCGTAAAGCCTGACATCTTCGATTGGGTGTTTCAGCCATGAGCAACGTCCTGCGTCATTCATTTGTCCGCCAGTTGCATCGACAGCCGGTGCGCGGCTTCACGCTGATCGAATTGCTGGTCGCGTTGACGCTCGGCCTGCTGATCGCGTTGGGGCTGTCACGTGTGTTCGAAGCAACCAGCAAGACCAATCGCGTGCAGGAAGGCATGGCCGAGATGCAGGAAAACGGCCGCTACGCGCTGACGCGCATCAATTTCGACCTGCGCCTGGCCAGCCGGCAGTTGATGAATGCGTCGGGTTATTCCGCGCCGACGTTCCCGAATACCAGTCTCGACATCGCGCCGAATGTGTTTGTCGCGAGCATTACTTTTCCGGATCAGCCTTCGACGCCGATCGGCCCACCGACCAACTATCCGGCAGTATCGGCGACGCGTCCCTCCTGGCCGCTCAGCCCGGTGTATTTCATCCGCGGCAACGAGTGCAGTTCGTCGACTTGCACCCCCAATACGGTGCCGTCAGGCCTGCCGGCGATGGGCACCTCGGCCGGCAGCCGCGTGCAGAATTCGGATGTGCTCACGGTGCGTTACCTCAACAGCAACGGCTGGTCGTCGTACCAGGGCGACGCCGGCGGCCTGGAAGTCACGGCCAATTGCACCGGCACCGGACTCAACAACGTGGTCTGGCGCAAGGTCACCAGCACCAAGGGCGGCGGCAGTTACACGAGCCCGGCCCTGAATTTCCAGTCGAACGATCTGGCGATGCTCACCGACGCCAGCGGCAACGCCGAGATTTTCCAGGTCGATGTTGCCGGCGGCGCTCTTACCGCCACGCTGACGCCGAAGAACGTCAACGGCGGCGGCAAGGTGTTCTGCATGTCGCAGGGCGAGGTCAAGCTGTTCAATTTCAGCGCCGATTTCGTCACGGTGAATTACTGGTTGCAACTGGATGCGGATTCGACCGTCGCCGGTCGCGTGATCCCTGCATTGATGCGCTGGCAGCGCGACAACAGGCTAAACCTCACGCCTCCCGCGCAAGTCGAACTCGTGCAGGGCGTCGAAACAATGGATTTCTTGTACGGCGTGCAGCAGTCCAATGGCAACCTGCAATTTCTCAACGCCGATGCCGTGGCCAGCAACAGTTCACCCACCAATTGTCCGCCGCCACCGGGCCAGTTCGCGCGCACCGTGACCGGCTCGCCGCCGGCGGAAACTTATGAAACCGGTTGCCTGTGGCGCGCGCTGGCCAGCGTCGAGGTGCATTTGCTGGTCGACAGCGTGAACAATCTATACACGCTGTCGGATCCGGAAATGGCTTACCGTTACCGATTCAATGGTTCCCCGCAAACTCCGCCCGCTGCGACTTCCACGATGTCCAACGGCATCCAGGCGGGCAAGATGATGCGTCGCGAGTTCATGACGCTCGTGGCGGTACGCAACTACAACACGTGATCTTCCGGACAACCATCATGCAAACCAGACTTCCATTTGTTTCATCGCGCAATCGCCAAGGCGGCACGATCTTGTTCGTGGCCCTGGTGTTCCTTGTGCTGCTCACGCTGCTCGGACTCACCGCGGCGAGCACGTCGGTGCTGCAGGAACGAATGACCGGCGGCATGCACAACGGCCAGCTGGCGATGATGGGCGCGGAGACTGCACTGCGCGGTGTGGAGTGGGATATCTGGAACAAGTCCAACCAGACGCCCAACACGCTGCACTGCGGCGGGCAAGGCCTGGATGATCCCTGCTATCAGGCCTCGAATGTCGGCGATGCCACCGGCGTAGCCATGATGGATTCGCGCGTCGCGCAATTCCGCACCAACGCGACCAACGCGGGCGGCTTGGGCAAGGCTTATCCGACCAAGACCCTGACCGGAATGACCGGTTCGCAAGAGACGGCCTCGCTGTCCGCGCAGCCGACCTACCTGATCGAAGATATCGGCATCGTGCTTCCGCCCGGAGCGCCATCCAGCGGGCAGGGCGGCCGGCGCGATCAGCTGCAAAGCGCCTATGCCGGTAACCAAACCTTGCACTCCTATCGCAATTCGGCGCGCTCGCCGGGCGGCGATCTGAATTCGATTCGCGCCGCCGAAAGTTATTTCGTTGCCCTTCCGCCCTCTTTTTGAGGCTGTGTCATGACCTATTCGATTCGCCAAACCCTTTCCACCGTGTTCGCCACCGCGCTGAGCACCGCCGCGCTTGTCCTGGCGTGCGGGTTTGCTTCCGCCGCAGTCGCGCCGAACGATCCGCCCGATCTGAGCGGACCGCCGCCGGATCTCTCGGTCGGCGTCAATCCGAACATCTTCGTCTCGTTCGACGATTCCGGATCCATGGCGCAAACGGTGATGGGCGACTTCGCGCCATTCTCCGGTTCGAGCACGGCCTCGTGGAACGGCCCGTGGCGCTGCGCCAACGTGGTCGATCCCGATCACAAGGCAGCCGCTGATGCGAAGTTGCGCCGTATCCCGATGAATGGCGTCTACTACAACGGCAGCACCGTCTACTCGCCGCCGATCAAGGAAGACGGCACGCTGTTTTCACCGGCGCCGGATGCATCGTTGACGTCCGTCCCGATTGACGGTATCGCCCTGCAGCGTCCGTTCAATCCGGTTACCGCCGGCAGCACGGCGTTGAACAACAATACCGACGTCAACGGCGGCGCCAATGACAGCGGTTTGACTAACCTGATGGGTCTGAACAATACCGTCGTCGCCACTGGAAGCACCGCCACATGTAGTGGAAAACCCGGCATCAACTGCACGTGTACCGGATCGGGTTCCAGTTTGGTTTGCAAATCCGACCAGCGCTGGCAGTGCGGCACGGGCGCGACCACGCAGAACACCGGCGGCCGCTATACCGCGGCCAGTCCGATGGATGGCGCCGCGCATACCATGAGCGACGGCACGTCCGTGACTTATCCAAACGGCGGCCCCTATTACTACCGCCTGAAAACCGGCGTCACCGTCAACCTCAACGCCTACGGCAACCCGGCCAGTGCGGCCGACGTGACGGCTCTTTACACGGCGGGCAACTGGGAAGCGATGCCGGTTCCGACGTCGCAGTATGCGAATTTCGCGGCATGGTATGCGTACTACCGTACACGCAGCCAGATGGCGCGCACTTCGCTGTCGCGCGTCTTCGGTGTGCTCGGTACACCGCAGAAATCCAATATTCGCGTCACCTGGCAGAACCTCGGCTTCAACGACAACCTGAACTGGAAGTCGCCGAATACGGGTTCGGCCGGCGGCACGACTGTGTCCAGCGGCACGCAGATCGTCGAGCTTGACGACAACACGCCGTACACGGGAACCAACTCCGCCGCAGGCAACAACCTCTGGCGTCAGGCGTTCTTCAACTGGATATACAACGTCAAGGCAGGCAATTCGACGCCGAGCCGAAACGCGCTGTTGCGTGCCGGCAATTTCTTCGCCAGCGGCGTGGGCAAGACGGATCTGACGAACCCGTACTTCCAGCCGGCAAGTTCCGGCTCGTCGGGTCGCGAACTGGCCTGCCGTCAGAACTTCCACATCCTGATGACCGACGGTTTGTACAACTCGCCGAAAGCCGATGCGCCTACGGTCGGATACAACACGCAAGCTTCGCAGTCCCTGCCGGGCAATCCACCGAACAACACGGGCATTACAACCTTCACGCCAAGCGCACCCGAGGAAGCGATTTTCGCGCACCGCAATAACGGCTGGACGCTGGATTCCGATGGCGGCGGAACGTATTCCGACATCTCGTTCTATTTCTGGGCGACCAATTTGCGCCCGGATTTCCTGACCAACGCGGCGACCAAGAACGATACCGTGCCGCCGTACTATCCCGACCTGACCACGGGCATTACCGGTGCGGTGGCGGCGGTGGATCCGCTCGCCCCAGGCAAGACGCCGGAAGTGTTCTGGAATCCGGTCAACGATCCGGCAACGTGGCCGCATCTGGTGCAGTTTGCCGTGTCGCTTGGAGCATTTGGCGACCTCACCTTTTCGTCCAACACCGATTGCCAGAATGGTGCGACGACGGCGACGGATGATGGTTGTGCCCTGCGCAAGGGTACAAACAATTCCAGCGGCACGACCGGTTGGGGACGGCCAAACGGAAGTGGTTCGGGCATCAACGCGAATATCGACGACCTGTGGCACGCGGCTCTGAACGCGCGCGGCTCGTTCTTCGTCGCCACCAATCCGCAAAGCCTCGTCACGAAGCTGGCCAAGATCCTCTCCAACGTTGTTTCGCGCAGCGGCACGTCCGTTTCGGAATCGGTGAACAGCTCGATTCTCAACAACGGTTCGTTTGCCTATACGGGCGGTTACAACAGTGCTGGCTGGCCAGGCTTCCTGTACAAGCAGCAGCTCGATCCGAAGACTGCGGCACCGACCGGATCGATCCTCTGGGATGCGGGTTGCTTCCTTACCGGCGGCGCGTGCGCTGCAACGGGCGGCAATGTTGGCTCGGCTTCGCCGAATCCGCGCATCATCTTCACTTCCAGCGGTTCGCCAGGCGCGTTGAGCGGTGTGCCGTTCGAGTGGACCAATATTGGCTCGACCGAACAGCAGTCACTGAATCTCGACCCGACCACGACATTCCCGGATCAGGTGACGACGCAGGTCATCAATGCGGGTGTGGCAAACGGTACGCCGGACGGCATCGGCCAGGCACGTCTCGACTACATCCGCGGCAAGCGCACCAACGAAACAACGGCAACGACTACCGGTATCACGTTCCGTCAGCGCCTGTCGGTGCTCGGTGCCGTGATCAATTCGCAGGCCGTGTACGAAGGCGGCCCGGGCGGCGGTTTCCGCGATATCTATCCGCTCAATTCGCCGGAACAGCTGGCGGCCGCAGGCGGCAACACCTACGAGAAGTTCGTTTCGGCAAATCTGAAGCGCACGCCGACACTGTATGTCGGCGCGAACGACGGCATGCTGCACGCCTTCAACGCCAGCACCGGCAAGGAAGCGTGGGCATACGTACCGAATCCGCTGTACGCGAACGGCCAGTTGGCTCAGCTGACGAATGCCTCCAACTCGCTGATCACCACCGTCGATGATTCGCCGCTGGTGCAGGACGTGTATGTCAATGGCGCCTGGCGCACGATCCTCGTCGGCGGACTGCGTCTGGGCGGCCGTGGCATTTACGTGCTGGACGTGACCAATCCCGACGCGGGCAGCGAAGGTGCGGCGGC
>Ga0105238_10008599_pt1 | contig 10215 bp, 9 predicted proteins | sample KBSC34metaG_FD_81526 | JGI IMG/M metagenome (GOLD analysis project Ga0105238, IMG submission 81526) | Corn rhizosphere microbial communities from Kellogg Biological Station, Michigan, USA - KBS C3-4 metaG | ecosystem: Host-associated > Plants > Roots > Rhizosphere > Soil | place: Michigan, USA...
ACCGCGCACGGTCATTCCTCGCGGGTGCTGGAGGCCGTCAACCGCATCAAGCGGCTCTCCAACGCCGTGCAGGTCATCGCCGGTAATATCGCTACGCAAGAGGGTGCGCAGGCGCTGATCGATGCCGGCGCGGACGCGATCAAGGTCGGGATTGGTCCGGGCTCGATCTGCACCACGCGCATCGTCGCCGGCGTCGGCGTGCCGCAACTCACCGCGATCATGGATGCGGTGGAAGCCGCGAAGAAGGGCAACATTCCCGTGATTGCCGATGGCGGCATCAAATATTCCGGCGACCTCGCCAAGGCTCTGGCCGCCGGCGCCGACATCGCTATGGTCGGCTCGTTGCTGGCCGGCACCGACGAGACGCCGGGCGAAGTGTTTTTGTGGCAGGGCCGCTCCTACAAGGCCTATCGCGGGATGGGCTCGGTGGGAGCGATGGCGCGCGGCTCTGCCGATCGGTACTTCCAGCAGGACATCAAGGACACGCTCAAGCTGGTGCCGGAGGGTATCGAGGGTCAGGTGCCTTACAAGGGCCCGGTTGGAAACGTCATGCACCAGCTCGCAGGCGGCTTGCGCGCGGCAATGGGATATGTCGGCGCAAGAAATCTTGCCGAGTTCCGTGAGAAAGCGCAATTCGTGCGCATCACCGGCGCGGGCCTGCGCGAAAGCCACGTCCACGACGTCACCATCACCCGCGAAAGCCCGAATTATCCCGGCGGAGGATAGCCCGGACGGCCTAAATTGACCGCCACAAGGCTTGCGAAACGCGGTACTGTTCGAGCCAGCGATCGCTAAATCGCGCAGCGATCCGCGCCCGCGGTTGAGCCGCGGCACTCAGAGATTCATGCAACACCATTTGGAAAAGAAGTTGGTCATTATGGTCGATTGGTCGGACGACAGGATTGCCGCGCTTTCAGATCAGGATCTGAAGAATCTGCTGGTCAATGCGGAGCGCAAATCCGTCGCCGAAGTCATCGCCCAATGCAAGGCCGAGATGGAAAAGCGGGATGCTGCAAAGCCTCGCAAGGCATCGAAGCCGCGTACCGAATTGAAGGAATTCGAGCACGACATGTCAGGGCAGCTTGCCACGATCGGCAAGCAGATGGCTGAGAAGTACGATCTGTCTGAGGAGACCGCAAAAGCAAACTCGGTGGGCGTCAAAGGTTTCAAGGCGCACAAGCTGCTGGATGCCAAGGGCTATGCAAAATTGGGCGGCATGCAGCGCGACGGCTCGGTTGCGGTCGACCGCTATATTTCATATCGGCGCGGCAAGGATATCATCTCGCTGAGCGTCTTTCTGCTGAAAGACCAGCCGATCGACGCCCACGAGTTTCACGTGATCGCGCCGCGTGCCTTGCTCGATGGCGGAAGGCCGGTCGCCGAGATAAGGCCCACCGCGACGGAGGCGCAGAAGCAGTCGGCCGATAGCGGGCTCGCGTTCAAGGATTTGCCGAGCGCAGCCGCAGCGTTCGACGCGGCGCTGGCGAAGATCACGACTTAAAAACGCCGCATCTGATTCATGAATAAAGCAACGGAATGTGCGAGTTTGGCCACCTCTCCCATCGGGAAAGGTCGGCGCGTAGCGCCGGGTGAGGGGTTGCTGCCTAACGATAGGCCGTAACCCCTCACCCCAACCCTCTCCCGATGGGAGAGGGGGCGGACTTCCGCTGCGGCTAATTTCATCTTCAATAAAAATCGGAGGAAACAAATGTCTCAATCGGCAAAGCGCGTCGTCCTCGTCTCTCGCCCCAAAGGCGAGCCCAAGCCGTCGGACTTTCGTGTCGAGGATTACGCGCTGCCGACACCGGGCGAGGGCCAGGTCCTGCTGCGCACCATCTGGCTGTCGCTCGATCCCTATATGCGCGGGCGGATGAGCGATGGCCCGTCCTATGCGGCGCCGGTGCCGATCGGCGGCGTGATGGAGGGCGGCACGGTGTGCGAGGTGATCGCCTCCAACAATCCCTCCTTTGCCAAGGGCGACATCGTTCTCGCGCGCGCCGGCTGGCAGACCCACGCGCTTTCCGATGGCAGGGACCTTCGTAAGATCGATCCGAAACTCGGACCGGTCTCGACCGCGGTCGGTGTGCTCGGCATGCCCGGGATGACCGCCTATACCGGGCTGCTCGATATCGGCAAGCCGCAACCCGGCGAAACCGTCGTTGTCGCGGCGGCGTCCGGCGCGGTCGGGTCGGCGGTCGGCCAGATCGCCAAGGTCAAGGGCGCGCGCGCCGTTGGTATCGCGGGCGGCAAGGACAAATGCGATTACGTCAAAAAGGAACTCGGCCTCGATGACTGCCTCGATCACCGCGATCCCAATCTTGCGGCAAAACTGAAAGAGGCTTGCCCAAAAGGCATCGACGTCTATTTCGAGAACGTCGGCGGTGCGGTGTTCGAGGCGGTTTTTCCGCTGCTCAACGCGTTCGCGCGCGTGCCGGTATGCGGTCTGATCGCGCAATATAACGACACTGAGCCGACCGTGCCGAAATGGGCGTCATCGATGATGCGCGCGGTACTGACAAAACGCCTGACCATCAGAGGCTTCATCGTCAGCGATTTCGCCGCGCGTCAAGCCGATTTCCTGCGCGACATGTCGCAATGGGTGCGCGAGGGCAAGGTCAAGCATCGCGAATTCGTCACCGAGGGTCTGGACAGCGCGCCCGGCGCCTTCATGGGACTCCTGAAGGGCGCCAATTTCGGCAAGCAGCTGGTGCGGGTCGGGCCGGACAAGGCGTGAGCCGCCGGACCTGCCGCGCCGTCCTGTGTCTTATCAATACAGGTTCTAGCTCTTAGAAGCCTGGCCGAGCAGGGAATCCAGATCGACATCGATCTGGCCGGGCGCCCGCACGTGACGAACCTCAAAGCCGTCGGGCTGGAAGCGGTATTCCACCAGCCCGACTTCCTTGATGCCGATCATTTCCTGCCTCGCATCCGAAATGACGAAGCCGGCCGAAGGCGCCCAGACGTGCCTGACGCGGGAGTAAGTAAAATCCCGGCGCTGGTGAATATGGCCGCTGGCGACCAGCCGCAGATCGACGGCATGGAACATCTCGACCAGGTCGTGCCGCACCGGCATCGGAACGTAGCGTATCGATGTCGCCGGGAGTTCGGGATCGTCGGGTGAATTCAGAAAAAGCGGCTTGTGCAGGAACAGCGCTACCGGCTTTCCGTTGGCGCCGGAGAACTGCGAAGCGAGCCAGTCGAACTGCGCTGCTTCGCTGGCGAGGCCGGTGTTCATCACCATTGAGTTGAGGCCGATGAAACACCAGCCGGCGGCATCGAAACGCCAGCGGTCTTCACCGAAGATCGAACGGAACGCCTGCAGACTTTGCTCGGTGACGGGTTGAGAGGGTACCGGACCAACCTTGGTCGGGTTGTCGCCGATGTCATGATTGCCGGGCAGGTAGCGGCAGGCGACGGGAAGCGCATCATGCAGCGTTTTGGCGAATTCGAGATCGTCCGGCTGCGCCGGGCCATCGAAGGCGAGGTCGCCGCTGTTGACGACGAGATCGGGGCGCGTCGCATCGATGTATTCGCTTACCCGATGAAAATTGTCGGTGAGCTTTGGCTGGCGGCGGGCGAGGTGCGGATCGGAAATCTGGGTCAGGCGAAATTCGGGCATGCACTATTCCTTCCGGCCCGATCATGTATTTTGCGGGCGTCGGAATGATGACAAATCTCAAACGTCACACGGCTGTCAACAACGTCACGCAGCCGTCATCATCCGCGAAAGCGGATGATCCAGTATTCCAGAGCGCATATGAGAGAACCGAGAAGCCGCAGCTTACTGGATGCCCCGCTTTCGCGGGGCATGACGACAGCTTGTTTGTTGATGCTAGCTGATGCCTACAGCACGCGATAGCGGATCGCGAAGGCGTCATGGGGCTGGGTGCGTGTCGGTTCACCCATATCGGGCGCGGCGAGCCGGTCGGCCAGATGCCACGGTCCGAACTGATCGGAGTGGCTTGGACTTGCCGCGAGCCGCAGCTTGAACTGGCACTGCGCCTGGCCCGGCAGATTCAGCACCACGACGCGGTCGGTGGTCCGATAATCCAGTGCGACCGAACCTCGCAGCACGTTGCGGCCGTCGTCGTCAGGCGCCAGCGCGCCCTTGATCTCGGCCAGCGTCTGGTTTCTGTCGGTGCGCAGTTCGACCTGGGTATTGGCCACGTCAGACAGCGCCGCTTTCGGCAGGCGGATCTCAAATTCGACCGCGGGTTTTGACGGGTTGATGCCGAGATAGGCGAGTGCGGCATGCCTGACGTCGTAGGATACAAACGCGAGAAGCCCGAGCACCGCTGCGGCGGCGAGGCCATGTCTGGCGATATCGCTGATACCGCGATGCCCACTTCGAAAATAGACCGTCAGCATGATGGCGACCGCCAGCGCCGCCGCGACCCCTGACAGCCCCGACATCAGCATCCCGAGCCAGCCGTCCGGGCTGTCATCGGCGAAAAGGCCGGTGCTGTCGGCGATCCGTCTGAGAAACGAGGTCACGGTATCGCCGGGCAGTTCGGCCGCATGGGACACGCCCTTCAGGATCGGGGACGTAAGGTTCATCACGGTATCTCACTGGCCGCGTCAACGCCTGTTCGAGGCGGAAATCACTGGAACTATCGCTTGTTGGTCGCCACGACCACGATTGTGGTTCAACGCGGCCGGCCGCGGATTTATTGTCAGGGCGGAGCGCGGTCGCTATAGCGGGGGTCTGGATTCAATCCGGGGGAGAATTCCAATGTCAGCTCAAATGGTGTTGTTGCCGGTCTTCGTCCTGGTGGGGCTCACCTTCGTCCTGCTGCTGTGGATGGCGGGCGTGCGAACGCGGTCGCTGACCTCTGGCGAGGTCAAGTTCAGGGATGTGGCGCTGGGACAAAACTGGCCTGCCCGCGCCACCCAGATCGGCAATTCCTTCAGAAACCAGTTCGAGCTGCCGGTCTTGTTCTACACCCTGATTGCGCTGGCCCTGCCTTTGCGCCATGCCGACCTCGTGATCGTGCTGCTCTCGTGGGTGTTCGTGATTACGCGTTTCGCCCACGCCGGAATTTTCGTGACTTCAAACGACGTCCGGCAACGCTCGCTGGCGTGGTTCGCCGGCGTGCTGGTGCTGTTCGTCATGTGGCTCTACTTCGCGTTGAGGATTCTGCTGGTCCTCTGAAGCCCGCTGGCGCGCCGATCTCGAACTGAAAGTTTTGCGAAAGATTTGAATGACTCCTGCTGCCCGGCTGTCCGCGGCCATCGAACTGATCGATACCATCGACGCCCAACGCGTCCCGGCGGCGAAGGCGCTGAAGGAGTGGGGCACCGCGCATCGCTATGCCGGTTCCGGCGATCGGGCCGCGATCTCCGGCCTGATCTGGGACGTGCTGCGCCGGCGCGCATCGAGCGCCTGGCTCATGGACGACGATACGCCGCGGGCGCGTCTCCTGGGCATGCTCAAGCTCGAGCGCGGCCTCGATGTCGAGACAATCGCCGCTCTGTGTGACGGCGGCCGCTTTGCGCCCGAGCCGTTGAATGAGCGCGAGCGCGCCGCGCTCAACCAGCGTTCGCTTGCGGAGGCACCGCCGCCCATCGCCGGCGACTACCCGGAATGGCTCGATGGATATCTGGCGCAGGTATTCGGCGATGACCGCGTCGCGGAGGCGACCGCGATGGCGAGCCGGGCGCCGCTCGACCTGCGCGTCAACACCTTGAAAGCCAAGCGCGAAAAGATGCTGCCCTCGCTCGCCCATCTCGGCGCGCAGCCGACGCCGTGGTCGCCAATCGGTCTGCGCATCGAACTCGGCGCCGACGCCCGCAATCCCGGCATTCATGCCGAGGAAGATTTCATCAAGGGCGCGATCGAGGTGCAGGACGAGGGCTCGCAGCTCGCGGCGCTGTTGTCGGCGGCAAAGCCCGGCGAGCAGGTGATCGATCTATGCGCCGGCGCCGGCGGCAAGACCTTGGTGCTGGCGGCGATGATGCAGGGCAAGGGCCGGCTGATCGCGACCGACCACGACAAGCGGCAGCTCGCGCCGATCTATGAGCGGCTGTCCCGCGCCGGCGTGCACAATTGTGATGTCCGCACCCCGAAAGGGCCGAACGACACGCTGAGCGACATCCACAGCTCGGCCGATCTGGTGTTGATCGATGCGCCCTGCACGGGAACCGGCACCTGGCGGCGCAATCCGGATGCCAAATGGCGGATGCGCCCGGGCGCGCTCGAGGTGCGGCTGAAGGATCAGGTGGCGGTGCTCGATCGCGCCGCGGCCCTGATCAAGCCGGGCGGGCGGATCGCCTATATCACCTGCTCGGTGCTGCCCCCGGAAAACGGCGAGCAAATCCGGGCATTTGTCGCCCGGCATCCAGAATTCGCGGTGGTAGCACCCGCGCAGGCCATGGCCGCGCTGTGGGACAAAGCGGAAGATTTCGCCGCCGCCACGCTGCAATCCCCGGAGGGGCTGTTGATGACGCCGCGCCGTACCGGGACGGACGGGTTTTTTGTATCAATCCTGAAAAGGAATGCGTCGTAATTTTAATCGAGTGCGGATTTGAACGGAGAGCATGATGAAGCGACACTATTGGATCGGTTTGTTGGGCGCTGCGGCGATAGTTGTCGCCCTTGTCAGTGGTTCGGCCCTTGCCGATGAGACTGTCAGCATCGGCGGCTCCCGCGCCGTATTGATAAAACCAAATGCGCCGCGCGCGAGCGTAATCCTGCTGCCGGGCGGCGACGGGCGGATCGCCGCGGGCGACCATGGCGATATCAACGGGCTCAAGGGCAACCAACTGGTTCGCACGCGACAGGCCTATGCGGCGCGAGGGCTGGCGGTGCTGTTGGTCGATGCAAACACCCCGCTCGACGGCGCGGTTCAATACATGGCCGCCATCAAGCGGCCGGTGACGGTCATCGGCACCAGTCGCGGCACCATCCGCGCCGCGCAGGGGATTGCGGGCGGCGCCCGGCCGGACGCGCTGGTGCTGACGTCAGGGCTTCTCAGCGCCGAGTCGGGCAGCGGTCAAAATGTCATGTCGATTTTGGGCTCGCCGGCGTCGTTGCCGCGCACGCTTGTCATCCATCACAGACAGGATAGCTGCAGGTTGACGCTGCCGGCCGGTGTAGAACCGTTCGTGAAGTGGTCGGCGGGCCGCGCGCGGGCGGTCTGGGTGAGCGGGGGAGTAAGCGAAGGCGACCCATGTGAGGCCCGCGCCTATCACGGATTCAACGGCCTCGACGGCCAGATCGTGGGGATTGCGGCGGGATTCCGTTGATCCCACGCTTCCGCTGCGTGAGCGACTTCCTGCTGCAATGGGCTAAAAGGACGTGGATGGCCGGGACATCCAGCGCGAAGACGCGCTTCGCGCTTTTGCCCGCCCATGCCGCCTTTTCTGGGTTGCGAGCCCGCCACGGGTTGTTTAACTGCTTGCCATGACAGCAGCCCAGCCTATCAGCGAGTCGGTGCCCTCGGTGGCCTCGGCGCATGACAAGATTCTGATCGTCGACTTCGGCAGCCAGGTGACGCAACTGATTGCGCGCCGGGTGCGCGAGGAGGGCGTCTATTCCGAAATCGTGCCGTTCCAGAAGGCGGAAGCGGCGTTCAAGCAGATGAAGCCGAAGGCGGTGATCCTCTCCGGCGGCCCGGAATCGGTGCACGAGGAAGGCTCGCCGCGCGCGCCGCAGGCGATCTTCGATTCCGGCGTTCCCGTGCTCGGCATCTGCTACGGCCAGATGACCATGGCAGCGCAACTCGGCGGCATTGTCGAGGGCGGACATGCCAGAGAATTCGGCCGCGCCGATGTCGAGGTCAAGGCCGCAAGCGCGCTGTTCGATTCCGCCTGGGGAATTGGCGAGCAGCATCCGGTCTGGATGAGCCATGGCGACCGCATCACCAAAATGCCGCCCGGCTTTGTCGTCGCCGGCGTCTCGCCGAACGCGCCGTTCGCCGTGATCCAGGACGAGAAGCGCCGGTATTACGGGCTGATGTTCCATCCCGAAGTCGTGCACACGCCCGACGGCGCCAAGCTGATCCGAAATTTCGTCCGCAAGGTTGCTGGGCTAACCGGCGACTGGACCATGCGCGCCTTCCGCGAGGAAGCGATCGAAAAAATCCGCGCCCAGGTAGGCAGGGGCAAGGTGATCTGCGGGCTGTCCGGCGGCGTCGATTCCGCCGTCGCCGCGGTGCTGATCCACGAGGCGATCGGCGACCAGCTTACCTGCGTGTTCGTCGATCACGGTCTGCTGCGGCTCAACGAGGCCGAGACCGTGGTCGACCTGTTCCGGCATCACTACAACATCCCGCTGGTGCATGTTGATGCGTCGAAGCTTTTTCTCGGCGAGCTGGCAGGGGTCACCGACCCCGAGCAGAAGCGCAAGACCATCGGACGCCTGTTCATCGATGTGTTCGACGCGGAGGCAAAAAAAATCGGTGGCGCCGAATTTCTGGCGCAGGGCACGCTTTATCCTGATGTGATCGAGAGCGTGTCGTTCACCGGCGGACCGTCGGTGACGATCAAATCGCATCACAATGTCGGCGGCCTGCCCGCGCGCATGAACATGAAGCTGGTCGAGCCGTTGCGCGAATTGTTCAAGGACGAGGTGCGTGTGCTCGGCCGCGAGCTGGGCCTGCCGGAAATCTTCGTCGGCCGCCATCCGTTCCCGGGCCCGGGGCTTGCGATCCGCTGCCCCGGCGAGATCACGGCAGAGAAGCTCGATATCCTGCGCCATGCGGATGCCGTCTATATCGACCAGATCCGCAAAGCGGGCCTGTACGACAAGATCTGGCAGGCTTTTGCAGTATTACTGCCGGTGAAAACCGTAGGCGTGATGGGCGACGGCCGCACTTACGAATATGTCGTGGGCCTTCGCGCAGTCACCTCGACCGACGGCATGACCGCGGATTTTTTTTCCTTCGACATGAAGTTTTTGGGCGAGACCGCCACCCGCATCATCAACGAGGTCAAGGGCGTCAACCGCGTGGTCTATGACGTCACCTCAAAGCCGCCGGGAACGATCGAGTGGGAGTGAGGGAGGATAATAGCGGATGCGTTAGGACAATATGGTGTATCCAACCCAATGATGGTCTTCGATAGACCTTGAGCCATGATTCGCCGAACGGATTCACGGGTTGATCTTGTAAGCAGGTTGCTATGCAAAACACGGCCAAATCGCGGGCTGGAAGCGGACAGGGGGAGCGGACCGATTCGATGATCGCCGTCTCTGCCTCGAAGCTCTCCACCGCCGACCTCAACAACCTCATGCGGGCGCTTGAGATCGACGTCGTGGCGTTGACAGAGATCCTCGTTCCGCGCGGCCACCGGGCCGAGATGGGAATGATCGATGCGCCCGCGATCCACTACAACCTCAAGGGTTCTGGACGGATATCGATCAATCGCGGCCCGAACAAGCAGTTGATGCCGCACCTGCTCATCATCGTTCCCCCGAATACGCCCTTTTCGATCGAGGTCGACGGCGGCGACGGTGCTACCCGCCTGATCAACCGCGATTGTTGGAAGCGCGACGACGAAGGCCTCTTGCGCGTCGCTGTTCCGAACGAAAAGCCCGAGGTCGTGCAAATTTGCGGCTTCTTCAACGCGTCGTTCGGTCAGTCGGTTGGTCTGTTTCGCGACCTGCGCGAACCGGTCGTCGAGCAATTCGAACCGTCGGACAAGATTGACGGTAAGCTCCGCGAGGCCATGAATGAGCTCTTGTCGCAAGAGGTCGGCATGGGAGCGATGACGGCCTCGCTTTTGAAACAAGTTATCATTGCATTGGCGCGTCGCTCGCTGAAATCATCGCAGAGCTGGACGGACCGTTTCTCCATCCTTGCCGACCGCCAGATCACGCGCGCGTTCGCCGACATGGTCGCCCGCCCTGGCGCTGCGCACACGGTCCAGAGCCTTGCCTACAGCGCAAGCTTGAGCCGTTCGGCCTTCATGGCCCGCTTCTCCGAAATCTTTGGTCGGTCGCCCATGGCCATCCTTCGCGACCTCAGGATGCAGCAGGCCGCGCTCGATCTGACGACGACTACGACGTCCGTCGATGTTGTGGCTCATAACGCGGGATATGAGAGCCGCTCAAGCTTCGTGCGAGCATTCCGCAAAGCCTACAACGTTGATCCTAGCGAGTACCGGCAGAGCGTGAAGAACGGTGAGGGTGATAAGGGCGCTTGAGCCAAACACCGTGCTCCGAGGCATCTGTCCCGTCAGGCGTGCGATTTTAATAGGGCGTGCCGATAGCGACAT
>Ga0105238_10008601_pt1 | contig 10213 bp, 9 predicted proteins | sample KBSC34metaG_FD_81526 | JGI IMG/M metagenome (GOLD analysis project Ga0105238, IMG submission 81526) | Corn rhizosphere microbial communities from Kellogg Biological Station, Michigan, USA - KBS C3-4 metaG | ecosystem: Host-associated > Plants > Roots > Rhizosphere > Soil | place: Michigan, USA...
GTTGCAGTTCGTCGAGTCCTTTGATGTGAATTGAGAGTGGCCCACCACGCATCTGGATCACGCCTCGATCCAACTCATGATAACGGGCTACCGGAGTGAGATTGCCAAGAGTCAGATCCGACTTTTGTAGTGTGGGTAAAATGCCGGCAAGAAGAACATCGACATTCTGAGTCGCAGCGCTGTTGCGCGCGATCTCGATCACTTCCGTGAGCTCTTGTTCCATACGGCTGAAACAGTCGTTCTCAAGCTTCAGCGGACTAAGATTAGCCTCGAGATTGAATCGCGCGATTTCAGTCGTCAGCCGCGCGTCATTGGCTTGCTTCAGTACTTCGAGTGAAACTGGCGCCGGTCGTAAATAGCGATCGATGAGAAACATCTCCTGCTCCGCACCGATGCGCGTCACGCCAGTTTCCACACGTCCACCTTCCAGCATGAACGCGAGTGCGCGCAGGTCTTCCAATAAGGCTTTCATGAAGGCTTGCGCCTTCGTCTCATCTACGTGTTGTTCGACTTGATGTTCGCCCATATTCATCAGACAGGGTTTCAGGATTTACATGATTCACATCATTCGGGCGCAAAGGACGTGCGACCAGGACCGGACACGGCGACTGGCGCAGCACTCGATCCACATTCGAACCAAACAACGCACGCATCCCAAACCCGGCTCCGTGCGCGCCCACGCTGATCAAGTCGATCTCATTCTTCTCGGCATAATTCAGGATCTCTCGGTACGGGTGACCTTCGCTGACGGCAGTTTTAACGTCACACCAAAGATTCACTTCAGCCGGCACCACTCTCTGCAGTCTACGTGCGGCAGTGTGGTAGGCCGACTCGCTACCAACCGGATACCATGCGATCTCAGGCACGCTCACTGAGCGTTGTGGCAACACGTGTAGCAGATGTAATTCGGCCTGATGTTCCTGCGCGATCGACAATCCATACTTCAAAGCAAGCTCTGAGTAATCGGAGAAGTCGTAGGCCACGAGCACGCGCGCGAGATTGTCGATGATCTCCTGTTCGTCGTTGTGCATAACAAGCACGGGACACGGAGCACTTCGACAAACTGACTCGGCCGTCGAACCAAGCAGCGCCGCGCGATGAGGACGACGCCTCGATCGCATCACGATCATGTCGACACTGTCGACTTGCGCTTGCATCATGATCGCTTCGCCAACGTCCCCTGCTGTAACAGCGACTAGCCGCCAGCGCGAGTCAATCGAAGGCAGTTGCTCTAACACAGACGCTCTCAGTTGTTCCTCACCATCGATGTCGGGCGTGCAGTGGAAGAAAATCAACTCTGCCTCGTGCGCGCGTGCGAGCGCCGCTGCATAACGCACGGCCTTTCCTGAGTGGGGCGACAAGTCCGTAGGGCAAAGAATGCGTTTGATATTGATCAATGGAAAGGCCCTCCGTTCCGTGAGTTGCTTAAGGTCTAATCGCCACTTTCATCACGCCGTCGAGTCGCTCACCAAACAGATCGTAAGCTCGTCCAATATCGTCGAGAGCGAAAGTGTGCGTCAGCAGCGGCGTGAGATCGACGCGGCCACGTCGCACAACCTCCATCAACCGGCGCATGCGTTCTTTCCCACCGGGACAAAGCGTCGTCACGATGCGATGATCGCCGATGCCCGCGGCGAATGCTTCATAGGGAATTGCAAGCTTGCCTGAGTAGACACCGAGACTGGAGAGTGTTCCCGCCGGCCGCAGACTCCGCAACGCGCTCTCAAAAGTTTGTTGTGTGCCGAGTGCTTCGATACTCACATCGGCGCCGCCGCCAGTCAGACGTTTTACTTCCGCCACAACATCAACGTCGCGATAGTCGAGCGTGATATCCGCGCCCATGCGTTTCGACATGGCCAGCCGATTATCATCGCCGTCGACGCCGATGATCAGCCCAGCGCCCATCAGCTTTGCGCCTGCCGTCGCACACAAACCGATCGGGCCCTGGGCGAATACGACAACCGAATCGCCGATCTTTATTCCGGCTGACTCCGCACCGCTGAAGCCTGTCGAAGCAATATCGGCAAGCAGGACCACCTGCTCGTCTGTAAGCTCGTCGGGAATCTTTGCGAGGTTAGCCTGCGCGTAAGGGACCTTGAGAAATTCAGCCTGCGCGCCGTTGATGGTATTGCCGAAACGCCAGCCGCCGAGCGCCTCGTAGGCTTCGCCATGACCGCATTGTGACGAGTGACCGGATAAGCACGCGCTACATTGACCGCAAGGCGTGATCGCTCCGACGAGTACGCGGTCGCCGATCTCGTATCCGGAGACGCCTTCACCGAGCTCCTCGATCACTCCAACCGGTTCGTGGCCGATCACCAATCCGGGCGCAACCGGATATTCACCTCTCACGATGTGAAGATCGGTCCCGCAAATCGTGGTGAGCGTCACGCGAATAACTGCTTCACCCACACCCGCTCGGGGTTTGTCTAGCTCTTCGATTCGGATGTTGTTCTTACCGCGAAAGACATTTGCTTTCATGTCGATTTACTCCCCGCGTTAATGGCCGCGACTTTCTAAAGCTGATCCGGACATCAGGCGGTCGAGTGTGTCGTCGATGCTGCGCAAACGTGCTTGCAGTACGTGGCGCTTGCCTGCCATTTGTTCTTTGACCAGGGCCTCGCAAAGCTCTTCACGTTCGCTGTGCAAGCTGTTCCATACAAACCCATCTTTGCCGCCAATGGGGACTTCAGCTAAATGAATAGTGCGTTCTTCGCGCATGATTTCCCTCCCTTTCGAACTATGAATGCGAAACTTCCCAATACTTTTCATGAACCTGTTTGGCCCAGCTCCAGAAACGACCTTGCCTGACTGTTGCCGGCTCGTCTGTCGAAAAAGCTTTGCGCAGGTAAAGACTGTCGGCGCCAAACTCGTCGATCACGAATCTCATCTCGTGTTGATAATGTGAGACAGGTGCGCGCCCCTCGATTTGCGTCGCCAGATTTACCGCCGCAACTTCGGCTTGCCGCACGGCCATGTGGCCCATCTTTGGCCCGTCGAAGTTTGTGCAGTCGCCGACGGCGTAAATCCGCTCCTCGCCGGCGACGCGCATTGTCGAGTCGACGTTGATGTAACCTTCTTCGTCAGTGATCCCGAGGTGTGAGGCCGCCGATGAACCGCGAAACGGCGGCACCAGCATTAAGAGGTCGAAATTGATTGACTCTCCACTCGTGATGGCTAAGTTTTCCGTCAGTGATTCGATCCGGAGGTTGGGGAGAAATTCTATTTGATGTGCATCGAGCGCCTTCTTAATCGCGGCGGCGGCGTTTGCATCTCGAAGCTCTAAATCGAGTGTAGTAGGACTCACGACCGTTATTCTGACGCGCTCGCGTTCGCCCCTCTCCTCGAGACGGCGTGCGAGAGCAAAGGCGCTTTCGTACACCGGAACCGGCAAGCGAGCCCCGGCACACTGACCAAAAACAGCTCTGCCCGTGTGAAGGTCCTTGACTGCCTTTCCGAAATTGATTGCTTTACCGACATTCAACAGATGATGTGCATGCTCGTAGAATCCGATGATGCGCTCGGTCGCCAGACGCCGTCCGAGGGCGAATACGAGATAGTCGTAGGGAAGCTTTCCTTCGACCTGGCCGTGCGCAATAGTGATTGTTCTATCGAAGGGATCGATGTAGGCGACTTCGGCTTCGATGAAGTTGACTCGTCGATTGAGCATTGTTTGCCTCAGGTCGAACGAGACATCGTTTATCTCAGCTTTGCCAAAAGCGAGCTTGACGAGTTTTGGATAGAAAACAAACTGCCTGCTCCGCGACACGAGCGTAATCTGATGCTCGTCGCCGAGTTGCTCGGCGAGACGCTCTGCGGCTATGACACCGCCGAACCCGCCACCCAGTACTAAAACCTTTGCCATCGCTACAGTCTCTCCAGAATGTGCGGCAGTGCACGACCCGTACCAAGTATTGTTTTGAAGGATTTACTTTGATTAGAGGATGAAGTTGCGAGGTATTTCGCACCCTGGCAGAAAATTCCGCAGCGGATCAAAACGCCTCAGAGCAGCACAGTGAAGCCTTCCTGCCGAAAGTGGTTGTCATGCGTCAAGATGTCAATGATGCCATGCTCGCGCATTGCGTGCATCGAGATACAATCTGTCAAGCTGTAGCCTTTGTCTGGACGTGCTTTATAAAGTGCGAGACCTGCCATGAATGTCTCATGGCTTTGTGACAACACCTCTATATTTGCATTTCTGAGAATCCCCTCAACTTGGGACACGGCTCCGCGGCGCGCTTTTTCGCCGTACTCCGAAAAGAAATTCAAGAGTTCCACAAGGACATCTTCAGTTGTGATTAGGATAGTTTCTGAAACCAAATTGGCGGCTTCAATAGCCCGGTCGTGCCATTGGTCCCTCGGATTGAAGAGAGCCACCAGGTAGAGCGTGTCACAACGAATACCACTCTCACTGTTGCCGCTTGGGTGCTCCGTAGAGGTAATGATCAAGATTGATCGAGCCGTCGGTAGGTACCGTTTCCCACGTGTCTGCGGGAAGTTCAGTGTTGATCTCTTCAACAACATCCCAAATAGATTTGCGAGCCAAGGGCTGCTCGCTTAATTCAGATTTGGCAAGGTTGTCTAAAAGGCGTAGCGCTTCCTCTTGTTTACTGGGTGGTAATGCGCGCACCTTATCGATAAGTTGATCCTCCAAATTCGCAGCCATAAGCGTCTCCTGTCTCGGAGAGTATAGCATCGTCGATAGGAAATTAACTGCGGAGAACGTCGGCTAGGGTCTTGAGTAACTTTTCAGCGTTGTAGGGTTTGTTGAGGAAGACCGAGACCCCATCCAGTGCTCCTTCGCCCGCCCGATGACCAGTCCCCAAACCACTGGCGGCGATGATTCGTACTTTCGGATTCATTCGCTGGAGCGCGCGAATCGTCGCGGGGCCGTCCATGAACGGCATCACCATGTCAGTCAAAACAACTGCAATCTCGTTCTTCTTGTCGGCGTAGAGCGCGAGTGCTTCAGTGCCGTCGCTTGCCGTCAGCACCGTATATCCAAAAGTCTCCAACGTGCCGCGCGTGATCTCGCGAATCGACTCCTCGTCATCAACTACCAAAATCAACTCGCCATTACCAAGGGGAAGATCTGTTTGCGCGGCGGCTGAATCGATCGTGTCGGGCATATCGAGCGCCGGAAGGTATACAGAAAACTGGCTTCCCTTGTGCAACTCGCTGTAGACGTTGATAAACCCTCCGTGACTCTTCACGATTGTCAACGCAGTCGAGAGGCCGAGACCGGTTCCCTTGGTCATCTCTTTAGTCGTAAAGAACGGTTCGAAGATCCGGCTTTGAACCTCCGCCGTCATGCCCGGCCCTGTATCAGAGACAGTGATCACCACAAATCGCCCGGGCTTCGCCTCGATATGCATGCGCGCATAGTTTTCATCTACAAAAACATTCTCAACTTTGATTGAGATCGAGCCGCCTTCGGGCATCGCATCGCGCGCGTTGACGCAGAGATTCATCAGCACCTGGTGTATTTGAGTCGCGTCGGCCGAGATGAGCCAGATATCGTTAGGGATTTGAAAATTGATCTCGATCGATTTCGGCAGCGTTTCACGCAGAATTTTGACGATCTCTTTGATGAGGTGTTTGGGCTGCAATGCCACGCGCTCACCTTCGACTCCTCTGGCGAATGACAAGACCTGTTGCACCATGCTGCCGCCGCGCTCGGCATTGGCGCGCAAAACCTCGAACCACTTCTTGCTGTTTTCGTCAGTAACTCGCAACTGCAACATGTCAATCGCCATCAGGATTGGCGAAAGAACGTTGTTCAGGTCGTGAGCAATGCCGCCGGCAAGCGTGCCAATCGACTCCATTCTTTGCGCGCGAAGAAATTGCGACTCCATCCGTTTCTTTTCGGTGACGTCTGTATTAATAATCAGGATCGATTTTGGGTTTCCCTGTTCATCGCGCACGAGGGTCCAACGGCTCTCGACGATGATCTCATGGCCATCTCGCCGCACCTGGCGCATTTCCCCGTTCCATTCTCCGTGCTGAATGATTGCGAGGCGCGCCGCCTCGAATTGCACGGAACGCTCTTTGAAAAGTAGCTCTCCGGCGTTTTTGCCAAGCACTTCTTCGCTCGACCAGCCGTAGATTTTTTCGGCGCCCTTGTTCCAGAACAAAATGTTCTGATCGAGATCTCGTACCAGGATGGCGTCCTGCGCCTGATCCAGAAGCGCCGCCTGCTCCTTAATCTGCTCTTCAGCACGTTTGCGCTCGGTGATGTCGCTGCGAATTGCAACATACTGGTATGGTTTTCCCTCGGCGTTGAGAAAAGGAACGATCGTCGTGTCAACCCAGTAGTAAGTCCCGTCTTTGGCGCGATTTCTTATTTCTCCACGCCAAACGCTTCCGCTTGCAATCGTGGTCCACAGATTTCGAATGAACTCTTTGGAGTGATAGCCCGAATTGATAATGCGGTGATCCTGGCCGAGCAGCTCGTCGCGTGAGTATTTGGAAATCTCGCAGAACTTGTCGTTGACGTAATTGATGATTCCGCGCTGGTCGGTGATGGCGACGATGGCTGATTCATCAAGCGCAAACTTGATGTCAGCCAACTCCTTCTCTGAGCGTTCCAGCGCTGCTTCTGGATTGAGCTCACGGTCAACGGAGATGGGATCGATCGCACTCATGGGGAATCAGCACCGGCGATTTGCATCTCCTCGAGTTTCTTCAGGCGGTATCTAAGCTGATCTCGCGAAATGCCAAGGAGCTCGGCGGCGCGCGTTTGATTACCACCACTGCGCTGGATTGCCTGCCGGACAAAAGAGAGCTCCGCCTCGTCGAGAGAAATACCTTCCTCGGGCAAGACAAAGCGTTTTGAGACTGCTTCAGTCGCGGGAGTTTGTCCCGGACGCGCCGGCGCCAGTAATCCGCCGGGCAAATACTCGGTAGTGATCTTGTCGGAGTCTTCAAGTATGAGAGCGCGTTCAATCGCGTTGCGTAGCTCGCGAACATTGCCGGGCCAGTCATATTTCCTGAACACTTCCTGAGTTTCGGCAGACAGACCGTTGACTTTGTTTCGCTTCAGTCTCGCTCCGATCGTGTCGATATAGTGTTGAGACAACAGCAAAACGTCGTCGCCTCTTTCGCGCAGCGGCGGGATATCGATCTGAATGATCGATAAACGATAGTACAGATCGAGGCGAAAACGTCCGGCCTCGCTTTCCGCTTTTAGATCGCGATTGGACGCTGCAAGCACACGCACGTCGAGTGGAATATCTTTTAGACCACCCACCCGACGGAACGCGCCTTCCTCCAGAACACGCAAAAGCTTGGCTTGTAGCGAGAGCTCCAGCTCGCCGATCTCGTCGAGGAGAATCGTTCCGCCTTCAGCCTGTTCGAACAATCCTTCCTTGCGCGCCTTCGCATCGGTGAACGCGCCTTTTTCGTAGCCGAAAAGCTCGGATTCGATGAGCGTCGCGGGAAGAGCGGCGCAGTTGATCACCACGAAAGGTCCTTCGGCTCGTTCGGAGCCATAATGAATTGCTTTTGCAACCAGGTCTTTGCCAGTGCCTGATTCGCCCTGTAGTAAAACAGACGAGACCTCGCTTTCAGCAACTTTGGCTGCAAGGCCGAGCATCTTCTTCATCGCCGGCGACTCGCCCACAATCTGCCTGAAGTTAAACTCGCGCGCTCGTTCCTTTCTGACTTGCGCTACTTCACGACGTAACTGTCGAGCTTCAATCGCGTTTCGCAGAGTGACGCGGATCTCTTCAAGGTTAATGGGTTTGCCGATGAAGTCGTATGCTCCGCCGCGCAGCGCCGAGATGGTGTTATCAACCTGAACATCCCCAGTGATCATGATCGCGATCGCTTCGGGATGTTCACGTTTGATCTCGCGCAACACATCCAGACCGGAACCATCAGGAAGATCGATATCGAGCAGGACTGCGGCGGGTAGCTCTGCCTGATACTGTTTTAGTGCTTCTGACGCGGAGCCAGCTTCAACTGTAGCGAAACCCCAACTTTTCAGCGCTTCGCGAAGGGTCCAGCGAATAACCTGGTCGTCGTCGACTATAAGGATTTGTTCGTTTGAGCTTTTAGGGGACATCAATCTCCGTGGGGATTATATTCGGAGTTTTCAGGAATTAAAAAGAGCGTGCCAGATAGGATTACATGATTACAGATAAATCCTGTCCATCCTGACTGTGGACTTTTTCTCATCAACTGCGAAAGCTTACTCAAAACCCACTCCCCGGAACTCAGAATCATCTGCGAAATCAAGTGGCATGTTGCTTGCGCTTGCAGGGGCGGGTTAGTTAAGCAGGAGATAGAAAAGGAGGTTACCGCCATGACAACGGATGAGCGCGATATTCTCGAACTCCTCAAAGATGAATTGGACTTCATTGAAAAGGGAGGATACGGACGATCAGTCCGTACACCGTGGCTAAGCAAATCGACTTTTCAGGATTCTCTGACCTGTATTAACTATGGTTACCCATATCGCGCTCACCCTTGTAATGAGTGCCATCTGCTCGAATTTGTCAGCCCGGAAAACCGGACCGAGGAAGTTCCCTGCCACTTCATTCCTTTAAATACTGATGGGGACACCATCGAGGATCTAGAGCAGCGGGACGACCAGGCAAAACTCGAGCGAGGAGTAGGAGAGTGGCTTCGTTCCAAGATCAAAGAGATCGAGGGGCAGCGAGCGTAGCCAACAAAGAGGCACATTAAAGCACGAATGATTGATGCCGCGGCATTCTTTCATTCGTGCTTTTTCTTCTCTGCGTAACCTCTGCGTTCTGCGCCTCTGCGGTGAGATTAGACGTACGAACAAATTCACCGCAGAGACGCAGAGAACGCAGAGGTTACGCAGAGAAAGCTTCATGGACTCTTAATTGCTCACGCTATAACTGAGTAGCAACACTGCGAAGGAATTCCCACTAATGAAACAAACGGTAACCATAGACGGTAACGAAGCCGCCGCGTACGTCGCTTATCAGACCAACGAAGTGATCGCCATCTATCCGATCACGCCTTCATCAGCAATGGGCGAATCGGCTGACGCATGGTCCGCCGCTAATCAAAAGAACCTCTGGGGCATGACACCGCTCGTGCGGGAGATGCAGTCGGAAGGAGGCGCTGCGGGCGTCGTTCACGGCAGCTTACAAACGGGATCGCTGACGACGACGTTCACGGCCAGCCAGGGCTTGTTGCTGATGATCCCAAACATGTTCAAGATTGCGGGCGAGCTGACCAGTACCGTTTTCCATATCGCCGCTCGGACCATTGCCACGCACGGCCTCTCGATCTTCGGCGACCACAGCGACGTGATGGCGGCGAGATCAACCGGCTGGGCCATGTTGTTTGCCAACTCCGTACAGGAAGTAATGGACTTCGCCCTGATTTCTCAGGCCAGCACACTCGAAGCACGAGTTCCATTCCTGCATATCTTCGACGGCTTTCGCACCTCACACGAAGTGATGAAGATCACAAAGCTCTCCGATGACGAGATTGCCGCGATGATCGATGAGCAACTCGTACGCGACCATCGGGCACGCGCCCTCACACCCGACCGGCCTGTAATGCGCGGCACTGCCCAAAACCCCGACGTCTTCTTTCAATCGCGCGAGCGGGCCAACATTTTCTACATGAAAACACCCGCGATTGTTGAGAAGACGATGGAGCGCTTTGCGGCACTCACTGGCCGTCGTTACAAGCTCTTCGAATACGTCGGCGATCCAAACGCCGAGCGCGTGTTGGTGATGATGGGCTCGGGCTGCGAAACCGCTGAAGAGACAGTTGCGTCGCTCAACCAGAGTGGTGAAAAAGTCGGACTCCTGAAGGTCAGACTTTACCGGCCATTTTCACTCAAGCATTTCATCGAGTCGCTGCCTGCTTCCACTAAAACAATCGCAGTTCTTGATCGCACCAAGGAGCCGGGAAGCACGGGCGAGCCGTTGTATCAGGACGTTGTGACGGCACTCGCTGAGCTGGGGCGTTTAAATGTGCGCGTGGTTGGTGGGCGTTATGGTTTGTCGTCGAAAGAATTTACGCCGGCAATGGTGAAGGCGGTTTTTGACGAACTGAAGAAACCGGAACCGAAGAACCATTTCTCGATCGGGATTGACGACGACGTGACGTTCACGAGTATCCCGTTTGATCCATCGTTCAGCACAGAGCCGGACGACCAGGTGCGCGCTGTCTTCTGGGGCCTGGGCGCGGACGGCACCGTAAGCGCCAACAAGAACTCGATCAA
>Ga0105238_10008602_pt1 | contig 10212 bp, 12 predicted proteins | sample KBSC34metaG_FD_81526 | JGI IMG/M metagenome (GOLD analysis project Ga0105238, IMG submission 81526) | Corn rhizosphere microbial communities from Kellogg Biological Station, Michigan, USA - KBS C3-4 metaG | ecosystem: Host-associated > Plants > Roots > Rhizosphere > Soil | place: Michigan, USA...
AAGCGGCGGTGTTGCTCTTTCAACTCCACTTCGGCTCGCCGCTCTTCGGTCACATCCTCGTAAATCGACACCCAGCCGCCGACAGCCACCGGTCTGTGCGAAATGACGATGATGCGCCCGTCCGACAGAACTTCCTCATAGGTCGAAGGCTTGGCCCCGTCGATGTAGGGCTTGCGGATGGCATAGAGCTCGCCGGCGCTCTGCGCGGCGATACCGATGTCGACGCTATGCTGCAGAATGTCGAAGAAACGAATGCCAGGCTTCACCACTTTGGCGTCCAGGCTGAAGATGTCGAGATAGTTATGGTTGCAGATGATCATCCGCTCATCGGAGTCGAACATGCACAACCCATGCGACATGTTCTCGACGGCCGCTTCAAAGCGCTCGTTCTGAGCCCGCAATTCTTCCGCGATCCGCTGTGCCGGACCAATACGGGCTGCTCTTCGCTTGCTGGCGATGGAAGCAGTGTTGACTTGTGCGCCAGGCATGAGCACGCCTTCGGACCGTGACCGAACGCAATACTGTCCTTGCGACGGGTTAATTTAGCGTTCTTCTATGTGGTTGAATCCATCGCAAGCGAAGACTGCCGCTTGGCTTCCAGCGTTTTGAAACGCTTGAGAAAAGCCGTTTGCGCCCAGGTGACGGATTTTGGCGTGAAGTCGAAGCGGTCGGCGGAGAAGCCGCGTGGCCGGCCAAAGAACTCGGTCGCTTCCGCTGTGGAAAAGCCGGCAAGCAGCGTCGCCTCGTAATAGGCGGCGATCTGGTCGGCGCGCTTGATGTCCTTGCGCAAGGAGGCGGCGAGCTCCGCCGGCAGCGAGAAACGCAGGTGGATGGCGCGCTGCAGGCGCAACTCGCAGTCCTTGTAGGAGCCGCCCATTACCGATTTGAACGGCGAGATCATGTCGCCGATGACATATTCGGGCGCGTCGTGCAGCAGCGCGGCGATCCGCGCCTCGGCGGAAGCGGTGGGCGCCAGTTCACCGTAGAGCGCTTCGACCAGTAGCGAGTGCTGCGCGACGGAGAAAGCATGATCGCCACTGGTCTGGCCGTTCCAGCGGGCAACGCGGGCAAGGCCGTGCGCGATGTCAGCAATCTCGATGTCGAGTGGCGATGGATCGAGCAGGTCAAGCCGCCGCCCGGAAAGCATGCGTTGCCAGGCGCGCGGCGGCGCGCCGGCCCGGTCGGCCGCCATCAGGCCTCCTCCGCGCTGACCGCGTCCTGCGGGTAGGTGAACTTGGCCCAGGCGGGGATCGAGAGCGTTACCGGAACCTCGCCCGCCATGATCGCCTCGCCGGCATCGACCGCCGCCTTGACGCGGTCGATGCGTGCAATGGTAAGACCGGTCCAGCCGCCAACAGACCCGAGCGCGCCCACCGGTCGGCCGGCAACGGTGAGCTCGGTTCCCGAAGCAGGCAGTGCACTGTCGCCGGACGCGATCAGCACGCGGCGTCGCGCGGTGCCGCGGTGCTGCATGCGCGAGACCACTTCCTGGCCGATATAGCAGCCCTTCTTGAAGCCGACGCCATCGGTTTCGTCGAGCAGAACATCATGCGGGAAGGCATCGCCAAGCTGGTAGTCACTGCCGCTCTCGACGATGCCGTTGGCGATGCGCAGCGCCTGCCATGCCTCGGGGTCGCCGCCATCCTTTGCTTCGCCGCCATAGCCGCGCCAGACCGCCACGTCGCGAAAGCGCATGTCGGCAAGCGCTGTTGAATCGGAAAGTGAGGCGGTTGAATCATCGTCCCATGCGATGGTGACAAACGCCTGATCCTGCTTGGCAATCTCGGCCTTGGCCCTTAGCCGGTAAAGCATCAGCCGGCGCACGAAATCGTCGGCAATGTCGGCCCGGCATTCGAGGCGAAAACCATTGTCGCCGGCGCGGGAAATGAGGAAATCGAACAGGATCTTGCCCTGCGGCGCAAGCAACGCACCGGGCTTTGCCTGGCCAGCGCCGAGCGTATCGAGATCGGTGGTGAGGATGTTTTGCAGAAAATGCTCGGCATCGGGGCCTGAAACGGAAATGAGCGCGCGGTCGTTGAGCTGGGCAAAGGGCATGAGCGTGAAATCGGCCTGATCTTGCAAAACGTTCGGTCATTACGTAAGCCGGCCACACTCCCCCCGCAAGAGATTGGACCTGCCTATGGCAACGACCTTCGACCTCATCCTGACAGGCGGCACGGTGGTCAACCATGACGGCGAGGGCCGGCGCGACATCGGCGTCAAGGCCGGACGTATCGCGGCGGTAGGCGATCTCGGCCAGGCCTCGGCCGGCGAAACTATCGATTGCACGGGCCTGCACATCCTGCCGGGCGTCGTCGACAGCCAGGTGCATTTCCGAGAACCGGGGCTGGAGCACAAGGAAGACCTGGAGAGCGGCTCCCGCGCGGCGGTGCTGGGCGGCGTCACGGCCGTTTTCGAAATGCCCAACACCAATCCGCTGACCACCAGCGAGGCAGCACTCGCGGACAAGGTGCGCCGCGCCACCGGCCGGATGCATTGCGATTTCGCCTTCTGGGTCGGCGGCACGCGCGACAATGCCGGCGATGTCGGCGAATTGGAACGGCTGCCGGGCGCGGCCGGCATAAAAGTGTTCATGGGCTCGTCCACCGGCGACCTTCTCGTCGAGGACGATGAAGGCGTCGCCTCGATCCTGCGCAACACCCGCCGCCGCTCGGCCTTCCATTCGGAGGACGAGTTTCGTCTGCGCGAACGGCTCGGCGAGCGCGTCGAGGGCGACCCGTCGTCCCACCCGGTATGGCGCGACGAGATCGCGGCGCTGCGCTGCACCGAGCGGCTGGTGCGTATCGCCAGGCAGACGCGCGCGCGCATCCATGTGCTGCACATCTCAACGGCCGAGGAGATCGTCTTCCTCGAACAGCACAAGGATGTCGCCACCTGCGAGGCGACGCCTCACCACCTGACGCTGACGGCTGACGACTATGCGCGGCTCGGCACGTTGATCCAGATGAATCCGCCGGTGCGGGCGGCTCGCCACCGAGACGGCGTCTGGCATGGCATTTCGCAGGGCATCGTCGATGTTCTGGGCTCCGACCATGCGCCGCACACGCTGGCTGAAAAGGCAAAACCCTATCCGGCCTCGCCGTCCGGCATGACCGGCGTGCAGACGCTGGTGCCGATCATGCTCGACCACGTCAACGCCGGCCGGCTTACCTTGCAGCGTTTCGTCGACCTTTCCAGCCACGGTCCGCAGCGCATTTTCGGCATGGCCAGAAAAGGCCGCATCGCCGCCGGCTACGACGCCGATTTCACGGTCGTCGACATGAAGCGGCGCGAGATCATCACCAACGCGCAGGCCGGCTCAAAGGCCGGCTGGACCCCCTATGACGGCAAACAGGTAACCGGCTGGCCGGTCGGCACCATGGTGCGCGGCACGCGCGTCATGTGGGAAGGCGAGATCGTGACATCCGGCCAGGGCAGGGCGGTGGAGTTTTCCGAGGCGCTGCCGGCTTAGGTGCCTTGTTGGATTTCTTAAATGCTCTGCATTATGTTTGGCGGGCTATGACCGCGAATATTGCGCCGATCATTCCTGCAGAGTTTCCACAGCTCCAGGCACTCGCCTGGAACCGCGATGTCGCGCGCCCTATCCCTGCGAAAGAGGCCTTTGCGCTTTACGAACGCAACTGGCGGTTTGTCGATCAAAAGCGCCTTACGGCGCGTGAGAAGCTGCTTATCATGAAATTGGCTGACGAATTTGGCCACGGAATCCTTCTGACCACGTCGTGATAATCCATCTTGTTGTCCTCGATGCGCGCAACCACTGCGCCCGACAGGAATATTGCGGGTAGGGATGATGAAGGCGTTCGGAAAACCGGAACATAGGATAATTGCCGAAGCCCTCGGACTGATGGATCGCGACTTTCTGACGGCCACCGAATGCTGGTTTGGCGGTGGAACGGCTATTGTCATGAAGCTTGGCGAGTATCGTCGGTCACTGGATTTGGATTTCCTTTGCGCCGACGCCGGCGGCTACCGTGAACTGCGAACACGAGCATCGGAACTCGGCGTTCGGGCTTTTTTCCCTGAGCCCGTCGAAGCCATTCGGGATTTCCAGATCGACCAGTACGGCCTGAGGACCGTTGTGCGCCTCAAAGGGCAACCGATCCGGTTCGAAGTTGTCAGGGAAGGCCGTATCGATTTACGCGGTCACTTCGACGAGGATTTGCGGATACCGGCCCTTGTTGCCGCAGACATGTTTGCCGAGAAGTTGTTGGCGAATGCCGATCGGTGCCAGGACCGTGCGACCGCATATCGAGATGCCTTCGATCTCGGGATGCTGGTCAAGGCCTATGGCCGAATCCCGGCCGAAGCGCTCGATAAGGCGCAAACCGCCTATGGACCCGACATTGAACGCAAAGTCGCCTGGGTCGTGGGCAAGCTTCGGGACAAGAGCGAATTGCGCGACGCTGCCGACATTCTGCAGATGGATGTCACGGTGGGAACTGACGCTATTTCGGCCTTGGGGGAGGAAGCGGCTCGCATATGGCCGGAGGCCGAAAAGAAATGAGCTCCTGACTCAATCCCCAGCGACGAAAAACAGCCACTGGCCGGTCGGCGTGATGCCGACCCGGTAGAAGATGTAGGCGCCGAACTGCTTCATGTCGTCGTAGTCGCTTGCCGTGACCAGCTTGAACAATTCGACCCGCTGCCTGGGGTCGAGCTTGTCGAGCGGCAGGGCGAAGAAATACGGCCAGACATAGAGTTCTTGCGGCGTGCCGGTGTCGACATGGACATAGCCGGCCGACAGCACCTCTTCCAGGATGGCGAGGATTTCCTGACCGTCGCCGTCGCCCGAAAGGCTCTTGAGGAAGGTTATCGGGTCGCCGTCAATGTCGCCCAGCGACAATTGCGTCATGCCATCGCCCTTGCCGATCAGCGATCTCAGCTTCTCGATGTCGCCGGTCCGGCAGGCCTCGATGATCAGCCCATGCATGCGCTTGACCGGTTCGGGAAGCGTGTTGAGATCATAGACGACCGCCGGCGGCGGCGCATCCGGATCGGCGCGTGGGCTGGTGATGCCGCCATTGGCCGGCGGCGTTTCCGGCTCCGACTTATCCGTGTCGTCGGCCGGCTGGCCGCTATCCGAGGGTTTGCTGCCTGGCGCCTCAGGCATCGGTACGGTGGCTCCAGGCGCGGTGCTGCCGCCACCGGCGGGCGGCGTGACCGGGGAAGGCAGGTCCTCACGCTGGATTTCGCTCAGCGCGTAGGACGGCGTGCTGGCGAGGCACAAGGGCAGCGCCAGGCAGGAAGCGGCGATCAGGATGTCGAGAGCCAGCCCGCGTGGCCGACCGAACATCGAAAATCTCACCGCTTGCCTCTCCATTGTTACCCGGCCTGATCCGAGCGGCGCTTTGAACGACCAAGCGCATGGGCATGATGCCCAAACGGCGCGTCGCCGTCAAAAGTCGCTGTCAAAACAGGTGCTAGTGCTTGAGCCGCTCCGGCTCGAACGCGCCGGCAATCACCTTTTCCCGCATGCGGTCGAGTAGCGCCAGCGCGGAGGTCTCGCCATTGGCGCGCAGCATTTCGCCGAAAGCCGTCTCCAGCGCTGCCTCGGCGATGATTTCCGGTTCGATGCCAGCCGACAGGCCTTCGGCCCAGGCTTCGCTGTGGCTCTCCACGGCGGTCAGGCGCTTTTCTTCCCTGACCAACGCGTCGATGTCGCTGACACCATGTTCCATTGCGATGTCCACCTTCTGCAAGCGTCGATCCGGCAATGGATCTGGCTTGTCCTGTCAGTTCGTCCGCAGTCTCAATTAAGTCTTTGTAAATACGACATTTTTACGGTCGAAATCTACGATACGAGCGAGACTGTTTTCAATTGATGCCAAGCTTAGCCCATTAGGCCGGCTTGCGGCACCAAAACCTTCAGTTTGAGTTAATTCCACAATCGCGCGCTAACGTTTCATTAACACTGTTGCGCAAGTGCCACACATGATTGCACCAGAGCGGGACAGGAGACAATAAGGCACGTCACATTGGCGCCGATTGTCGCAAAAAAACTGCGCAAAACGCCCCGCAGGCTGATCCGGCCTCAATTTCCGTAGCGGGAAGCGATGTCGCGCGACAATGTCTCGCCTTCCTTCATATAGCGGGCGATGGCCTCGGTCGCCGAAGGCGTGCATTGGGTGTAGGTGCCGCTGAAGGAGCGGTAGCCGCGGTTGAACGAGGCGATGAAGCGAGCGCGCCGGTCAGGATCGGGATTTTCCGATTCGAGCAACTTTTCCATCTCCACCCGCCACTGGTCGCCCTTTTCGCCGCAGAGGTTGCGCAGGAAATGCAGCGATCCGAGCACTTCGGCCAGCCGCATCAGTCCGGGCTCGAAAGGCGCCTCCGTGGCGTGAGCCGCGAACGCCGAAACAGCCATGCTGATGGCGAGGCACGCGGCGAGAAGAGTGGAAGCGCGGGTCATCAAAGCCTTGCGATGAAAGGGCAGGGCTTTGTGGCGAAACATTTTGTCGCCTGCAAGGCGATTTTTGCAGGTTGCCACGCGACCTAAACAGGCCCGAGCAGTTCCTCGGCGACCGAGAACACGTCGCCGGCAAGCGGCATCGCGGCCATTTCCGCCAGCGTGTAGAAAGCCGCGGTCTCGGCGTCGTCGCTGGCCACCGGTTCGCCGCCGGCATAGGCCGCGCCGAACACCGTCAGCAGGTAATCGACCGCGTGGTTCTCGGCGCTGCCGTCGATATGGATGTCGCGCAGCGGGCGGTAACCTGTCGCGGCAAGCCCGGTCTCTTCCAGCAATTCCCGCGCCGCCGCTGCGGTGAGCGTTTCGCCCGGCTCGACCTTGCCGCCGGGATAGGCGTAGAGGCCTTGCGACGGCGCCCGCGCGCGCTTGACCAGAAGCACCGTCCCGCCGCGCACGACGGCGACGGAAACGGCCGGTATGATCTTGCGTTGTTCCATGGGTTGCCGAATTTTTCCCGTAGCCTGTTGTGGACCGATTGGCCCGACCGGGTTTTAGCGGTTGCGGCGCGCCGGTTCCATCGCCACTTTCAGAGCACATCAGTTGACGAGCCAGATCCATGTGCGGACGCTTTGCCCTGACCGCCACGCCGGACCAGACCGCCGCCTTCCTTGGCCTTGCCGAGCTGGAGGAGTTTCCGGCCCGCTATAACATCGCGCCGACGCAGCCGGTGCTGATGGCGCTCGCCGGCCCGCAGCGGGAACCCGGCTCGAACCTGCCGGACCGCCAGGCGATGCTGGTGCGCTGGGGCTTGATTCCGGCCTGGGTCGAGGACACCAAGGCCTTTCCGCTGCTCATCAACGCTCGCTCCGAAGGCGTGCTGCAAAAGGCCTCGTTCAAAACCGCCATGCGCCACCGTCGCGCTCTTGTGCCGGCCTCCGGCTTTTATGAATGGCAGCAGTCGGGCGGCAAAAGGGGTCAGCCTTACTGGATCCGGCCGAAGCAGGGTGGGGTGATCGCCTTCGCCGGGCTGATCGAGACCTATGCCGAACCGGGTGGCTCGGAGATGGACACCGGCGCGATTCTCACGATTGAGGCCAGCGCGGGCATCGCCCATATCCACAACCGCATGCCGGTGGTGATCGAGGAACGCGACTTCAGCCGCTGGCTCGACTGCCGCACGCAGGAGCCGCGCGACGTGCTCGATCTGCTCAAGCCCGCCGAGCCCGATTTCTTCGAAGCGATTCCGGTTTCCGACCTTGTCAACAAGGTCGCCAACACCGGGCCGGAGATTCAGGAACGGGGCGTCGTCGAGCCGCAGCCCGAGAAGGTCAGGCGCCAGAAGCCCGGCGCGAACGAAGACCAGATGACCTTATTTTAGCGAAGGCTGTATTTCAGCGAAAGCTGTTTGCCTCGAGAGGCAGCTTTTGGAGGCCTTCATCTCCAGGGCGCGCTTGGCGCCCTCATCGCCGGCGTCCCCATCGTTGGGGACCGTGCCGGTCGTGCCTTTTCAGGCAGCGCGCGGCGAGACGATCTTCTGCGCCGGCTTCTTCTTCTTCGCGGTGTGAAGAAGGGCAGCGACGATTGCCGCCGGGCCGATCGCGCGGTAGTGGCTGGCCAGTGCGGGCTGCGTTTGTCGGTTCTGTTCCTGCTTGTTGCGAGCCATGATTCTCTTCCCTGGTAACGGTTTCGTGTTCAGCGTTTGGCGACTGATTCCGACCAAATCGTGACATCTGGCGGTCTAGCCGGCGAATGTTTCATCACTGTGCCGACATGTTTAATAAAATGTTTCGGCCGGTCTTTACCTGTGATTCCACGACATCTTTCCTGAGCGGAGCGACTTGACGGCAACACCTGCCAGCGCGATAAAGCCGCCCATGAAAACGTCTTTCGCCATTTGTGGCATTTGCATTATTGACTAGCCTCGCGCTGGTCCGGACGTTTTCGCCTCATCTTTCCCCAGATCGGAAAAACGCCCCGGCCAGCAGGCTGGAGCCTGATTTGTGCCTTTGGCGCAGAGCTGGCTTCGGCGAACCCAAATCAAGGACCGGGACCGCATGTCTGACGCATCGAAGGGCCTCCGCCTCTACAACACGCTGACGCGGGCGAAGGAACCTTTCGTCCCGATCGATCCGCAAAATGTGCGCATGTATGTCTGCGGCCCGACCGTCTACGACTTTGCCCATATCGGCAATGCGCGTCCGGCGATCGTCTTCGACGTGCTCTTCCGTCTGTTGCGCCAACTCTACGGCGAAAACCATGTCACGTATGTGCGCAACATCACGGATGTCGACGACAAGATAAATGCCAGGGCGCTGCGCGACTTCGGCGGCGAGATCGCGTCCGGCAAGCTGTCGCTCAATGAGGCGATCCGCAAGGTCACCGAAAAGACCGCCGACCAGTACCACAAGGATGTCGCCGCGCTCGGCTGCCTGCAGCCGACCTACGAGCCGCGCGCGACAGAGTTCGTCGCGCCCCGCGCCGACGGCAAGGCCGACATGCTGTCGCTGATCCGGCAGCTGATCGAGCGCGGCCACGCCTATGTCGCCGGCGGCGAGGTGCTGTTCGACACCGCCTCGATGCCGGACTATGGCGAGCTCTCCAAGCGCAATCTCGACGAGCAGCAGGCGGGCGCGCGCATCGCGGTCGATGCGCACAAGAAGAACCCTGGTGATTTCGTGCTGTGGAAATTGTCGAGCCCGGAAGAGCCCGGCTGGGACAGCCCGTGGGGCAGGGGCCGGCCGGGCTGGCACATCGAATGCTCGGCCATGTCGGCCGCCTATCTCGGCGAGGTCTTCGACATCCACGGCGGCGGCCTCGACCTGATCTTCCCGCACCACGAGAACGAGATCGCCCAGTCGCGCTGCGCCCACGGCACCAAGGTCATGGCCAATGTCTGGCTGCACAACGGCTTCCTGCAGGTCGAAGGCCAGAAGATGTCGAAGAGCCTCGGCAATTTCTATTCGATCCACGAGCTCCTGGAGACCGACACCTTCGGCGGCCGCACCTGGCCGGGCGAGGTGCTCAGGCTGGCGATGCTGATGACGCACTACCGCGAGCCGATCGACTTCTCCGTGCGCAAGCTGGAGGAAGCGGAAAACACACTGCGCAAATGGAAGCGTGCGGCCGACCTTGCGCCCGCGGCCGCGAAGGACCTGCCGGCCGAGGTGGTGGAAGCGCTGTCGGACGATCTCGCCACCTACACCGCCTTCCAGCGGCTGACGCAGCTGGCTGGCGAGGCGATCGAGTTTAGCGGCGACGGCGACAATGCGCCTGCCGCGTCCCTGAAGGCCGCACTTGCCTTCCTCGGCTTCGATGTCGGCGCGACCAAGGTGGACGAGGCAGCGGTCGCCGAGGCCATCTCCAAACGCCTGGAGTTCATCGCCGCCAAGAACTGGGCCGAGGGTGACCGCATCCGGGACGAGCTGCTGGCGCAGGGCGTGCAATTGAAAGACGGCAAGGACCCCGTCACGGGCGAGCGCGTTACGACGTGGGAGATCAAGCGGTGAGGGTGGATGCTCTCATGGTGGGCATGGAAAGGTTGGCGCGAGGCGCCCCCCTCTGTCCTGCCGGACATCTCCCCCTCAAGGGGGGAGATTGGATGTCGCTTTGGCTTTCGCCAATCGCCGACGTGGCAGATGAGATGCCGTCGGCGAAGCTGCTGATCTCCCCCCTTGAGGGGGGAGATGCCCGGCAGGACAGAGAGGGGGCCTCGCGATGACTCACCATCGGGTATCTCCCGCCAACCGCGGCAATGCGCGCAAGATGCGCAAGCAAATGACAGACGC
>Ga0105238_10008604_pt1 | contig 10210 bp, 11 predicted proteins | sample KBSC34metaG_FD_81526 | JGI IMG/M metagenome (GOLD analysis project Ga0105238, IMG submission 81526) | Corn rhizosphere microbial communities from Kellogg Biological Station, Michigan, USA - KBS C3-4 metaG | ecosystem: Host-associated > Plants > Roots > Rhizosphere > Soil | place: Michigan, USA...
CGGCGCGCAGCAGTTCCGGCCGGCTCGGATCGCCGAAGTAGATGTTCGCGCCGAAGCGGCGCGAAAAATCCACCTGCTCGACGGACGACTCCAGCGCGGTGAATTCGATGTGCTGCGCGCGCAGGATACGTGCCACGATCTGGCCGATGCGGCCGTAGCCGGCAATGATCACGCGCGGCTTGTTGTCTTCGATCTGGTCGAATGCGCGCTGCGGCGCATGCTTGTGCGCGGCCAGCCAGCGTCCACTGGCGATCACCGCCAGCGGCGTCAGCGCCATCGACAACGTCACCGCGACGACCAGCAGATCGCGCTGCCCGGCATCGAGCAAGGTGTGTTGCTGGGCGAGATTCAACACCACGAAGGCAAACTCGCCGCCGCCGGCGAGCACCGCCGCCAGGCGCAGCGCTTGCGCGAAATCGAGCTTGCCGGTCAGCTTGCTCAGGCCGATCAGCACCGCCGACTTCACCACCAGAATGATCGCGACGATGGCCGCGATGGCGAGCGGTCGATCGCGCACGATATCCAGATCGAGCGACACGCCGACGCTCAGGAAGAACAGGCCGAGCAACAGGCCCTTGAACGGCTCGATCTGCGATTCGATTTCGTGGCGGTATTCGGAATCGGCCAGCAGCATGCCGGCCAGAAACGCACCCAGCGACATCTGCATGCCGGCGAGCTGCATCAGCCATGCGGTGCCGAGCACGACCAGCAAGGCCGTGGCGGTGAACACTTCGGCGATCTGCGTGCCCGCGACGACACGGAACACCGGCCGCAACAGGTAGCGACCACCGACGATCACCGCGGCGATCACGCCGACGATCTTCAATGCAGCCATGCCTTCCGAGCCCGGTGTCGCGACCGCATCGGAACTGGCCAGCAGCGGAATCAACGCGAGGATCGGAATCGCCGCGACGTCCTGGAACAACAGGATCGCAAACGCAAGGCGGCCATGCGGGCTGCCGACTTCCTTGCGCTCGGCCAGCGTCTGCAGGCCGATCGCCGTCGACGACAGGGCCAGGCTCAGGCCGACAATCAACGCCGCTTTCCAGGTCAGACCCGCGGCGAGCGCGATGCCGCCCAGCAGCAATGCGCTCAGCACCACCTGCAGCGAGCCCATGCCAAAGACCGCGCGGCGCATCAGCCACAAGCGTTGCGGCGAAAGTTCCAGACCGATCACGAACAGCAGCATGATCACGCCGAACTCGGAGAACTCCGTCGCCTTGCTCATGTCCGGCGTCAGGTTCAGCAAATGCGGGCCGATCAGCGCGCCGGCGCCGAGATAGCCCAGCACCGCGCCGAGTCCCCAGCGCTTGGACAGCGACACCGCGACCACGGCAGCCGCCAGAAACATCACCGCGTACTGCAGAAAATGGGAAGTTTCCACTTCGATACTCCGCTTCGCGGACATTATAGACAGCCATGCGGGCAGGCGGCGAAGTTTTCAATCTCAACCGCTGAGAAGCCGCCGCGGCAATCTTGCCGTCACGCCGAAACGGAGCCTGTCCATGCGCAACACGACGTTCCTTCCCGCACGCGACGATTCGCCGCTGCGTATCGCGCTGTGGCTGTGGGTGGCGTGCGGCCTCGTTGCGCTGCTGCTGTTTCCTGAGCTACGCGAACGCAGTGCGGCGATCGGCTGGCTGCCGTTCTGGCTGGTGGTCGCACCGTTCGTCGATTTGCTCTTGCTCGATCGTGTTCGCCTGATGGCGCTGCCGCGCGCGCTCCTCGTCCGCGCGCGGCAGCGTCGTCGGCCGGCACGCCAGGCGCGCCGGCATATCCGTCACCGGCGCGCGCGACTGCGCCCGCTGCTGGCGGCCCTGCTCAGTCGGTGATGGCTCAGTCGGTGATCCGCATGGAAGCGATCAGTCGGTAATGCCGAGGCGCTTGCGTTCCATGCGGCGCAGAAATTCTTCCATGATGCGCCGGTACAGGTCTTCGCCGAGATAAGCGTCCTCGACGCCGGCGTCGATCGACGGGTTGTCGTTCATCTCGATCACCACCACACGATCGCCGACCTGCTTCAAGTCCACGCCGTACAGGCCATCGCCGATCGGCGCGGTCGCCTTCAGCGCGAGCTTCACGACTTCGCTCGGTGCATCGCGCACCGGCAGCGTCTTGAATCCGCCGGAGCGCTGCGCGCCGTTGCCGGCATGGTTGTAGATCTGCCAGTGGCCGCGCGACATGAAGTACTGGCAGGCGTACAGCGCCTGGCCGTCGAGGATGCCGACGCGCCAGTCGAATTCGGTGAACATGAATTCCTGCGCCAGCACCAGCGCGGTATGCTGGAACAGGTCATCGGCGGCGGACTTGAGATGTTCCGGCGTCTCCACCTTGACGATGCCGCGCGAGAACGAACCATCCGGAATCTTCAGCACGATCGGAAAGCCGAGCAGGTCCGGCAGTTCCGCCAGGCGCTTGGCGTCGTCTCGATAGATGATCTCGGTCTTCGGCGTCGGCAGCTTGCGCGACTTGAGCAGGTCGTGCAGGTAGATCTTGTTGGTGCACTTGAGGATCGAACCCGGATCGTCGATCACCACCATGTCTTCCTTCTCCGCCTTGTTGGCGAAGCGGTAGGTGTGATTGTCGAGCGCCGTGGTTTCGCGAATGAACAGGCCGTCGTATTCGGCGATGCGCGAGTAGTCGTTGCGCGTCACGCATTCGACCTCGATGCCGATTTCCTTGCCGGCCTCCATGAACTGTTTCAGCGCGCGCTTGTTCGACGGCGGCATCTGCTCGTTCGGATCGGCCAGCATGGCGATGTCGTAGCGGAATTTCTTGCGCGTGCGCGGCTTGCGCCAGAGCTTCTTCGAGAACTTGTCCAGCGCTTGCGCGAACGAATCCTCCTGAGGGTCGGCCAGCGTGTGCAGGCTGGCCGGCTTGATCGCGTTGATCTGCCAGACCTTGCTGCGCTCGAACTCGAGCCGCAGGATCGGGCAGGGAAATGTTTCGAACACCTGCCGGGCGAGATCCGCCAGCGGTGCGTAGCTGGTCTCGCCGAAATACACCAGCACGCCGAAATCGGTGGTGTCGCCGCTGCCTTCGGGCAGGAACTTGGTGAGTTTCTGGTTCAGGTCCTCGATGTCGAGGCCGTACAGCGCGCGCTTGCGCAGGTCGTTGATCGTGCGTACCGACGGAATCACCTTGTGGCCGCGCGCCTCGGCCAGCAGCGACACGTAGTAGCCGACGCCCAGGTATTTGTAGCTGCGGCACAGGTTGATCACCTGCACGCGTTCGTCGTCGGCGCCGATCGCCTCCTTGAGATAGTCCTGCGCGGCAACCACATTGTCCGACGGGTAGTAGGAACCCCAGTCCGACGCTTTTTCCACCACGATGACAAGGCGGCTCATGCGCCGTCAGCCGGCAGACAATTTACACTTTTACACAAATCCGGAGGTTCGGACATGGCGCGCGGCGTCGTTCGCTGGCTCAAGCAGGGGTTGCTGCGCGTTAGTGTGACATAGCATCCGCCATGCGCAAGCCCGGCGCCGGCGCTGGATTCAGCATTGCGTCACGCTTTGCGCTCGACTAGTCTGCCGCGGTCATGACCGCCAGCCACCGCATCCGCCCCGCCACGTCCGCCGACCTCGAGGCCCTGCTCGCCCTCGAGCAGCGCGCCTTCAACACCGATCATCTCTCGCGCCGCCAGTACCGCAAGCACTTGCACAGCCCGACCGCGACCGTGCTGGTTGCCGCGTCGGGGCAGGATGTGCTCGGCAAGGCACTGGTATTTTTCAATGCACGCTCCGACATCGCCCGGCTGTACTCGATTGCGGTCAGCGATGCCGCCCGCGGCCAGGGCCTCGGCGCGGTGTTGCTGGATGCGGCAGAACAGACAGCGCGGCTCAGGGGCAGCCGGCGGCTGCGGCTCGAGGTGAGCCAGCGCAACCCGGCGGCGATTCGCCTGTATGAGCGGCACGGGTATCGGCGCATCGGCGAAAAACGCGGCTACTACGAGAACGGCGAAGACGCCTGGCGCTACGAAAAATTGTTGGCCGCGGCATAACCGCCAACAGCTATGCGGATCTGGCAGGCGTGCAAAGGCGCATTGCGGCCGGCACGGGCTGCGTCTACCATCGCCGCTCCACGCCGGAGACCGCCCATGTCACGCCTGATGCATCGTTCCCTGCTGGTTGCGCTGAGCGCACTGCTCGCCGCGTGCGCCGCGCAGCCGAAGCGCGACACTGGACCGCAGCCGCCGGTCGCCGTCGCGCACCCGTACGAGATCCAGTCGCCGAATGGCGTGCGCATCGACAATTACTACTGGTTGCGCGACGACACGCGCACGAATCCGCAGATGCTGGAATACCTGAAGGCCGAAAACGCCTACTACACGGCGATGACGGAGCACAGCAAGCCGCTGGAAGACCTGCTGTACGGCGAAATCATCGGCCGCATCAAGCAGGACGACGCCACGGTGCCTGCAAAGTACAAGCACTACTGGTACTACACGCGCTACGAGCAGGGCGGTGAGTATCCGATCTATGCGCGCCGCGCTGGCAGCGAGACCGGCACCGAGCAGGTCATGCTCGACGGCAACGTGCTGGCGCAGGGCCATGATTTCTTCCAGGTCGGCAACGAGGAAATCAGTCCGAACGAACAGTTGCTGGCGTACGCCGACGACATCATCGGCCGGCGTCAGTTCACGATCCACGTGAAGGATCTGACGACCGGCAAGCTGCTGCCCGACGAGATCAAGAACACGCCGGCCTCGATGGCCTGGGCCGACGACAACAAGACCCTGTTCTATGTCGAAAACGATCCCGTGACGCTGCTCACCGTGCGCGTGCGCAAGCATGTGCTCGGCACGGATGCGAAAAGCGATCCGGTCGTCTACGAGGAGCGCGACCACAGTTTCTACATGGAAGTCGATCGCAGCGGCGACGACAAGTACATCGCGATCAACGAACACAGCACGTTGTCCTCGGAGATCCGCTTCATTCCGGCCAACCAGCCGAAGGCGAAGTTCAAGGTACTGGCACCGCGCGAGCACGACTTCGAATACCACGCCGAGCACATCGGCCATCGCTGGATCGTGCGCACGAACTGGGGCAGCACGAACGGATCGGCCAAGAACTTCCGCGTGCTCGAAGCCGACGACAGCAAGGTCGGCGACAAGAAGCGCTGGAAAGAGCTCGTGCCGGCGCGCAATGACGTGTTCATCAGCGCGGTCGCGCCGTTCAAGAATTTCCTGGTGATCGGCGAGCGCAGCGACGGCCTGCAGCGTGTGCGCGTCAAACCGTGGGATGGCGGCGAGGAATTCTTCGTCAAGTCCGACGATGTCGACTACACCGCGACGATCGGCGAAAACCGTGAGCAGGACACCGACACGCTGCGCTACAACTTTTCCTCGCTGGCCACGCCGAATTCGGTCTACGACCTCGACATGAAGAGCAACAAGCGCGAACTGCGCAAGCGCGATCCGATCCTCGGCGGCTACGACCCGGCCAATTACAGCACCGAGCGCGTCTGGGCGCCGGCACGCGACGGCACGAAGATTCCGGTATCGCTGCTGTACGCGAAGACGTTCAAGAAGGACGGCACAGCGCCGTTGTATCAGTACGGCTACGGTTCGTACGGTTCGTCGACGGACCCGCGCTTTTCGTCGCCGCGCATCTCGCTGGTCGACCGCGGCTTCGTGTACGCGATCGCACACGTTCGCGGCGGCCAGGAAATGGGCCGCGACTGGTACGAGAACGGCAAGCTGTTGAAGAAGACCAACACATTCACCGATTTCATCGACGTGACCGAATTTCTGGTCAAGCAAGGCTATGTCGCGAAGGACAAGGTGTTTGCCGAGGGCGGCAGCGCCGGCGGCCTGCTGATGGGCGCGATCGCGAACCTGGCGCCGCAGGACTATCGCGGCATCGCCGCGCACGTGCCGTTTGTCGACGTGGTCACGACCATGCTCGACGAGAGCATTCCGCTGACCACGAACGAGTTCGACGAGTGGGGCAATCCGAAGGAAACCAAGTACTACAACTACATGCTCGCTTATTCGCCGTACGACAACGTCAAGGCCCAGGCGTACCCGGCGATGCTGGTGACGACCGGCCTGTGGGACTCGCAGGTGCAGTACTTCGAACCAGCCAAATGGGTGGCCAAGCTGCGCGCCATGAAAACCGACAAGAATCCACTTTTGTTCAAAGTGAACATGGAAGCCGGCCACGGCGGCAAGTCGGGCCGCTTCCAGCGCTATCGCGAAGTGGCCGAGGAATTCACGTTCATGCTCGACCAGCTGCACTACACGCTGCCGGCGCCGAAGAAGCAGGCCGGCAGCGGCGCGACGGCGCCGGCCCGGGCCGCCGACTAGCTCGCCGCGGCCACCTTGGAGCCGGCGCGTTCCAGCGCCGGCTTCATCACTTGTACCGCCTGATCCATCATGGCCGCGATATTTCCGGCCAGTTCGTTCGGCAGCATGTCGCGCGTCCAAACCAGGCGCGAGCGCCCTTGGCCTTCGTCGAATACCTGCACGACAGCGTTGTCGTGCGTGAATTTGCCGCCGACCACGCCGTACACCAGCCGCCGCTGCGCATCGTCGCTGTCGATCAGGCGTTCGCGCACGCTCGTGCCGTTACCGAACGTGACCACGCGCGAATCGCCCTCCAGTTGCGTCGCAACGACGAAGCCCGGCGCGACGCGTTCATGCACCGCGCCGAAATCGCGCAACGCGTCCCACACGTTTGCGGCATCGGCGGCGAGGGAAATTTCACGTCGAGTGCTGGCCATGCTTGCTGATCTCCGTGATTGGTTATGGCGCGGGTACGCGCGTCGAGGCTTGGCCAAACGCATAGCGCCAACCGCCAGGCGTGCGCACGTACACGTCACTGAACCACAACTTGTAGTCGAACGATTGCTCCTTGTTGCGGCCTTTGACCCATAACAGCGCCGTCACTACCGCAGTGTCGCCCCAGACGCGCACGCTCTGTTGGCTGTCCTGCTGATGTTCGAATGTGTTGTTCGCGGCGCGCGCCTCGTTGAGCAGGTCGGTCTTGTTGAACGTTTTGCCGTTGCCGGTGACCAGTACGAAATCGTCGGCGAGGATGCGATCCATGCCGGCGACGTCGTTGGCCTGCACTGCCGCCTGGTAGGCGGTGTCGAGTGCGGCGACCGCAGCCTTGTCGTCCGCGGCCGATGCCGATTGCGCGAGCAGCAATGCGGCAAGCGCTGACAATCCGAAACACTTCGAGCGCAGATTCATTGCGCTTCTCCGCGCAGGCACACCGCCTCGACGTTGTTGCCATCCGGATCGATCAGGAAGGCTGCGTAGTAGCTGGGACTGTAGTCGGCGCGCAAACCGGGGCTGCCGTTGTCGCGGCCGCCGGCCGCAAGGCCGTTGGCGTGGAAGCGATCGACTGCGGCGCGATCGGCGGCGCGAAACGCCACATGCACGCCATGTTGCGCCGCTGCCTTGTCGAGGTGCAGCCACAGTGCCGGCGCACCGGACGGGCCGAAGCCGGCGCCGGCAGCGTCACGCGAACAAAGCACATGCGCCAGTGGCGCCAGCGCGGCAGCATAGAAATGCACGCTCGCATCGAGATTGGAAACTTTCAGGCCGATATGGTCGTACACGTGGATCTCCTCACAAGGGAGACCAGCTTATGCACGCCGGCCGAGGCGTTCTTGGAAAATCTTGCGGTCGCCGCGCGCCGCGGCACGGAAGCCGCGCGGCGAAACGCCAGCGGCGCGATGGAAGGTACGCACGAAGTTCGACAGGTCGGCAAAACCGACATCGAGCGCGACCTCGGTGATCGACTGGTCGCTGTCGGCGAGCAGGCGTGCCGCGCGGCGCAGGCGCGAACGCACCAGATATTGATGCGGCGTCACGCCGATCGTGGCGGCGAACAGGCGCAGGAAATGGAAGGGGCTCAAGCCCGCCTGGTCAGCCGCGGCACGCAGGTCGATCGCGTCAGCGCCATTGGCGTCGATCCACATGGCCGTCTCGACCGCGCGGCGCCGATCGCGCGCATGTGCCTGCGGCGACTTGCGCGGCTGCCCGGCCACCAGTTCGACGAAACGCGCCACGAACGCCATGCCAATTTCATCGAGACCCAGATCGTTGCGATTCTCGACAGCCGCCTGCGCGAACTCACCCAACACCATGAGTTGCGGCATGGGCGGCAAAGCGCCGCTGCGCCAAACTCGCGTGCCCTTGTTGCCGCCAGGGGTGAGCGCATCCATGCTCGCCGGCGTCAGATGAAACGACAAGCACTCGTCGCCGCACTCGTGGTGATCGTGCGTGCACATGAACTCGTCGCCGGCATGTCCGATCAGCACGGAGCCCGCCACCATCTCGTGATCGGCGCCCCGATAGCGATAGGTAAAGCTGCCGCTGCGCACATAGGAAATCGAGTACGACTGATGCGTCTCGACGAACGGCCTGTCTTCCGGCGTCGCGGTGCAGCGGTAATCGACGACGCGAACCGCGCCGCCGTGCAATGTCGTGATCTCGGCCACCAGCCCATTTTACTCCGATCGCCCGCAATCGGCATTTTGCAACGCCAGCCGCCCGGTACTCTCAAATCGCCCGGCATCATCCGCGCAAAACCGCATGCCAGCGCGGCTTGCCATGTTCACGCCGGCTGGCATACCCATTGCGATTGCTGCTTGAGTCAGCCAGGAGTGTGCAATGGGCACCATTGTCGATCTCGCAAGCGCCAGACGTGACGCCGTCAAGGCGACCTCCGCCACCACGGCCGCCGCCGCCACGGCACATTGCCGCCCGCATACCGTGCGGCTGGAGCAGCCGGCCGAGCAGGCCTATTGGTGCCGGCATTTCCGCGCGACACCGGAGCGGCTGTCGAGCGTGATTCGCGAGGTGGGTTCCAACCCCGCGATCGTGCAACTGCATCTGTATCGGCGCTGAAGACGCCGAGCCTATTCCCCGAGCTCAAGGAGAACGCCATGGTATTGTCGATTCATCCCGCTGTCGCCCCGCTGATCGCCTTGATCGCCGGCATCGTCATCCTGCTGGTGCCGCGTGTGCTGAACTACGTCATTGCCCTGTACCTGATCCTGATCGGTTTGCTCGGGCTGATGGGCGGCAAGTTTTGAATTTTTCTAAGCTGATTCGAGGCGCTGATTTGAGTAGCTGATTCGAGACGCTGATTTGATCTGGCGCCGCATTGGTGCGGCGCGTGCACCGACATCGACAGGAGGTCGATCGCCATGAACAAACGCAGTTTGTGTTTCGCGGTCTGCGCGTGCTTCGCCGCGCCGCTGCTGGCGCATGCCACGGAAGGCTATGTGGTCGCCGATATCAGCCTGCAGGCGGGACCGGATGCCGAATATCCGTCGATCACGGAGTTGCCGGCCGGCACGGAAGTGTCGATTCAGGGCTGCATCGACGACTGGAACTGGTGCGATGTGATCGCCGGCAACGATCGCGGTTGGGTGGCGGGTTCCTTCCTCGAAGAAGACTACGACAACCAACGCGTCTACGTGGTCGACTACGGCCGGCGCATCGGGATTCCGGTGGTCACGTTCTCGCTCGGACTCTATTGGGATCAGCATTATCACAACCGTCCCTGGTACGGCGAACGGCAGCGCTGGGAAAGCCGGCACATCCGTCCGCGCGCGCTGCCGCGCCCGGCGGTGGCCGCATCGCATGAAGCCCGCGGCCATGACGCGCACGCGCCGCAGAATGCGCCGGCGCAGCACGCCGATGCGCCTCGTCACGACGCGCCCGTAGCGCACACCACGCCACCCGCTGCGACGCCTACGGCCGTTGCACCGGCGGCACCGAAGGCCGAACCCATCGAGCGCAAACACGCTCCGCGCGAAGACAGGCAGGCGGCAAAGTCCGAACCGCATGCACCGGTGATGCAAGGCCCGGCGCCGAAGAGCGCTCCGCCCGAGCCACGCGATGCCGCGCGGGCGCCGCATGCCGCGCCCGCTCCGAATCCGCCGCCGCATGTCGTGGCACCGCATGCGCCGCCGAAGGCTGAGCCGAAAGAACCGCCGGCAAAGAAAGACGACGGCGACCACAAGGGCGGCGACAAGAAGGATCGCGATTGAGCCGTGTCTGTCCCATGCGCCCGGCGTTGCTCGTCTTGCTGTTGTGCTGCGCCGGCTGCGCCACGCTGCGCACGGATGTTCCCAAGCAGCAATCGCAGGCGCTGCCGCCACAAGCCGACACGCCTTCTTCGCGCTACATCGAAAGCGAGCTGAAGAAGCACGCCGGCCTGTCCGGCTTCCGCGTGCTGTCCAAGGC
>Ga0105238_10008606_pt1 | contig 10210 bp, 8 predicted proteins | sample KBSC34metaG_FD_81526 | JGI IMG/M metagenome (GOLD analysis project Ga0105238, IMG submission 81526) | Corn rhizosphere microbial communities from Kellogg Biological Station, Michigan, USA - KBS C3-4 metaG | ecosystem: Host-associated > Plants > Roots > Rhizosphere > Soil | place: Michigan, USA...
AACTGGCAGCCTTGGAACAGTACCGGTGCGGCGGGGGTGCCAGTTCCCTGCACGAGATCCCGGATCGCTCCGTCCCGCAACGAGACGGCCAGCAGCGCATTGCCCGTGCCAACCAGGACGTCGGCGGCGGCAGCGCCCGGTTGCTGTAATTCGACCAGGCCGCCGGGCGCCCGGTGCGTCAGGCTGACGGTGCGTCCGTTCGGCAGCAGCAACCGAGGGGTGTCGGATCCGTCGGCAATCGCGAGGGCGACGGCCTGGGCACCCACCGAGGTGACTTGCAGGCTGCCGCGGAGATCGTCCGGAATCTTGGCCGTGGCCACCGCCCAGCCACCACCGGAGGTCTTCGGTGCCACCGAGGTGAGCCCGGCTCCGGCGGAGATCGCATGCACCACGCCGTCGACGCCGATGGCGACCCGGCCGCCGGCACCGATCCGTGCGATCGGCTTCGCACTGCTCGGATCGACCGAGGACAGGTTACCGATCGGCGCGGTGGCGTCGACCGGCATCGCCCACAGGGTGCCCTTGCTGGGGTCAAGGACCGCCAACGTGCCGGTGGAGGAGTCCCCCCCGATCGACGCCGTGCCGTCGCCGAGTTTGACGGCATCACCGCTGTTCAGCTTCTTGCTCTTCGGGTCGATCGGGGTCAGCGAACCGGCGTGCGCGTCGAAACCTGCCACCGCCTCGCCGAGTTGGAGCACATCGAGGCCCGTCGTGGCATCCTCCGGCGACAGGGTCGCCGCAAACTGTGCCGCCGGGACGTTCATCTCGCCGAACATCGCCTCGGTTGCGGTGACCCCGGTGGTGCGGTCGGTACTCACCCAGACACCGGCGTCGTTGAGCCGGGCATGCCGGGCCGGGTTGCCTCGGCTGGCCAGGGCGTACAGCGACGTCGCGACCAGCGCGAAGATTACGACGGCAACGCTCGACATCCGCAGCCGGTGTTGCTTCGTCCAACTGATTCCGCGCACGATCCATCCCCGTGATTGCCCGATTTCCTTGACCGTCCAGCCCTCATGACGAGGTACCTGCCGCTGCGGACGCGGCGATAGGGTGTACTTCCCGGCCGGACACGAACCGGGGCTTCGCCGCCGGCCGGTTACCGGTACGGCTGTCGCCCCATGACCACACTCCCGAGCAGCGACAGCGGACCGCGGCCAGCTTGGCCCGCAGTCCGGGAACCACTTGCGCTCGGCAGCCCTGCACAGCTGCGGACGAACGATAGGACCTCTAACGGCTCACGATTTTCCTTCCGTTCAATGTCTGCAACTGCGTGCGGTATGCCCGCGACCAGGGATACCCAACTGAGCGAGGCCGCTGCTTGCCAACCAGCAAGCGGCGTTTAGTTACCAACTCTCGATGTTCTGCCGCCTCGGACAGGCGACATAGCAACCGTGCCGCGGACGCCCGATGGCCGCTCAGACCAGACCGCATAACCGGTGCCGTGCGAGAATCCGCGACAAACGACTTACAGAATTAGATGAATTTCGATAGCTAATCGAGCCCTGCATGATGGAAGTACCAGCCCGAGCCGGACGACCTCGACTCCTACGGTTCTACCGGGCTTGCCGGGCCGATGGCCGGACGATGCCGAATGCGAGACGGCTACCTCACGGGAGAACCCAGCAGCATTCCGATCGCGTTATTCGGGTGCCTTTCGATGACCGAACCGGTCAGATCACCTCGCCGATCCAGCGGCGGGTGGGCCAGCGAGTGCGACGGATTGACTAGGCTGGCCGATGTGACCTCATACGCCCCGAACTGGATCGAGTTGGAGGGCGTCGTCAATATCCGCGACGTCGGTGGCCTGCCCACCGCCGACGGCCGCCGGATCCGGTCCGGCGTGCTGATCCGGTCGGCCAACCTGAGCTCGGTCACCGAGGCGGACGTGGCTCGGCTGGTGAACGAGCTGCGGGTCCGCCGGGTGCTGGATCTGCGCACCGACGTGGAGGTGCGCAACTCCGAACCGGGCCTGCTGCGGGGCACCGACGGCGTCACCTTCCACAATCTGTCGCTGTATCCGGACGGCAAGAGCGAGGCCGAGGCCGAGCTGGAGGCGCAGGCGGAGGCCGAGGCCAATCCGGATCCGGTGGCGCCGTGGGCCGGCGAGCACTATCCGGAGGGCCGGGACCCGCAGGTGGTCTCCTACCTGCGCTACCTGGAGCGGCGGCCGGACTCCATCGTGGCCGCGCTGCGCGCGATCGCCGAGCCGGACGGTGCCACCGTGGTGCACTGCGCGGCCGGCAAGGACCGGACCGGCATGGTGATCGCGCTGGCGCTCTCGGTGGCCGGGGTGCCGCCCGAGCTGATCGCCGCCGACTACGCGGAGAGCCAGTCGCAGATGATCGCCATCATCCGCCAGCTGGCCGACATCGACCTGTACGAGCTGAGCGTGGACGAGCCGGACAAGATACCGCCGACCACCGCCGAGACCATGCTCGGCGTACTGGAGTGCATCGAGGCCGACCACGGCGGGGTGCTGGCCTGGCTGGCCGAGCACGGCTGGACCGACCAGGACACCGAGCGGCTGCGGGCCACCCTGATCGACTGAGGGCTCAGCCGAGCGTCATGCCCAGCCGTCGTCCGGACAGCGCCGGAGCAGAACGCATGAAGGCGGGCGGGCTCAGCCCAGCAGCATCAACGTCAGCTCGGCCTCGCCGTCCTCGGCGATCCGGATCGGCACCCCCCAGTCCTGCCGGGCCAGGTGGCAGGCCGGATGCTCGACCGCCGGATCGTCGTCGCAGGAGGCCGCCTGCGCGGTCACGTGCAGCACGCCCTCGGTGCCCGGACGGCCGGCGATCAGCAGCGTCCGGTCAAGTTCAACGGAGGTTCCGGCGCCGCCGGCCAGCAGCTCCGGTGGGCTGGCGCTCACCGTCAGCTGGGTGGACGGGCCGTACCGCTCGTCCAGCTTGCGGCCCGGCGGCGGCACGAACGGAACGCTCAGCAGCAGGCTGCCCGGCCGGATGGCGGTGACCGGCCGGTGCGTGCGCAGCGGCTCGCCCAGCACCTGCCGCAGCTGGCCGGCGGTGACCGGCCGGACCAGCCGGTGCGCGGCCGACTCGACCACCAGCAGCTCGCCGTCCAGCTCCAGCAGGCCGGACGGTTCGGCCAGCTCCGCCGCCAGCGTGCTGACCTCGCCGGTGGCCGGCGAGTACCGGCGCACCGCCGAGTTGTAGGTGTCGGCGATCGCGATCGAGCCGTCGGACAGCACCAGCACGCCCAGCGGATGCTGCAGCCGGGCCTGCCCGGCCGGCCCGTCCAGGTGGCCGAAGTCGAACAGTCCCTCGCCGATCGCGGTGTGCAGCTGGCCGTCGGCGGTCAGGTAGCGCAGCGCCGAGGTCTCCGAGTCGGCGAACCACAGCCGGTCGCCGTCCACCGCCAGGCCGGACGGCTGGGCCAGCCAGCCGTCCAGCGCGGCGCCGTCGCGCAGCCCCTCCACCGTGGTGCCGGCCAGGATGGACACCCGGTCGGCGACCGGATCCCAGCCGAGCAGCAGGTGCACTCCGGCGGCCGCGATCGCGAACAACCCGCGGGCCGGCCACCAGGCCACGTCCCAGGGCGACAGCACGCCGGGCACCTCGCCGGTGACGGTCCGGACGCCGGCCAGCCCGGCGGCCAGCTCGATCAGCCGCGGCACCGCTCCGTCGGACAGCCGCAGGCCGGCCAGCCGGTGGTTGCCGGTGTCGGCGACCAGCACGTCGAAGCCCAGCCGGTCGGCCAGCTCCGGCGGCACCGGCGCGAGCCCGTTCGGTTCCGAGAACTCTCCAGGGGCCGAGCCGCGGCGACCGGTGCCGAACCGGCGGCGCACGGTCAGCCCGTCCAGTTCGGTCTCGACGACCTGGGAATGGCCGGCGTCGGCGACCAGCAGGCTGTCCGCCCGCCTGATCACCTTGGCCGGGAACCGGAAGGTCCCGGGCTGCGGAGCCGGCGGCCGATACGGATGATCGCCGCGGCGCAGCGTGTCGCCGTACTGCTCGAGAAGCTGGTCGATCCGCAGCCGCAGGCCGCTGGCCTGGCCCTCGCCGGCCGCCTGCGCCACCACGTATCCATCCGGATCGATCAGCACCAGGGTCGGCCAGGCGCGCACCGCGTACTGCTGCCAGAGCCGCAGCTCCGGATCGTTGAACACCGGGTGGGCCACGCCGTACCGCTCGGTGGCCGCCGCCACCGCCCGATCGGACTTCTCGTGTTCGAACTTCGGTGAATGCACCCCGATGATCACCAGCTCGTCCGGATAGGCCGCCTCCAGCATCCGCAGCTCGTCGATCACGTGCAGGCAGTTGGCGCAGCAGAACGTCCAGAAGTCGAGCAACACGATCTTGCCGCGCAGCTCCCGCAGGCTGAGCGGGCCGGCGGTGTTGAACCAGGTGCCGGGCGGGAACTCCGGGGCCCGTACCCTTCCGAGCTGGCGAGTGGTCACAGCACTAGCAAACCATCCGGCCGGGCCGCTGATTCCGCGTCCCGAAGACGCAGGAGGCCCGCCTCCCAGTTCGGGAAGCGGGCCAGGGTGCGCGCTGCGCTTAGTGGTTCTCGGCGAGGTTGCCGCCGAGCACTCTCAGTGGTTGTAGCTCTGGTGAGCCGAGAGCGCCAACAGTTCGTTGCGCATGGCAGGCGAGGCGGTGCGCAGTGCACGCTCGAACTGCCGGTACTCGCGGTGCGCGCGGATCCGCTGCTTCAGGTTGCTCATCATGTGCTCCTTGCTAGGTCGGCCGGATGGTGACTGACGTCCCTGTCGGTCGGGGCCCTTGGGCGAGCGCTGGAACGTCCAGCATTCGTTCGCTCGATCTTGCTAAGCTGCCTCGATCTGTTAACTACTGTACCACATGAGCCTAACGAATATCTAGCAGTTGACTCGATTAGCCTAACGGCGAGCCTATCGAAGGTATTCCCGGCGGCGGTCCGTTCGGTGGCGGGTGCCCGACTCGTCCTATGCTGGCCAGCATGTCCGTCACCAATGTCTCGATCGCCCCGTTGCAAGGTCCCGGCACCGCCAACCTGGCGCCGCAGGCCGGCGTCACCACGCTGGTCGTCAACGTCGCCTCCCGGTGCGGGCTGACCCCGCAATACACCGGGCTGGAACGGCTGCAGCAGCGCTACGCCGACCGCGGCTTCACCGTGCTCGGCGTGCCGTGCAACCAGTTCGCCGGCCAGGAACCCGGCTCGGCGGCCGAGATCGCCGAATTCTGCTCGGCCAGCTACGGAGTGAGCTTTCCGCTGACCGAGAAGGTGGCGGTCAACGGACCGGACCGGCATCCGCTCTATGCCGAGCTGGTGCAGCTGCCGGACGCAGCCGGCTACACCGGCGACGTCCGGTGGAACTTCGAGAAGTTCCTCATCGATCCGGCCGGCGTCGTGGTGGCCCGGTTCGGCCCGCAGACCGACCCGGAGGACCCGCAGCTGGTCCGCGCGATCGAGGCCAACCTGCCCTAGCGTTGCGAGCCCCGGCGGCGCCAGCTCCGTAGCGCCCGGCGAGTGGTCAGTTCACCGTCGAGTGGTCAGTTACCACCGCCCACTCGCCGCGCAACTGACCACTCACGGGCGCAACTGACCACTCGCGCGCACAACTGGCCACTCGAACGCGCAACTGGCCACTCGAACGCGCAACTGGCCACTCGAACGCGCAACTGGCCAGCCGGCCCGAGCTACAGCAGCGCCAGCCCCGGGTCGCGCAGCACCGCGGCCACGTCGGCCAGGAACTCCGAGCCCTGCTGGCCGTCCACCGAGCGATGGTCGAAGGACACCGCCAGCTGGGTGACCCAGCGCGGCTCGATCCGCTCGTCCGCGCCGCTGCCGACCACCCACGGCTGCCGGCGCACCGCGCCGAAGGCCAGGATGGCCGCCTCGCCCGGGTTCAGGATGGGCGTGCCGGTGTCCACCCCGAACACCCCCACGTTGGTGATGGTGAAGGTGCCGCCGGACATCTCCGACGGTGAGGTCCGGCCGGCCCGCGCGGTCTCGGTGAGGTCGGTCAGCCCGGCCGCCAGCTCGGCCAGCGACAGCCGGTGCGCGCCCTTGATGTTGGGCACGATCAGCCCGCGTTCGGTGGCCGCCGCGATGCCCAGGTTGACGTAGTGCTTGACGACGATCTCGCCGGCCGGCTCGTCCCAGGTCGAGTTGAGGATCGGGGTCCGCCGGATCGCCCAGAGCACCGCCCGGGCCACGAACAGCAGCGGCGACACCTTCAGCCCGGCGAACTCCGGCCGGGCCGCCACCCGCTTGCGCAGCTCCATCATCTCGGTGACGTCCACCGTGATGAACTCGGTGACGTGCGGCGCGGTGAACGCCGAGGCCACCATCGCCGCCGCGGTGTGCTTGCGCACTCCCTTGATCGGGATCCGGGTCTCGCCGTCCGCCTCGGCCAGCCCGGCCGAGACGGAGGTGCTCCGGGCGGCCGCCTGCTGCACGTCGTCCCGGGAGATGGTGCCGTTCGGCCCGGTGGCGATGATCGAGCTGAGGTCGACGCCCAGGGTCTTGGCCAGCTTGCGTACCGGCGGCTTGGCCAGCACCGAGCGGTCGGTCTCCGGGGTCGCGGCGCCCGCGCCCGGAGTGATCTCGAAGGCCGGGTTCGCGCTGGGCGCCGGCAGGTCGTGGGACGGCTGCAGCCGCTTGCGCCGCCTGGCCCGGTCGCCCGCCACGCCGTAGCCGACCAGCACCGCCTGCCGCTCGGCGGTCTGCCGCTCCTGATCCACCTCGGTCGGCGGCAGCTCGACGGCCGGCGGCAGGTCCGGGGACGGCACCAGGTCCTCGGCGCCCCCGCCCACCTTGCCGGTCGGCGGCGCCACCTCGGTCAGCTCGCCGTCGCCGACCTTCAGAGTGACGATCGGCTGGCCCACCGGAACCGTGCTGCCCTCCTCGACGTGGATCGCGTGCACGGTGCCGGCGTACGGCGAGGGCAACTCCACCGCCGCCTTGGCGGTCTCGACCTCCACCAGCACCTGGTTGACGACCACCTGGTCGCCGACCTTGACGTCCCAACGGAGGATGTCGGCCTCGGTCAGGCCTTCGCCGACGTCCGGAAGCTTGAACTCCTTCAGTTCTGCCACTGTCTTGGTTTCCTCGAAAGTCGGGTCCGGCGCGCGGTGCGTCCGAAATGCTCAGTAGGCCAGGGTGCGGTCGACCGCATCGAGGATCCGGTCGACGTCCGGCAACCATTCTTCCTCGATCCGGCTGGCCGGATACGGGGTGTCGAAGCCGCCGACCCGCAGCACCGGCGCCTCCAGCGAGTAGAACGCCCGTTCCTGCACCCGGGCGGCGATCTCGGCACCCATGCCCAGGGTCACCGACGCCTCGTGCACCACCACCAGCCGGCCGGTCCGGGTCACCGACTGCACCACCGGATCGATGTCGATCGGCGACAGCGACCGCAGGTCGATCACCTCGAGCTGGTGGCCGTCCTCGGCCGCGGCGCCGGCCGCATCCAGCGCGGTCGCCACCATCGGGCCGTAGGCGACCACCGTGACGTCCGTGCCCTGCCGGACCACCCGGGCCGAGTGCAGCGGCGGCGGATGGGCCTCGGTGTCCACCTGGCCCTTGGCCCAGTACCGGCGCTTGGGCTCGAAGAAGATCACCGGGTCGTCGCAGTCGATGGACTGCCGCAGCATCCAGTACGCATCCGCCGGGTTCGAGCAGGTCACCACCTTCAGCCCGGCGGTGTGCGCGAAGTAGGCCTCCGGCGATTCCGAGTGGTGCTCGACCGCCCCGATCCCACCGCCGTACGGAATCCGCACCACGATCGGCATCTTCACCTGGCCGAGTGACCGGTTGTGGAACTTGGCCACCTGGCAGACGATCTGGTCGAAGGCCGGATAGACGAAACCGTCGAACTGGATCTCGCACACCGGCCGGTAGCCACGGATGGCCAGCCCCACCGCGGCGCCGATGATACCGGCCTCGCCGAGCGGGGCGTCGATCACCCGCTCCTCGCCGAAGTCCTTCTGCAGGCCGTCGGTGATCCGGAACACGCCGCCCAGCTTGCCGACGTCCAGCCCCATCACCAGCACCTTGGGGTCGGCTTCCATCCGGTTGCGCAGCGCCGCGTTCAGCGCGCCCGCCATGCTCAGGTTCGCCGCGCTCACGAGTGGGCCTCCTCGAACGACTCCAGGTAGGCCAGGTAGCCGGCTCGCTGCTCGGCCAGTTCCTGGGTGATCTCGGAGTAGACCTGCTCGAACGGGGACAGCGGATCCGGATCCGGCAATGCCCGGCAGGCTGCCCGGATCCGGACCGCGAGTTCCTCGGACTCGTCGTCGATCTCGGTGAAGAAGTCGTGGCCGACGCCGGCCTCGCGGATCAGATAGGCGCGCAGCCGCTCGATCGGATCGCGCAGCCGCCAGGTCTCCAGCTCGTCGGACAGCCGGTACCGGGTCGGGTCGTCGGATGTCGTGTGCGCCGCCATCCGGTAGGTGTAGGCCTCGATCAGGGTGGGGCCCTGCCCGGACCGGGCCTCGTCCAGCGCCACCCGGGTCACCGCCAGGCAGGCCAGCACGTCATTGCCGTCGACCCGGACGCCCGGGAAGCCGAAGCCGGACGCGCGGTGGAACAGCGGCACCCGGGTCTGCCGCTCCACCGACTCGGAGATCGCCCACTGGTTGTTCTGGCAGTAGAACACCACCGGCAGGTTCGCGGCCGCGGCCCAGATGAACGCCTCGTTGACGTCACCCTGGCTGGACGCACCGTCGCCGAAGTACGCCAGCACCGCGGTGTCCCGGCTCAGGTCGCCGGTGCCGACCACGCCGTCCCGGGCCACCCCCATCGCGTAGCCCACCGCATGCAGCGTCTGCGCGCCCAGCACGATCGTGTACAGGTTGAAGTTGTTCTCGTTCGGGTTCCAGCCGCCCAGGCTGACTCCGCGGAACATGCCGAGCAGGGTGACCGGATCCACGTCCCGGCACCAGGCCACGCCGTGTTCGCGGTAGGTCGGAAAGGCCATGTCCTGCACCCGCATCGCCCGGCCGGAACCGACCTGCGCGGCCTCCTGGCCCAGGCAGGACGCCCACAGCCCGAGCTCGCCCTGCCGCTGCAGCGCGGTTCCCTCGGCGTCGAAGCGGCGGACCAGGATCAGATCGCGGTACAGCGACCTCAGTTCGTCGTCGGTGATGGACAGCGGGAAGTCCGGATGCTCGACCCGGATCCCTTCCGGGGTGAGGAGCTGGACCAGATCCGGCTCCGGGGGGACATCGTGGTGCAGCGACATCTGCGCTCCTCGCCTCGTCCTACGCCGTCCGCGGGATCGCCGCGTGGCGTCGTGTTCCGGTGATCTACTTCTCGCCGCCTGCCCGGGAGCCGGCTCGGGGGTGGTGAGCTGGCCGTCCGGCAGGGGCTGGTGCAGTTTGCGTTATCCCCATGTTCGCACGTACTTCTATCCGGGGGTGTGCAACGGCCGGAGAACGTGTTCCTTACCATGCCGCGGTTGCTCCGTTCCTGGCCCGCCGGCACCCGGCGTTTCGTACTGTGGTGGGCATGGAGGAGAACAGAGCCCGCCGAGTGGTCGACGCGCTGCGCGACCGTGGCGTCAACGCCCAGCTGGCCCGGGCCGGGGTGTACCGGTTCGGGGTACGGATCGCGCTCGGTGACGGCCGGGAGGCCGAGTGGGACACCGACGGCACCCTGGGGCTGGAGGCGCAGGTGATGCGCAATGGCGTGCTGGTCGGCTACGTGCCGGACATCGAAGGCTCCGAGGACTGGGACGAGGCCCAGATCGTGGACGCCATCGTCCGCACCGACTACGACAAGCCGATCGCCCAGCGGCGGGCCACCGCGCCGGCTCCGGCGGCGCCGTTACCCCGGCAAGGTGGGGTGTTTCGCCGCTTTCTGGACGGGTTCCGGTATCGATAGCAACATCGGAGCTGCAGCTGCAAACCCTTCCGGGAACGCTCGATCATGACTACCTTTTCCACATCGGGGGCAACACCACCCCGCGCGGAGCACCGACCAGGAGCTCAGCGCCAGCAGGCAGGAGGCTGACGTGAAGATCTCGGGAATTCTCGATCGCAAGGGATCCACGGTGATCACCGCGGCTCCGTCCATCTCGGTGACCGAGTTCCTGCAGCTGCTGGCCCAGCACGCGATCGGCGCGATCGTGGTGGTGTCCGACGGGCGCCCGGTCGGCATCATCTCCGAGCGGGACGTGGTGCTGCGGCTGGCCGAGGTGGGCCCCGCCGCGCTCGACCAGCCGATCGCCGAGCTGATGACCAGCGAGCTGGTCACCTGCACCGCC
>Ga0105238_10008607_pt1 | contig 10209 bp, 11 predicted proteins | sample KBSC34metaG_FD_81526 | JGI IMG/M metagenome (GOLD analysis project Ga0105238, IMG submission 81526) | Corn rhizosphere microbial communities from Kellogg Biological Station, Michigan, USA - KBS C3-4 metaG | ecosystem: Host-associated > Plants > Roots > Rhizosphere > Soil | place: Michigan, USA...
GATAGCCGTACACCACGTCGACGTCCTCTCGGCGCAGGATGTCGTGGAACTGCGTCAGCCATTCCGGCGCTTCTTCGAGATCGATGTCGATGAGGAAGACCAGCTCGCCGCGCGCGCGGCGCAGGCCCGTCATCATCGCGCGATGGTGGCCGAAGTTCCGGGACAGCTCGATGACGCGCACGCGCGGATCGTTCGCGGTGAGCGCGACCGCCACCCGCAGCGAGTCGTCCGGCGAGCCGTCGTCGACGAACAGGATTTCGTAGTCGGTCGTGATGCGCCCGGCCTCGGCGGAGACGCGGCGATGGAATTCCTCGATATAGGGCGCCGACCGGTACAGCGTCGTGACGATCGAGAGACGCATCGGCTCAGGACTGCCCGTCGGCTCCATGCCGCCGGTAGAGCAGCGTCGCCGGCGGCGGCCCGATCACCGAATGCGGCGGGAACTCGGCATCACGGCAGACGCTGTTGGCGCCCACGACGCAATTGCGCCCCAGGCGCGTGCCGGCCAGCAGCGCCGCGCCAACGCCGATCCACGAGCCGGTGCCGACGACCACCGGTGCGCCAGCCTTGTTCGGCTGCTGGACGATCGGCACGTGCGCGTGGGAGAACGAGTGATTGTTGTCGCCCACGAAGACCCGCTCGGATAGCACCGCGTGGTGTTCGATGGTGATGGAGCTGACGCAGGAGACGAAGAAGAAACGGCCGATCTGGACTTCGCGCTCGATGTGAATCCGCGGATCGTACTGGTACTGCGACGCGGAGAAGTCGCCGCGGAATTGCGAATCGATGTAGTCCATCAGAAACGACAGATCGATGAACGCGTTGATGTGACAGCCTTCGCGAATCGCCGTACGGTCGCCGATGACGATCCGCTGCGGGTTCAGGATGCGCAGCGGCGGCAGAAGTTTTGCGTCCCGTCCGAAATAGGCGAACAAATCCTTGTCGGCGCTGGTGAGCGGCGTCGTCTTCTCGAGCAGGACGTTCTTCGCCGCGATCGGACTCGCCTGACTCATCTCAGCGGCGTCTACTGTACCATGGGCATCGGCGCGCACCCGGCGACATGCCTCGATTCATCCCCTTCAATCGACCGCACTTGACCGGCCGCGAGTTCGCGCACTTGCAGGAGGCGGTCAGCCAGGATCATCTCGCCGGCAACGGACCGTTCACCGGCCGCTGTCAGCGCTGGCTGATGGAGCAGTTGGGCGCGCGCCGCGCCCTCTTGACGCATTCGTGCACGGGTGCCCTCGAGATGGCCGCGATCCTCGCCGAGGCCGGGCCGGGCGACGAGATCGTCATGCCGTCGTTCACGTTCGTCTCGACCGCCAACGCGTTCGTGCTGCGCGGTGCAACGCCGGTCTTCGTCGACGTGCGGCCGGATACGCTGAACCTCGACGAACGGCTCGTCGAGGCGGCGATCACGCCGAAGACGCGCGCCATCGTCGCGGTCCACTATGGCGGCGTCGGCTGTGACATGGCGGCGTTGACGGCCATCGCGCGGTCTCGCAACCTCGTGCTCATCGAAGACGCCGCGCAGGCGCTGCTGGCACGCCGCGACGGGCAGCCGCTCGGCGCTGTCGCCCCGCTCGCGGCCGTCAGCTTCCACGAGACCAAGAACGTGATTGCGGGCGAAGGCGGCGCACTGCTCGTCAACGACGAACGGTTCGTGCGGCGCGCCGAAATCATCTGGGAGAAGGGCACCGACCGCAGCCGCTTCCTGCGCGGCCAGGTGGATAAGTACACCTGGCAGGACGTCGGGTCGTCGTTCCAGCCGAGCGAGCTCACCGCGGCGTTCCTCTGGCCGCAGCTCGAAGACAGCGCCATGACGACCGCGAGCCGCCTGGCCGTCTGGAACACGTACCACGCGGCGTTCGAAGAGCTGGAGCGGAACGGAGTTGCCCGCCGCCCGATCGTTCCCGACAGCTGCGAACACAACGCGCACTTGTATTACCTGATGCTGGCCAATGCGGCTTCACGGAACGACGTCCTGGCCCGCTTGAACGCCGCAGGCGTCAACGCCATCTTTCACTACGTGCCGCTGCATCGCTCGGCGGCCGGACGCCGCTTCGGGCGCGCCCCGCGCGATCTCCCTCACACCGACCGTGTGAGCGACAGTTTGATCCGCCTGCCGCTCTGGGCGGGAATGTCAGCGGCGGACGTCGAGTACGTCGTCGAACAGGTGTACGCGGTGGCGGGTCAGTGCGCGGTGTAGGACCGGGGTAACGGCTTCAGTTCAACGGGCGGCGCGCCACGACGAGGAGCGATCCACCGGCGGGGAGGGAAACGCCGCGGCGGACGAGCGCCAGTTCGGCCCGCATGGCGGCAAGACCGATCCCATTGACGCGGGCGCTCACGGTGAATTCCCGGCCCGGAGCCACCGCAATCCCGCGCTGCATGATGCGCGACAACAGGAGACCGGGCAGGAGCAGCGACACGAAGGACGTGGCGCGCATCACCTGCAGGCCGGCGCTGCGAGCCAGGCCGACCAGGCCGCGGCGCGTGTAACGGCGATAGTGACGCGAGTAGTCGTCCAGCGGGCTCCAGAGCCACATGTGCTGCGGGACCGTCAGCATGATGCCGCCGCCAGGGCGGACCGCCCGCACCATCGCCGCCAGCGCCGCGCCGTCATCGTGAATGTGCTCGAGCACGTCGAAGGCTCCGGCGACGTCGAATTCCCGGTCGTAGGACAGAGCGCTGGTGTCGGCCTGCACCATCGTCGCCGACGGAACCGCACGCGCTGCCAGCTTTACGCATTCGGCCGACATTTCCGAGCCGGTCAACGCGAGGTCGGGCCGAACGTCGGCGATGGCGCGGAGGACGTGACCGGTGCCGCATCCGACTTCGAGGACGTTGCGGGCGGTGGGAAAATAGCGCCGAAGCGCCCAGACGATCAGCTGGTTGCGGCCGGCAAACCAGAAGTGCCGCGGGTCGATGCCCGCAAGATCGTGCGCCTGGGTGTCGCTGAACTCTTCGCTCATCGGAGACGCGGCGCTCGCGGGTCAGTCGCGGTCACTCCGCGAGACTAATACGCCATTAAGTCTTTTGCCAAGTGTAATTTACTGGAATTCGAGCGGGTCGATTCTCGACGCGGTGCCATTTAAGTTGCTGATAACACATCGATTAGCGCCGTCGGCCCCCGCCGCGAGTTGACAGTCCCCCGGCTGATTGCGGACAATTTCGACGTTCACGCCGTGAACAACGTGTTCATGGATTGAACGAGGCCTGTAAGTGACGGGCCGGAGGTTTCTCCGGCCGCTCCCGAACAATCCATGGAACTCGAGTCGCGCCGCGACCTCCAGCTGCTCGAAGCGCTGGAGCAGGAGTCGACGATCACCCAGCGCACGCTGGCGTCCCGGCTCGGCATGGCCCTTGGCCTGACCAACCTCTATCTCAAGCGCCTGATTCGCAAGGGCTACGTGAAGTGCGTCACCGTCTCGCCCAATCGGCTCGTGTACGCGCTGACGCCGAAAGGCGTCGCCCGGAAGGGGCGGCTCACCTACGAGTTCATGAAGTACTCGCTCGACTTCTACCGCGACGCGCGCCAGCACCTGCGCTCGAGCCTGTCGCGTGCCGTGGCGGAGCGGCAGCGCGTGGCGATCTACGGCACCGGCGACGCCGCCGAGCTCGTGTATCTCCTGGTTCGCGACATGGGGCTGCAGCTCGTGGCGGTTTTCGGACCGGAAACCGCCGACCACTTCCTCGGCATGCCGGTGACGGCGATCGCGGAGCACGCGGACGTCACGTATGACGTCGTCGTGGTGGCCGTGCTCGAGCGGCCGGCGGGCACGGCGAAGCTGCTGCGCGCCTGCGGCGTGCCGGATTCGAAAGTGTTGATGCTCAGGCCCGACTGGCCCGGACCGCGTGCGACCAACGGAAGCGAGGCCAAGTGAGGTTCCGCGATGCGTGAAGGCTCGGAGATCCTGGTCACCGGCGGGACCGGCAGCTTCGGGCAGAAGTTCGTCCCGTTGACGCTCGCGAAATACAAGCCGCGACGCATCGTCGTGTATTCGCGCGACGAGATGAAGCAGTGGGAGATGGCCAAGAAGTACCGCGGCGACGACCGCGTGCGGTTCTTCATCGGCGACGTCCGCGACTCGGCACGGCTGTCGCGCGCGCTCGACGGCATCGACTACGTCGTACACGCGGCGGCGACGAAGATCGTGCCGATCGCCGAATACAACCCGTTCGAGTGCATCAAGACGAACGTCAACGGGGCGATGAACTTGATCGACGCCTGTATCGACCGCGGCGTGAAACGCGTGGTGGCGCTGTCCACCGACAAGGCGAGCAGCCCCATCAATCTGTATGGCGCCAGCAAGCTGTGCTCGGACAAGCTGTTCGTCTTCGGCAACTCCTACGCCGGCGCCCATACCACGCGGTTCTCAGTTGTCCGCTACGGCAACGTCATGGGGTCGCGCGGGTCGGTGATTCCGCTGTTCGTGTCGCTGGCCGGGAGCGGCGTGCTGCCGATCACGAGCGAGCAGATGACGCGCTTCATGATCACGCTCGAACAGGGCATCGAGCTCGTGTGGCACGCCCTCGACGACATGGTGGGCGGCGAGATCTACGTTCGCCGAATCCCGTCGATGAAGGTGACCGATATCGCGCGTGCCGTGTCGGCCGGTGCGAAGCAGGAAATCGTCGGCATTCGTCCGGGCGAGAAAGTGCACGAGCAGATGATCGGCGTCGACGACGCGCCTTACACGTTCGAGTACCCCGACTACTACAAGATCCTGCCGGCCATTCACGAGTGGAGCACCGATCCTGCGCGAATCAAGGACGGCCGCGCGGTACCGGCCGGCTTCAACTACGCCTCCGACACCAATCCCGAGTGGATGACGATCGACACCCTCCGCACGTGGATCGACCAGAATCAGGCGTCGATCGGGAACTTCTGATCTTGCCGAAGCCTGAGGCCCGAAGCCCGAAGCCTTTGCGATGATTCCCTACGGGCGGCAGCAGATCAGCGACGACGACGTCGAAGCCGTCGCCGCCGTGCTGCGCTCCGACTTCCTCACGCAGGGGCCGGTGGTGCCGGCGTTCGAGGCGGCGCTGTCGCGCTACTGTGGCGCCGCGGACGCCGTCGCCGTCAACAGCGCGACGAGTGCGCTGCACCTGGCGTGCCTGGCGCTGGGCGTCGGCGCCGGCGATCTGGTGTGGACGAGCCCGATCACCTTCGTCGCGAGCGCGAACTGCGCGCGCTATTGCGGCGCGGACGTGGACTTCGTCGACATCGATCCACGGACGTATTGCCTGAGCGTCGAGCGCCTGGCGGAGAAGTTGTCGCAGGCGGCGGCGCGCGGCCGGCTGCCGAGGGTGGTCATTCCGGTGCACCTGTCGGGGCAGTCGTGCGACATGCACGCGATCCATGCGTTGAAGCAGCAGTACGGCTTCAGCGTCATCGAGGATGCCTCGCACGCGGTGGGCGGCTACTACAAGGGTGAGCCGGTCGGGCGCTGCACCTACAGCGACATCACGGTGTTCAGTTTCCACCCGGTGAAGATCGTGACGACTGCCGAGGGCGGGGCAGCGCTCACGAATCAGCCGGCGCTCGCGGAGCGGATGCGCCGCCTCCGCAGCCACGGCATCACGCGTGACACCAGCGAGATGACGCGCGAGTCCGACGGCCCGTGGTACTACGAGCAGCTCGAGCTCGGTTTCAACTATCGGCTGACCGACCTGCACGCGGCGCTCGGCCTCAGTCAGCTCGCGCGGATCGAGACGTTCGTCGCGCGCCGGCGCGACATCGCGCAGCGGTACGACGAGCGGCTCCGCGCGCTGCCGGTCGTGACGCCGTGGCAGCACCCGGACGCCGTGTCGGCGACGCATCTGTACATCGTTCGGCTCGACCGGTCGCGCGTGCGCCGGACACATCGGGAGGTCTTCGACGCGCTCCGCGCGGCGTCGGTCGGCGTCAACCTTCACTACATCCCGCTGTACCGGCAGCCGTACTACTCGCGTCTCGGCCACACCGCCGCGGCGTACCCGGAAGCCGAGCGCTACTACGCCGAGGCGATCAGCCTGCCGATGTTCCCGGCGCTGACCGAGGTGCAGCAGGACCGCGTCGTGACCGCACTCGCCGAGGCGTGCGCAGCGTGAACGTGGCGGTGATTCCGGCGCGCGGCGGCAGCCGCCGGATCCCACGGAAGAACGTCCGCCCCTTCTGCGGCCGGCCGGTGATCGCGTGGGCGATCGAAACGGCGCGCGCGTCGTCGCTGTTCGAGCACGTCGTGGTGTCCACCGACGACGCCGAGATTCGCGACGTGGCGCTGCAGTACGGCGCCGAGTGTCCGTTCGTGCGGCCGGCGGAGCTGGCCGGCGACCACACCCTGACGAGCGCGGTGATCGGGCACGCGACGCGCTGGGCGCTCGACGCCGGCTGGGTGATCGACGCCGTGTGCTGCATCTACCCCACGGCGGCGCTCATCGACGCCGTTGATCTGCGGCGCGGCCTCGACGCGCTCACGTCCGGCGACTGGGCGTTCGCCATCGCCGCCACGACGTACGCGGCGCCGATTCAGCGCGCGTTCACGCAGCGGCCCGACGGCGGCATCGAGATGTATTTCCCCGATCAGTTCGCGACACGCACACAAGACCTGCCCGTGACGCTGCACGACGCCGCGCAGTTCTACTGGGGGCGGCCGGAAGCGTGGATGGACGGCCGGCGGATGTTCGACCGCTGGTCGGTGCCGGTGATGCTGCCGCGGTGGCGGGTGCAGGACATCGACGAGCCCCAGGATTGGGAACGGGCCGAGTCGGTGTTCCGCCAGATGAGAGAAGCCGGCCAGGCAGGCCAGTCGGGCCAGGCAGGAACGAAGAAAGGGAGCGCGCGGTGAGCGAGCAGACGCCGCAAGAGGCGTTCTGGGCGGGCGAGTTTGGCACCGAATACACCGCGCGCAACGCCGGCGAGGGGCTGGCGGCGTCGAACGTGCGCTTTTTCGCGCGCGCCCTGGCGGCGGCTGGTGCGGTGACGTCGTGCCTGGAACTCGGCGCCAACCGCGGCATGAACCTGAGCGCGCTGCGGGTGCTGTTTCCGCGGATGGCGATGCAGGCAGTGGAGATCAATCCCGACGCGGCGCATTCCCTGAGCGCGCTGATCGGTCCAGCCAACGTCTATACCGGGTCGCTCTTTGATTTCCGCCCGGCGGACACGTTCGATCTGGTGCTCGTCAAAGGGGTGCTCATCCACCTGCATCCCGACCGGCTGCCGGAGACGTACGACGCGATCTACCGCGCCTCGCGCCGCTTGGTGCTGATCGCCGAGTACTACAACCCGACGCCGGTGTCGGTGCCGTACCGCGGGCACGCCGATCGGCTGTTCAAGCGCGATTTCGCCGGCGAGCTCCTCGATCGCCATCCCGATCTGGTGCTGCGCGACTACGGCTTCGCCTACCGCCGCGATCCGGCGGCGCCGCAGGACGACATCACGTGGTTCCTGCTCGAGAAGCCGGCCACGAGGTAGCTGCCGATGCTGACCTACTGCGTGAAGTGCGTGATGCCGAGCACCAAGCCGGATCTGGTGCTCGACGAACACGGCGTCTGTAACGCGTGCCGCGCCTACGAAGCGCGCCAGGCCGTGGATTGGCCGGCGCGCCGGCAGGAGTTGGAGGCGCTGCTCGAACGCTACCGGCAGCACGGTCGCAACTGGGATTGCATCGTGCCGGTGAGCGGCGGCAAGGACAGCACGTATCAGGTCATCCGCGTGCTGCAGCTCGGGCTGAACCCGCTCTGCGTGACCGCGACCACCTGCGATCTGTCCGCAATTGGCCGTACGAACATCGAGAACCTGAAGCAGCTCGGCGTCGATCACGTGGAGTTCTCGCCGAATCCAGTCGTGCGGGCGAAGCTCAATCGCATCGGACTCGCCGAAGTGGGCGACATCTCGTGGCCCGAGCATGTCGGTATCTTTACGATCCCCGTTCGCGCGGCGGTGCAATACCACGTGCCGCTGATCGTCTGGGGCGAGAACTCGCAGAACGAATACGGCGGGCCGGCGGCCGCCGCCGAGAACAACGTCCTCACGCGGCGGTGGCTCGAGGAGTTCGGCGGCCTGCTCGGGCTGCGTGTCAGCGATCTGTCGGCCACTTACGGCATCGAGCCGCGCCACCTGCTGCCGTATCAGTACCCGGGCGACGACGAACTGCAGCGCGTTGGCGTCACGGGGCTCTTCCTCGGCCACTACCTGCCGTGGGACGGGCTGTCGAACGCCCTCATTGCGCAGGCGAACGGGTTCGTCAGCCTCGGGCATGCCGTCGAAGGCTCCATGGTGGACTACGAAAATCTCGACAACCACCAGACGGGCATTCACGACTACTTCAAGTTCCTGAAGTTCGGCTTCTCGCGCGCGACCGACATCGCCTGCCTGCACGTCCGCCGCGGCCGCATCACGCGCGAGGATGCGCTGCAGATCGTCCGCGCCCGCGACGGTCGGTTTCCATGGACGTATCTCGACAAGCCGCTCGCCGACATCCTCGAGCCGCTCGACATGTCGGTGGACGCCTTCGTGAAGGTATGCGATCGCTTCACGAACAAGAAGATCTTCAAGCGCGACGGATCGGGCGCGCTGGTGAAGGATCGGCACGGCAACCTGCAGAAGATCAACGACGACAACGGGGCGCCCGCAGGCGCTGGTGCGTGAAGGTCGGGCTCATTAATTACGGGATGGGCAATCTCGGCTCGGTACGCCGGGCGCTCGAGGAGCTCGACGCCGAGGTGGTGATCGCGAACCGTCCCGAGGTGCTGGACAGCGTGGACCGCATGGTGCTGCCCGGTGTGGGCGCGTTCGGCGAGGCGATGGCACGGCTGCGCGCGTCCGGCTGGGATGCCGCGCTGCACCGTCAGGTGCACGAACAGGGGAAGGTGTTGCTCGGGATCTGTCTCGGCATGCAGATGCTGGGCGAGTCGAGCGACGAGAACGGCCTCACGCCGGGGCTCGGCTTCATTCCCGGCCGCGTCCGTCGTCTCGACACGATGGGCTGCACGCTGCGGATTCCGCACGTCGGCTGGAACGAAGTGCGGTTCACCGGCGGTGCGCAGCTGTTCGCCGGTATTCCGCAGGCGGTCGATTTCTACTTCGTCCACAGCTTCGCGCTCGATCCTGCCGCCGACGGCGTGTGCGCGACGGTGCGGTACGGCGGCGACATGGCGGCGGCCGTCGAGCGCGGGCGCGTGCTCGGCACGCAATTCCATCCGGAGAAGAGCTCCGCGGCCGGCCGGCAGGTGCTGCGCAATTTCCTCACGTGTTGAAAGTCCGCGTCATCCCGACGCTGCTCTGGAAGGACTTCGGGCTCGTCAAGGGCGTGCGCTTCGACAGCTGGCGCCGCGTGGGTGCCGTGCTGCCGGCGATCAAGGTCTACACCGCACGCGACGTCGACGAGCTCGTGCTGGTCGACATCACCGCGTCGCGGGCCGGGCAGAACCCCGACCACGAATCCGTCAGCGACTTCGCCGACGAATGCAGCGTGCCGCTGACAGTCGGGGGCGGCATCTCCGAGCACGATCAGATCGTGGCGCTGCTGCGTGCCGGCGCCGACAAGGTGACGCTGAACACAGCGCTGTTCGAGCGGCCGCGGCTCGTGGACGACGCGGCGCGGCAGTTCGGGTCGCAGTGCGTCGTGGCAAGCGTGGACGTCCGGCGCGACGAGAGCGGCCTGCGATGTTTGAGCCACTCAGGCACGCGCGACACCGGGCGCGAGCCGGCGGCGTGGGCGCGTGAACTGGCGGATCGCGGCGCGGGCGAGATTCTCCTTACTTCGGTCGATCGCGACGGCACGATGACGGGCTACGACCTCGATCTCATCTCACAGGTCGCGGCGGTCGTCGCTGTGCCGGTCATCGCCTCGGGCGGCGCCGGCACCTATCAGCACATGGTCGATGCCGTGACGCAGGCCGGCGCGTCGGCCGTCGCCGCCGCCAGCATGTTCCACTTCACCGAGCAGACGCCCGCCGCGGCGAAGGCGGCCATGCACGCCGCCGGCATCCCCGTGCGGCAGGCGTTCGGAGTGGCGGTGCGCGTATGAGAGTGGCGGTGCGCGCGGACGCGTCGCCGATCGTCGGCGCAGGTCACGTGATGCGCTGTCTGAGCCTGGCCGACGGGTTGCGAGAGCGAGGCGCGGCCGTCTCTTTCGTCAGCCGTTCGTTGCCCGCGCATCTGACGGCGCTCATCGAGCGCAGCGGTCACGAATTGTTCGGCATGGGTACCGAGTCCGACGC
>Ga0105238_10008608_pt1 | contig 10209 bp, 10 predicted proteins | sample KBSC34metaG_FD_81526 | JGI IMG/M metagenome (GOLD analysis project Ga0105238, IMG submission 81526) | Corn rhizosphere microbial communities from Kellogg Biological Station, Michigan, USA - KBS C3-4 metaG | ecosystem: Host-associated > Plants > Roots > Rhizosphere > Soil | place: Michigan, USA...
ATCAGAAGATGGGTGACGCGTTATTGAAGACTGGCCGGCCAATCGTCTACAGCCTCTGCCAGTACGGTCGGTTAGACGTGTGGAAGTGGGGAGCAGAAGTTGGCGGAAATCTGTGGCGCACCACTGGCGACATTCGCGACACGTGGGATTCGATGACCAATATCGGATTTCGCCAGAACGAACTGGCCCAATACGCGAAGCCGGGTCACTGGAACGATCCGGACATGCTCGAGATCGGCAACGGCGGCATGACCGGCGCAGAATACCGAACACACATGAGTCTCTGGGCCATGCTGGCAGCGCCACTACTTGCCGGCAACGACCTGCGTCAAATGAGTTCTGAGACGCTCGCCATTTTGACGAATCGAGAAGTGATCGCGGTCGATCAGGATAAGCTCGGAAAGCAAGGCAGCCAGGCATGGAAGTCAGGCGACCAGGAGATCTGGACCCGACAACTCTCAGGCGGCGACATGGCAGTAGCGTTCTTTAATCGCAGAAAAGATGAAGCAAAGATTAGCGCGAAGTGGGCGGACATCGGCGCGCCGGCGAAGCGCAAAGCGCGTGATCTTTGGCTGCATCAGAATGTCGACGCGAGCGCTCCGGAATACACCGCAACGGTCCCAGGGCACGGCGTGGTAATGCTCCGAATCAGTGGTCACTAGAGACTCGAGTATTATGGATCTTTTTCAGGATGGAGATAGATAAGCGGCACTTTTCCGATGGGGTAGGTGGAAAGGCGCGTGTAAGATGTTGTTGCGTAACCGCCATCCATGATGAGCAAACGCTGCGGTTCGACTCCTCGTCTCTTTAACAGGTAATCTTTCACTCGGGCTGCGTGCTTCATCTGTTGTGCCCTGATTTTGCGCGAGGGGCCAAACACTACCAGAGTTCCTCGGCCTGACGAGTTATTAATTTGAATGGCGAAATTGTCCAATCGTGCTATCTCATCCTTAAAGGCAATCGCTCCATACTCATCAAATGTCGAAAAGAAATCGATACAACATGTCTGCACTTGAGGACACCGTAACTGTTCCTCACTTGATTTCGGATAGTAGGCGACGAGCGTAACGAGTCCATTGTAAGTTTCAACCATCAAACCCGCCTCGTTATCCCAATAATAGACAAGGCCAAAACCGTTATCTTCGACCCTGGAATCTTTTGCTAATTGATATTCATCCTTACGGTGAACTCCTTTGGGAATTATGCCGATCTCGGTGACAGTATCAGGAGTGACATTCCACCCATATCCGAATCTTTCCATGGGATCGTTGCAAGGCGCTCGCTGAAAATCAAACGAGACGATTTCTTTGGACAGATTGTAGTAACCCGACGACACCTTTCCCATCAACCGCTCAACATCAGCACGTGTTGATTTCAGCGGTACAATTCCGCGCCACTCTTTCGCAATGACTGAACCCGCGAAAACTGTCATCGCAAACCAGAGACACACGACCCTGTAAACGCTGTCTTTCATCAGAAATAGCTTTGCCTAAGTCGGATCCCATACTTGGATCGGGTCAGTACAGGGAGCGGTAGCGACCTGGTCACACCATAGGAGTTACGAATGCTAATCACTGACCAGGTCGCTACCGCTCCCTGTACTGACCCGATCCAAGAACGAGTCTATCAACCAGTCTATTGGTTCGCTTTGGTGCGTCTTGCGGCCACGGCCATGACTTCATCGAGCGTGCGGAATTCATCGAGCGGACGCGTTATTATTCGCCCATCACTGCTGAAAGCTGTCAGTTGACCACCTGATAATCTCACACCGATCGCTCGGAAGTCAGGAGGAATGATTGTCTTCGAGAACAGCCTACCTCGATACGTTTCCCAAAACGAAAGATTGGAATCGATGAGGTATTTGTTGTCAACGCCCGTCGCAAGGACGTCGCCGGAAATCGACGATACTAATTTGCCGTCTTTTGTCTGTTCGATGGATGTCTTATCCGTCAGGTCGTAAGTGAAAATGAGACTGCTGTCTTCGCTGAAACTCCATTTCATGACACCTTGATCGTGTATGGCGAGCGGAGTTACCTGGTGCGCGTGAGGTTGCCACACCCACTGTGCCACCCCGTCCCTGACTAAAATATATTTTCCATTCGGACTGAATGCTACTTGATAAAGATCCGGCGAATCGACATGCACCTTCGCGAGCTGGCGCCCCTCGGGAAAGGACCACAGTTGGGCCACGCCTTCTTTGCTGCCCGTCGCAATCGATTTTCCATCCGGACTAAACGCGATACTCACAATCTTTGCCGACGGCTCTCCAAACTTCCTGACAATCTTATTTTCCGCGATGCTCCAGACAAATCCCGAGTCATCGGCGAGCGCCACCAGCTTACTGTAAGGACTAAAAGCCGCGTGCGGCGCGGAGTTCAGATCGCCGGGCAGACTTCTCAGGAACGTGCCGTCAGAATCGTATAGTTCAGTCGTTTTCTTATCGTCGCGATCCTCCACCTGAAGCAGTAACAGTCGGCCATCGGGACTAAAGATGGGGCTTCCGACCAAGTCGCGAGCCCTGCGTTTACGATTGGTAAGCTCGACTTGAGTACCCGATTCAGGTTTCCACAGAAACGCCGCGCGACCCGCCGTTGCCGCCAATCGATCACCGAACGGGTTGAACGTCACCTCCAGAAAAGAGCGGGCAGTGTAGTCGAGTTGACTTTGTTTTAGGTCAAAGACCGACGTGCTCCAAATTCGCGAAGTACCGTCGACCCCTGCCGTGAGAATCAAGTCACCTTTGTGGCTCAGCTTTACACCGGCAATTTCCCCAACGTGACCGGTCAATCTTCCTGACTGTTCAAACATCAGACGCTGTGTTTCGCTCGCGGGTGTCGAATCTGATTTTCCCACTCGCATTCGCCAGATACGGAGTATGTTGTCATTGCCGGCAACCAGCAGGTACTGTGCATCGCGCGAAAAACACAAGCCGTTAACCTGCGTGGGATTTCCGTTGAACGAGCCTTGCAATTCACCGGTTTCTGACTTGTATACGCTAACTAGTCCGGAGTTATCTCCGGCCGCGATCAGACGGCCGTCTGGGCTGAACTCCACGTCGGTAGCCGCTTTCGGAATGCGCGCGACTACTTTTCCCGAAACTGAATCAATCAGCAACAAGTCGTAGTCAAACATCGCCACGACCATGTGATTTGTTGGCGACGTAACCAGCTGCACTGGCCCACCCGATTTGATCCCGGCGGTTGTGCTTACTATTGATTTATTAAGAGTTGGATCGACGATTTGAATTTCCGCGGTTTCATCCACTCCTCCGATGAACAGAATTCGGTTATCAGCGGTAAAGATTGCCGGACCGGCCACCACATCGTTGGGGAGATGGACCAATTTGCCTGTTTCCAGTTCCACAACCGCTGTCGGTATTGACAACCATACGGCCATCAGCCCCTTCTTGACCGCCGCGTCCGAAACAATTGCAAACCGGCTATCCGCGCTAAATGTTATTGCTGCACCGGCGACGTCGCTCAGGTCGTGAATGGTCTTGCGGCTGTCGAGTGAGACGACTTCAGTAAAGGCGCTAGCGTTCCCTTCCGCATTGGGGTCCCCAATGTGAATCCCTGATAGCACGAGGTACTTTCCGTTTGGACTAATTGCTGCACTGATAATGGGCGCTCGCGGATCTTCGAAAGTCGTCATTAACGCACCCGTGCTTACCTCGTACAGGCGCGCTCTTCCATCAAAGCTGCTAGTGATTACGTAGCGATCGTCGGCGCTGAACTCGGCAGATCGGATTTCCTGCTTTGCTCCAGTCAGGATTTCCTGTTCCGGGAAACGAAGTAAAGTTGATCTAAGCGCATCCTGTGCTTCTTCGGTGGGTTTGATTCGCACTGCTTCAATTGCGGCCAACACTCCGGCTCGTGGATCGACTGAGGAGATCGCTTTTGCGTGGGCCGAGAGTTCCTGAGACCGCGACGAGCGCATGTTGTCCTGTGCTATCGCCGTCTGCTGCTTAGCCTCTCGAGATTTCTCATTCGCAATCTGCTGCTGTTGTTGAGCCAAGCTTGCGTTCTCTTTTGCTCTTTCAGCTTCACGCTCGGCGTCGAGTTTGTTCTTGAGTGCCGCGGCTGTCTGGATCTTTGCGTTGAGCGACTCTTTATTCGCGCGGTCCGATTCGAGAGCTACGCGCTGCGATGCTGATCTGGCCTGCTTCCCCATGTATGCAGCGAACACGCTAACGACGACGGAAGCCGTCAGCAGAAACATTGCCACGAGCGAGAGAAGTCGCATTCGCTGAGATCGTTTTGTGTAAGAGTTGGAATTGACGATGAGTCTGACGACAGTTTCGGTTGGGACGCCTTCCCTGCGCGCATCGTTGGTTTCGGGAACGCGGTACAAGCCGGCTAGTTCCGGCCAGTCGAGATTGGTCAACGCTTCATCAATGTTGATTGGGAGCACGGGCCGCCGCGGTTGAAACCAGCGTCTATTTGAAAACAACTGCACTTCCTGTCGTACGAGGGGAGATGCGGCCGCTCCGGCGGTTCCGATCAGGACAAGCATGTAGCTGTGTTTGAGCGCGCGCAGCACTGGGGCTGACAGTTCGTGATCGGCCGAGGCACCCCATTGATCGAGGAAGCACGAATAATCGTTGTCGGGTTTCGAGAGCTCATTTGCGAGGGCCGCGGCATATTTGGCGCCGTCTTTTCGTGAGTAAGAGATGAAAATGTCGTCGGCAAACAAGAATCTTCGGATCATCGGGTGTTCTCCGTCCAAATACTGTTCGATTGGTAGTGGTCAGTATTTGGATTTCATCACCCGCTTTCGCCACAAACTACTGGGGGACGAAGTTATAGGTGATTACGCCAGTGACCTTTACTGGTTTGCCATCGAGCTTCGTAGGTGAGAATTTCGAGTTCTTTGCAGCTTCCACCGACACACCATAGAGCAGTGGATGTCCACTGACGGCTGCAGCGGCCATCACCGTTCCATCGACATCAATTATCAATTGGACAACCACCTGTCCGGAGACGTGTGCCATTCTGGCCATTTGAGGATAGCGTGGCTTAGGCAACTCGAGCGCCTGGCCTGTTTCAACATCTCCTTCGACCTTATTATCGCCGCAGTTCTCAAGACATCTGGCAAGAACGATCTCACCCTTTTCTTTCGCCTTTTCAATCAGTCCATCCACTTCCGTCTTCGGACGCTCAGTTTCGGCGGGCTTCTTGTCTTGAGCAGACGCGTGGGAACCAGCCCACAAGATGAGGAAAGCGCTCAGGAGAATCAGGATTCGGTTCATTATCGGGCTCCTTAACCGGGATAGTCGGCCCGTAATGCTGAACACTCCGCTCTGTCTTGTCAACCTTTATCCACAGATTACACAGATTCATTTCAAACAATCTGTGTAATCTGGATAGCGCTATGATGAATGAAGCGGACAAGTCTGAAATTGCGATGGTCCTGATTGACGTAATCAACGATCTGGAATTCCCCGAGGGCGACCAACTCCTCGAAGCTGCACTACCGGCAGCGAGGAACATCGCACGTCTGACACAACGAGCGCGCGAGGCAAAGGTGCCGGTAATCTATGTCAACGACAACTTCGGTCGCTGGCGTTCAGACTTCAAAAAGATCGTCGATCGATGTCTTCATGATGACGTGCGTGGGCGTCCGATTGTGGAGTTGTTGGTTCCCGACGAGAACGACTACTTTGTGCTCAAGCCAAAACATTCCGGCTTCTTCAGCACTACCCTCGATCTGTTACTCCGGTATCTTGGTGTGCGGACGCTGGTAGTTGCCGGGTTCGCCGGCAACAACTGCGTCCTCTTCACGGCAAACGATGCCTACATGCGGGATTATCAGTTGATTATCCCAGCTGACTGCATCGCTTCAAATACGCCCGCCGACAATAAATATGCATTGCAGCAAATGAGCAACGTGCTGAAGGCCGACACCAGACCTTCAACTGAAATTGACTTCGCTGCCTACCGTGGGAACCACGCCTAAGCAGGTTTAAAGTGCTAAATCCCGCCCACGGCAGTGGGCGGATTCATTCAAGTCCTATCTATAAAAAAATCTTCTGATACGTTTTGAATCCCGCCAACGGAAGTTGGCGGATCGTTCAAGTCCACACTATTCATGGAACAGGATAAATAGTAAGGACCTGAACTATCCGCCCACTGCCGTGGGGCGGGGATTAAATCGGTTTAGGAGATGCGTTGTTTATAGAAAGGACTTGAACGAATCCGCCCACTGCCGTGGGCGGGATTTAGCAATTCTGTGCAAGCACGCCTAAGCTCTATTTGTTCCCGGAACCAGGCGCCGCTTCCTTCCGATGTTTTTCTGCCAGCATCTCAGCCTGAGTGATTAGGGATGCGGCTGACATGATTTTGTTCTTCCATCCAGCCACGACGTCCCCGTCACCGTTCATCATTGCCTCGTATCCGACCTTCGCTACATCGAACGGATCGTCCTTCTTTGACTGACCGATTTTTGTATCTTCCATATGCGCGCGTTCAAAGAACTCAGTCTCCGTCGCCCCCGGCATGAGACAAGTGACACTGACGCCCGTATCTTTCAACTCGTTGCGCAATGCAAAGGAAAATGAATCGATGAATGCTTTAGTACCGTTGTACACGGCGTTGAAAGTTCCGGGCGTGAAACCCGCAATCCCTTGGTTCTCCATCACGTGGCTCTACCCCCTGATTCTGAGTTGACTGAATAAAAGGTGAAGCGTGCGATCAGCTCAGGTGAGCTGATCACACGCTTCGTATTGAATGGTAAGTTTAGCGGTTGCCTTGCTTGCCGCCCTTTTGGCCACCGCCACCACCTTGGCCGCCGCCTTTGTTACCCTGGCCGCCGCCTCCTTGTTGACCGCCGCCTTGTTTACCACCACCACCCTGATTGCTTTTACGATCGTCTGCCATATTTCCCCCTTGTTCGATCTGAATCTATTGTGCTTGTAAGCAGGCTGCACGCATTCAAGACATGCTTGCAACCTGCTTTAACTATGAGCAAAGAAAATGCCACGTTTGTATTTATGCCTCCTGCTCATCGTGAAGCATAGGTTCTACGCCGCGCTCCATTGCCACTCCTCGAGCCTTCAATAAAACATCGGCATCGATGGGTTCATCGCCACTAAACCACCTTTTTACTTCATCAGTCGGGCGTCCGAGCGCGAGTGCCAGCTTTTCATCACTCGCTTCGAAGGCTTCGTCGCGAAGTATTTGTAAGAATTCTGCAGCTTCTTCTTTAGAAGTTCCCTGGTCATCCAGCGGCTCTGTCTCATCTCGCGTTACGCGAGTTGTTCCGTTTTCGATTGGAGACATGGACGATCTGTTGTCACTTGTTACTTCTTCATTGCTTCCGGTTCGAGCAGTCTTCGCCGATTGTTGACGATTCGCCTCTGTCATAGTTGCATTCCACCCTTCGAACGTTCGTTATTTGTAATGCAAGACTCACTTGCAAGAGTGAGACCACCATTAAACTTCCTAAATTTATTGACAGGCGATTTCGAATTCCATTAGAGTTGGCGCCGCCTTAACTAACACTCGAATCACACGACCGAAGCGGTGCAACACACCGCGACGGTCATCTGGGAGGGCAAGGACTTCCTATCCTTCCTCTCTCTCACACCAGATAAGGGGGATAAATCATGAAACACATCAAGATATTTGGTTTTGCCGCGTTGCTAATTTCGGTTCTGGCGGGCACCGCTTTGCTGCGGTCGACGTCAGCAGCCGCGTCCAGACCATCGGCCTCTGGCCATGGAACTATTTTGCTCCAGGATACGGATGGTAAAACGGTCAGAAGACAGTTTTCTTTCAGTGCCAGGGTGATGCCGGATGGTACTGTTAAGGGAAGCGGGATCCTCCATAATCCCTCTTTTGATCCGAAGTATGCTGCCCAGTTCGACATCACCTGTCTTCAAGTTGTAGGAAACCGAGCCAGCTTCGGTGGCTCAATCAGGAAGACCAGTGATCCGGTGTTCAACGATGAGTTTGACGCCGCCTTCTTTACCGTTTTCGACAACGGTGAACCGGGCGCCGGCAACGACACGATCAGCGAAGTCTTCTTCGATAACGTGGTCGAGCCCAGTGCTTGCCAGTTTATTGGTGCTGACGATTTCCCGCAGATTCCAATCGAATCCGGCAACGTCAAAGTAACTCCCTAACGCTTTTTAACCACAGATGAACCCGGATAAAATCCGAATTTAAATCCGTGTTCATCTGTGTCCCTAGACCGGCGTAATCGAATGAAGACTTGTGCTGCACTAATTGTGTTGCTTTTGTTCTGTAGCGGGATTGCGAGCGCTCAATGGCAGAAGGAAGGCGAGCGTCTCCCTGACACTCCGGATAGAAAGTCCGTCAAAGGATTTGGAGGCCAACTCTTAATCGTCGAAAACCCAAGAGCCTTTATCGAAGAGTGGCAAAAACCGGAAACTCCGAACATCAATCCTATCTCAACAGCTAAGCGCGGCGACCTGCTCGGCGCTTTTGTGCTTTTCGCCCGCTGCAAGCCAGACGCTCAGGGCAACTGTAATTCGGAAGTGGATTATGCGGTTTACAAACCTGACGGAAGTTTGTACGCCGAGCGTAAAGCGCAACCTTTATGGAAGGAAGCACCACCGCCCGGAACAAACATTCAATTGAGCAGAGCAATTCTCGGCATTCGGATCGAAGAGAAAGATCCTGCGGGCGAATACGTCGTGAAAGCCAAAGTCTCTGATTTGAACTTGCAGGTTTCTTTTGAGCTCGAGGCGAAGTTTCGTGTGCAGTGAATTGGAAAGCAGAAAAGGAACAGCTAAAATGCAGTCCTATGAGAACGTCGATCACTACTTTTCTTTTGGTGTTTGCGTTGACGGCAACTGCAGCTCCGCAAAACACCTCGACACAGAAGCCATACGACCAGATGACTCTGGACGAAGTAATACGCATTCTCTTCAACTCACCGTGGGCACAGTACCACGATAAATTCACTCCCAACACACAGTCTCGACCGGAAACCCGTAACTATCCACCTGGAACAAATTCTTTTGTCCATATGCGGCTCTATTCAGCCCTCCCGATCCGGCAAGCCATTGTGCGCCGGATGCAGCTCACCATTCCCTATGCGCAACTCGCTCCGGCCCAGCGCGCTAGTTATGACGAGGAAGTTGACGGTCTCTTGAAGTGTCCGTATTGCGCGGAGTATTACATTATAAGTTTAACCTCAGCTCGAGAAGACAACTTAACCATGGCAACTCGGGGTGATGCGGTAACTATCGACGCGGTGGCAATCATGAAGCGTTTACCTGAGGCTGAACTCCTCCAGCACGTCTCGCTACTGAACGATAAAGGGGTCCGCCGGAACGCCGAGCGCGTCCTGTTTACCAAGAAGAACGAGGTGGTATTTCTCTTTCGTCGTTTCGACGATCAGGGGAAGCCGTTAATCAACGCAGGCGATAAGAAATTTTATGTCGACTTCGACGAGTTTCTCACAAAGAAGTCGGAAGAGGCTTTGAAAAAATTCACCTTCGACGTGAAGAAGTTAGTGCAGGGTGGCGCAGTGATATTTTAGGATTTCTGACTCTTAAGAAAGACAAAGCTAGATGAATAAATGCGAAGGGTCTAAGTCTTCGCGGATGATGCGCAACTCTTCGCTGGTGGGGATCTCGGTTGTGGTCAGTTGCGGGGAGATGCGTACGTCCCAGCCGGTGTTTTCTTTTACTTGTTCCACTGTGCAGCCTGGATGCAGCGAGGTAAGCACCATCTCGCCGTCAGAAAATTCATAACATCCGAGATTCGTGATAACCATGACTGGTCCACCGCCCGGTAGGCCCAGCTTGCGACGGCCTTCGGGCCCGTCAATGAATCCGGGAGAGGTGATGAAGTCCACGCGTTCGGGGAAAGAGCGTTTGCTTTGCGGCGCGATAACGAATACACGATTCGCCAGAATCGCAATCTCACATGCACCGCCACTGCCGGGCAAACGTACTGCGGGACGTTGATAGTCTCCGATTACAGTTGTGTTGAGATTGCCGAAGCGATCGATCTGAACGCCCTGCAGAAATCCCACGTCGATCAATCCGCGTTGCAGGTAGAAGCTGAACACGTCAAACATCGAAAACACGCCAAGCGAATTAGTAACGAGTGACGGATCACCAATTGAAATCGGCAAACGCTCCGGGTCGGCCCCAACCGCGCCTGATTCGTAGATGAGAACAAGTTTCGGCGCATGCAGGCGACGAGCGAGGTTACACGCAAGGTTGGGTAGTCCAAT
>Ga0105238_10008610_pt1 | contig 10207 bp, 6 predicted proteins | sample KBSC34metaG_FD_81526 | JGI IMG/M metagenome (GOLD analysis project Ga0105238, IMG submission 81526) | Corn rhizosphere microbial communities from Kellogg Biological Station, Michigan, USA - KBS C3-4 metaG | ecosystem: Host-associated > Plants > Roots > Rhizosphere > Soil | place: Michigan, USA...
CAGCGGATTCGAGGATACCGATGTTCGCCTGGCGAGCCGGGCGGCGGCCTTCGACTGGGCTGCCACGGCTGAGAGTTTTCTCGGAGACGAGACAACCTTTCGCCTTCCCGTTCCGCGATTTGATATGTTTCTGAATTTTGTTGCGAGCCTTCTGGCCTATGTAGGAAGGCGCGACGACACCTCGGCGGGTGGGCACGCATCTGTACGCTCGACTGCGATTTCCCGGAAAACTATCGGCGAGGAAAGCAACTGGGAAATCACATTTGACTTCGAGCAGCTAGACGATCGGAGCCAACTGCAGGAGCTTATGAAAAGCTGTCATGAAACTGGAAGCTGGCCCACCTACAGTGGGAATTTTCGAGGACCGTTCTTGGCATGGGCCGCTGAGTGCGGACCGAGAGGTCGCACAGTTGTTGTTAAAGATGATGCTTTGTTCTCAGTGCGGCACAAGAACACCATCACGTCGGTAGACGTCAAAGACTCCAAGCTGACCATCTTGTTCAGAACTGCCAAGGTGACTTGAATGGATGAAGGCCAAGGCGACATGAGCAACAGGACAATCGCCTTTTTCAATCATCGGTCAGGAAAAGGTAAGTCTGACGCGCAAAAAATCGATGAGTTCTTCAATACGAAGCTCGGAAAAGAGTCACAAATTCTGCGACTAAATGATCCGCGGATACAGACCGATGGGTCAACGATTTTTGTTCATACGGACACCGAGGCGCTCATTTCGTTTTGGCTGCCGCTAACTAAGAAACATCCAGCTACCGATTTTATTTTTATGAGCACAGATCCTCCTAGCTTGGCGCCTTATATTTCTGAGACACAATGTAACGCATGCTGTTGCGAGCATCCGGCTCACGTTCTTGCCGAATATGGAGAAGTTTCTGAATTCCTTGCCGCTGCTGCCAGTGGGCGCCGAATCTCGGAAATCCGCCAGTTGCTAAAGCGCAAAGCCTCAACGGAATGGTTAGTAGCTGCATACATCCTTCTTCTTGCGAGAAAAGCCAAAGTCATTGGAAACGAGACCGATCTCGGGCCGCGACAATATATGGACGCTCTATGGCATGCCGCAGGATCGATGGTGTGCGATAAACCATCGGTTCTACCTACCGACACAGAGGCGTTTCTGCAGATGGACTCGGAGGAACTCGACTCCGCAATTGCGCAGATCAGATTGAGTCTCTCAGGAATCAACAGATCGGTATAAGAAGCATGTCAGAGTCGTCTCGACCACAGATCTTCTTTGCTATATCGCCAGATGTTCGGCAGCTCTTAGCGACAAAGAGCAGTTTGCGTCATTCGTGGCTAGACCATCAGATTATGGATCGCGATCCGGAAACGATCGTGAGACGACATCGCGAGAATTCCCCAGAGCGGCAAATCTTCGAAGCAAAGATTTGTCCGGCGGGTGAATTTGCAGTCGAAGTTCTTCGGGCGCGAGAGCTGTGCAGCGGAATAGTTGAAAGGGTAAATCCTAGAACGCTGATGAGTTTGGGGCCGTTTGACAAATTACCATCAGAAACAAAGGGCCAAATTTCTCGCTGGCTGAATGGGCTTTACTTGGAATCGATCCCAATCGAGTCCATTAAGGCCGACATCGAGGTAGCGATAAACGCATTCAGCGCGAAACTCCAAGCGTTCGCTGAGACTTGGCAACACCAGACCCCGCCGACAAGCCAGTCTGTTGGCCAAGCGTTTATCGAGCTGCAGGCGGTCGCCCGAGATTTGTACGCGGCTATCGGCAGGATACCGGACGGCACGGTGTTACCATGATGGCCCTGTTGCCGAGAATTCTCGTAGTCGATGATCAATTGGGTAGTGACGCTGATCTTCGAGAGGAATTTTGCCGAAGGTGCGGTCTTATTGAGGCAACGATCAATTCAGATTTTTCGCAGCGCTCGATTAGTGACGACATAGTCGCAAGCGCCGTTTTCAGCTCTGGACAGTTGAGGAATGACGGCATCGCACAGAATTCAATCGAAGTTGCGAACGCCGCCGTCGCGTCTGGTTGGCCGGCGGACGGCAACTGGAGATGGGCTCTTGTTCTTCTCGATCTGCGCTTCGAGGCGTCGAAACTCGGCGACCCAGAAGACGATACCTTTGGACTCAGAATACTTGAGAACTTAGTGCGGAATTGGCCAGACAAAGATAGGCCGGGTGCCTGCGAGATGCCCATAGTGGTTCTGTCCTCGATCGAAAGGGCTAAATACGGCGGGCGTGCGAATCGCGGTGGGGCTGCGGAATACGTCGAAAAAAACTTGGTCAACAGAGACAAGCTAATAAGCCTTTTGACTCGACATGGACTCATCGAGGATCAGCGAAATCAATTGTTGGGCCGCAGCTTCTCCCTGCTAAAGGTGCTTCGAACCGCCAGAGGTGCAGGCGAAGAAGCCATCGGAAACCAACTGATCCTTGGTGAGCCAGGTGCGGGCAAAAGTTTACTTGCGCGGTACATCTACGAGAATTCAAAGCGTTCCGTTGCTCCTTTCCAAAGCATCACCGTTAGCCCTGGAATGGAACCGCATCTATTGAAGACACAGCTATTCGGATTTTGGTACGGTGCTTACACTCCTGCCGACAAGAGCGAGGCGGGGCTTGCTGAGCGGGCGCATCGCGGAACACTTTTTATCGATGAAATTGCAAACCTACCGGCTGGCGCCCATCAGGAATTGCTGGAATACGGTCGCCTTGATCGGGATGGCCGGCGACGCTTGAATCGTCTAGGCGTATTCCCGACCTTCCCTAAGAAGGCGGTGGACCAAGCCAGAGGAAGCATTTGCGGCGACTGGGAGCGAGACACGCAGGCCATTTTGGTTGACGTTTTCCTCATAACCGCAACCAACAAGCCAATTGCTGACCAAGCGTTTCGTGCGAAATCCGGATTTCCGGACGACTTATTTGTACGTCTGGGTCAAGAGTATCATTCACCCATTCACTTCCCAGCACTGCGCGAGCGGCGTGACGATATTGCAGCGATATTCTGCCATTTTCTTGCGGAGGAGAGCAGCAGAAGTGGCGGCGTATGGCCGAAATCTATCGATCAGGGCGTATTCGATAAACTCAGACAGTATTCATGGCCCGGCAACGTGGCCGAACTCGCCGGAGTAGCTCGTGAGGTGGAGAGATCGACCCGCCCGTGGGAAGAGGTGCATTTGCGCCACATGCCGATTTTAGCGGACAAAAGCAGTTCGTCAGCCCCGGCAGCCAACTTCGAACACGATGAGAAGCGAGTGGAGCAAAACGATACGCACTCCACATCGTCAACCGAAATCGGCGAAGCAATTGAAGTGCTTCACTCTGTAAAGGTGAACGACAGCCGAAGGGAGCTTGAGGGCTCGCTAAGAACACTCTCTCTAGCATACGGTAGTGTGTTGGAGCGTCTGTTGTCGGCCGCTCTGGAGCTTACACGCGACCGATCTGCAAGAGATAAGGACGATGTCCTTGGCGATCTCAGTCCGACGCGCGCGATAAATCTACTTTTGAATGAATCTCTTAAGACCGACAAGGCCGCCGATGAAATCAAGCGGCTATCCGGATTGCTGTCAGCGAAGCCATCGGCAGATTCGGATTTAGGTCGCGTCATCGCGTGGGCGTTCAATTTGAGAAAAGGCGGCCGACGGCCGCGCAAGCAGGATTGATACCTCTTGGCTGAACAGACTCCAATTTTAGATGTTCTAAGTCTGTTGCTGCGCACGATATATGGCGATGCAAGCGTCACAACGGGCGCTACAGCGAAGCCTTGGAACACCGACTTCGTTCTCATCTCTTACGAGCACAATTTTGATCGATTGTGGAACCTAATCGACACGCTGTCGAAGTCAAAAACCGGGGGCCCGCAACCGGCATTTGGGCCGAACAAGTTGGATGTGGTCCTCGTCTGGAAAGATGACATTCCAAGAGCTGCGGGTCGTGCACGGCGCTGGCTCACGGTCTACGACTGGCTGGTTGCGTTTAGCGCTGTGACTAAAGAACTGCGACCGCCTGTTCGGTTCTTTTTGATCGATGCGGCGGAAGCTAGGTCCGCTTCATTTGGCGAAGACATTTTTCTCCGTATCCCAAACTTGCTTCCCTGGGCCCGAGTTTACCGACGAGGCTCCTCAAGCGAGCATCTCTTGGATCTCACCGCAAGCGTCCTTGCCGCTGCTACTTCACGGTTCATTCCTGAACTCGGGTTATCGCAACTCCTTAGAGACTTAGGCATTACAGGCCAACGATCTGATTTACTAACGATGAGAGATGCACTTGAGGGGGCAATCGATGATCAAGATTTGGCCGCATGTTCACTCTGGATCGGAAAATTGACCGAGGCTGGTGGTCGTCACACATTTTCGAATTTGGTCGGCCCCCTATTGTTATCTGAAGAATTGGCACGGGCTGGACAAGCAGATGCCTCCAACCTCGTTGATGAGGTGGGCGACAACAAGGGAGAAGCCAGTTATCTCGGGAAATTTTGCGTTCTTCTTCGTGCGCTCCGATTGATTTCTTCCAAAACGGAACTGCCTACTGTGGTGAGCTCCCCGTTAACTCACGAATCGATACGAGCCGACTTGTTTGGACGGTTTTCAAATATTCGCTTTTTGCTGGTGGACGATGACGCGCACAGAGGCTATGCGCACCTGCTTGCATCTTTTATGAATGGCAAACACACGGCTGCAAAGTCGGCCGAAGGAGGCATGGGCGGGCTATCTTCGAAGATTAAGATCGATGGCAAGACTCATGGTTTTTGCAGCTACACCAAACCCGACATTCTCGCCGATTGGCTCGAGTGTCTTTCGGTAGGCGATGAACTGCAGCAGATAGGCCTGCATCAACCCGGCAAACCCGAATCCTTCGACATTTTATTCCTCGATCTTCGGTTATTTGACGCAGAAACGGGTCGCACTAGGCAAGACGATTTTCTTGCTCGCCTGATTAGCATATACGAACGCTATCCGGCGCTCCAACAAAATGCATGTCTCGCTGACATTATTGCCGACACAGAAAGGTTTCTCACGGCGCCCGATCTCCCAAATTCACTGAACTATCTCTTGCTCTTGCCGATCATGCTCTCTGTCGCTGATCCGTCGCTACCCATAGTTCTATTTAGCAGTACACATCAGAGAGACTTAGTTGAACGCCTTGCGTGCTTTCCGAATGTTGTGACGAGTTTTGCAAAACCAATACTGAGTGGTTATACAGAAGACGAAGAGAAACCAACGAAACACGTTGAAAAACTGAGAGGGGCAATTGTCGACGCCCTGATCCTTCATGAAAAGCGGGTGATCTGGGAACGTTTGACACGACTTTCCCCGGGTGAAGCACCAATTATTACGCTTACAAAGAGGAGGAAGAGCCGAGGTTGGCCGAAAGACATATTAGGCAAGCTGCAGGTCGATCAGGACGGCGAGGAGGCCTACACTTGTAATCTTGACCTTGCGAGAGTCGATCATCGACTTCCCGACATTAGCTCTCAGCGCAAGACTCTTTCGAGGCTCTATGTCGACTATATTCTCAAGAATAGGTACCCAGATTTTGCATCGATCCCGTATGAATTTCTGGAAGCAGCCTCAACGCCAAAGCCAATGTTAAGTGATGCCGATTGGAAGGACATATCCGTTGCCCTGTACACTAAGAGGGATGCGGATGCGAGAGCGATCGGCGGAGAGGAGGCAGTCGCGCGATGGAAGCGGAACTATCTTGCTGGTGCTTTGGGAAACTGTCGCAATCGCAAGGCTCACGGTTACGGCGTCGAATCAATTGATGAAAACGCAAACCGTGCGGCCGCAATTGTAGAATTTTTGTTTTTGCTCGATTTCTTAGAATGCAAAGAAGTAGATCTCGAACAAAGGGGCGAAGCGGAGATCAATAGTGTGCCGTCGCCCGTGCACGAACAAGAGTGGCTGAAAATGAAGTTCCCGGAGGTTAAGTGGCCTGACGTAAGGCCTGGCGAAATGAACTTCTACGCTAGTGAACTTACCTCCATGTCGGCCGTTGATTGGCCTGATTTTGTTCTCTACGCGGCTCGACAGGCGCAATGGTTAGCTCCACAATTTTTGCATCCTGAGACTTGCCTATCGTTGGCTCGTTGGGCTGCGGTCCTTTGGAAATAACAGGCTGCGAATCGATCAGAAGCGGTAGCGCGATTCCGTGTTGCTGAGATGGGTCGCGTCTCGGATAAGCCTGTTGAAACGTTGAATCGCAGCAGTTGTATGCCATGGATGGCGAACCTCGCTTCATTGGTCACTGGCAATGGTTTTCTTGTTGCTGCATTTTTGGGGCATCTAGTCTAATTGTACAGTCGCGAGTGAGATATAGTATTTTTGATGCCTATTCGCGCGATTGCTGAGAATTGACCGGCTGATAGTCCATATCCGATAGGTGCGCGAGCGTCAGGAGAGCCAACGGTCAACAAGAAAGTCGACCAGTCACGGCCGCTCCTGAAGGTCCCTATGATGTGCAGAGACTGAGTTTTGTGAGCTACGCTTTCGGTGCCGGTCTTAGCGTAGAACCGTCCGCCAAGTGAAATTCTCAGGTCTTGCATGGAATGGAGCGTTCCATAGGGTTCGGAGGTGGCGGCTAGGACGGATTCCACAAATTGAATCACTGGAGCAGGAAAAGCCTTCCGAACTGCCTCCGCCGATATGGGCGTACCCTGACGCTGGGTTAACGTGTGGAGCTTCCCATTCGGGTCGAGAACGACCAACTCATCAATTATGGTTGGACGATAAATATCCATATTGTGACGCGAGAGACCGGCGCTGATCGCCTCTACGATCTGCATCGCTTGTGCCGGGACTAGGTCTATCGTGCCCCGTGTCAACGCGGTAGCCGGTGGCGTCGTACCGAAGTCAGGAAGAAGAAATGAGGAAGCGAGATCACGCAGTTCTCTTGGGGGGAGCTGTCGGAGCCGCCACCGGATCGCTTCATTGTCCGAGCGAGCAAATGCTTCTTGAGCGGTAATCCATGAACCAGGGCGAGCGCATGTACGAATACTACCCGTAGCATCGTCATTTGCAACGTCGGTGTGGCAATAACGGGTCGTTGGACTGTCATACCGTCCCAGAGCCACCGCGGCGACCATTTTCGCGGTGCTTGCCATTTGCGTGCGCCAGTACCACAGAAGGTCAGGTCGGCTAGAATAGAGCAGCCGGACGTGACCATCGGCGTGGGCAACGATGGAAATTGCATTTGCCGCGAGCCCCGTCGGACTGCGAGAGCTGAGCGGCATCGAGAGGCCGCGCATCGATGCCTGAAGGCTCTGCAGATGTCCCTGAACCGTACGCACAAATGGGGAGTTTTCGTCTACCGAAAGGGATAGCCGGACGCTTGCTATCCTCCCGCGCCACCGCCTTTCCGGGTACATCGCGTCCAATTCAGCCCGAGCGACTTGCAACTGAACATCGGCGAAGAACCGCGCACGTCGAACAGGGTTCACTGCGATGTTCCACGCGGCTAGCCTGTTTCGTGGCAGTAGGTCAGACAGGGCTCGATCAACAACTGGGCGTGGCTGATCTTCCGATTGAAGGCGGTTGCGTGCATCTACAAGTTCAGGTGATCCTTTCGGAAGGACGGAACGCAAGCAGAAGTCTGCTCGTTCCCTGACGCGAGCCCAGCGAGCGGCAGCACGCGCCTGAGCAGATGAGTTGTTTGGAGGCGCCAAGAGTATTGGAACCTTGATTGCCGCGGCCAGCACCGCTTGCTCGTCTACCGTCAGCGCTTCGATTGGACGGCCGTAGAGAATCTGGCTTGCAAGCTCGACGCCATAGATCGGATCGCCAAAGCGGCTTCCACTGGTTCCGATGACAAGCGGCGTATGCATCGCCACCAGCCGAGCGGCGGCTTCGCGATCATCAGTCGCAATCATTCTCACGAGCGCGTTGGCTCCGAATATTTCGGCCATCTTCCGAAACGCAACTTCACCGGGCGCCTCTTCGGCCGAAGGTGATCGGCCTTCAAGTTCGCGGACCACTTGCATGTATAAGGTGCTCGCACCACGCCGCCGGTCGCCAGTCATTGTGAAGAAGCCTGACTTTACGATGGCAATTGGATCGATACCCAGCCAGCGCGAGACGCCATCAAAATTGTGATCCTCCAGTGCGATCACGCATTTTTTCCACACTGGCGGGATGGAAGTTGGGACGGCCGCCGCGTGATCGGGCGGCAGGTAGGACCCGTTGCTCCAGTCAGAGAAATCCGCGGGCGGCAAAATTCCGAGCCAGCGCCTCTTTGCATCATAGACCTCCAGTGCCGAAGAGCGCTCTTCAGCATAGCCCAATTCCTGCTTGAGAAATGGGTTTGAGAGCGCCGCAATTAGAAAGAACGCCATCGCAAGCGACGGTATTCCGAACAGGCACAGGATACCGGCCGCTGCAGCGCCGCGGCGAGACCGGATAACACCTCTGGCCAACTCGCCAGGCTGGGGTAGGAACGACGCTATGCGACGAACCATGGCGATCACAGAGTTCGCGGCGCCGAATGCGATGGAACAGACGCCGGACAAGGCAGATCTAGCGAGAGCCTCGATGATGCCTATTGCACGAAGAAGACTTGCTGGCAGCGATCTCATTGAGACCGCCGGAACAGGCCGAATGCAGCCAAACCGCCGACAAGAATGGCGACATCATCAGCGAAAGTCAGGTGCCCCCAAGCGAGTGGAGGGGACAAATCCGCGAGTGTCGCCGGCAGCTTCCAATCGCCACGTAGCAGCGCTGACGCTGCAATCTGGGCGGCCACGTTGATGATCAGCGCCGCAACAAACACCCTAACGCTTCTCAGCACAAAGAGAACAACAAAGCTTGACGCAGCTATGGCAAAGAACCCTGTAGGCGAAATTGCCATTGCCGCCCCCAAAAGTTGGCTTCTAAGTCTTCCCGGTCGAAGACTCACTTGGCGTCGTTCGATCATGACGCCAGCAGTGTCGATCGCTCATTCAAGAGCAAGGCGTATGCCAGACGCGGTCTAGGGCGAAGAAGCTGAGATTGATTGAGACCTTGAGCGTTTTGCCGTGAAGCGGGTGTTGACCGCGCGATACCGCCTGTAGCGATGCGCGCTACCTGCAATAGCACGCTCGGCGGCAGCGGCGCCGATCGTCCATTTTGTATGAAATTATTCGCTCAGCACTTCAAAATTGCGCGTGGATGATTGTACGGCATGGCGTGGTCGGCTTCTCGCTATTCGCGGTATCGCGGATGCAGCGTCGGAATTCACAGTCGCTATCTTTCTCGTTTTTGCGAACCGAGAATTGTCAAGGAATTCCAGGCCCTCTCTTATCTGATCCTCAGCCTCACCAACTGGCACGCGGATTGCTCTTGTGAAGCGAAGAGCGGAGGGACCAATGTCGCAGGAAACAGAAAGTCGTAAAGCACAAATTCTTGCTGCTCTTTCCGTCGTCAAGAACAGCGCCCCCCATATTTCGTCATTCGTGCATAAGCTCGCATCGATCGATTTCTGGCGCATCTTTCTGACATTCGTCTCAGCCGTGACGACCTGGATTGGTATGATGCTGCTATATGGCGCATTCGGTGGCGATCACGGCGGCGCCTCCATGGCGTGGCTTCGCTTCATCATCCCACTCGCCATGGCTGGATCAATCCACGCGGCGATCTTCTGGGCGCTGAGACAGTGGGTCGGAACGAAGCGAACGAGTTTCTTGGCCTTAGCCATTCCATTGCAAATCGTCGCAATTGTGGCGAGCTACGGCACGCATTGGACCGGGATGCAGGGCGCCAGCGTGACGACCGCCAGCTACACCGATGCGCAGCGTGATGTGTTCCGCGGCCTGATGACCTTCGTTCAATCCTACCAGTCGCTCTCTACCGAGACGAAAGCGCTGAGCGATCATTCGCAGGCCGAAGCAACGATTGAAGAGAAGAATGGAACGTCGTGTGGGACGCCTGCTGGCGATGGGCAAGGTCCGCGCTACCGCCTTCGTATGGCAGATCGCGACACCTATACTGCGTTCAACACGCAGGTTGCGGAACGCATGGCGCGCCTTCAGGGCCTTGCGAACCAAGCTGAAGCGATCTCGGCGACGACGGCGGACGATGCCATGGTCAAGATCGGTAGCCTACGGCGCATTGTCGATGAGGCCAAACCCTACGAAGGGGATCCGGTTATATCTGCTCTCCGGAAATCTGCTGAAGCGCGCATCGCCGCCGGCCGTGTCCCCATGATGGATGCGGCAGGCCCTCGCGACAACGCAGCCACCCAGACCTTTACCTGTTCG
>Ga0105238_10008612_pt1 | contig 10207 bp, 9 predicted proteins | sample KBSC34metaG_FD_81526 | JGI IMG/M metagenome (GOLD analysis project Ga0105238, IMG submission 81526) | Corn rhizosphere microbial communities from Kellogg Biological Station, Michigan, USA - KBS C3-4 metaG | ecosystem: Host-associated > Plants > Roots > Rhizosphere > Soil | place: Michigan, USA...
GAGCCGATCGTGGTCGACATGGCGCGGGCCTTCTTCCCGGTGATCGTCGTGGTCTTCCTGATCCGCTCGTTCTGGGTCGAGCCCTTCAAGATCCCGTCCGGGTCGATGAAGCCGACGCTGCTCGTGGGCGACTTCATCCTGGTGAACAAGTACACCTACGGCATCCGGCTCCCGGTGATCAACAAGAAGATCCTGGACATCGGCCCGGTGCATCGCGGCGACGTGGTGGTGTTCCGCTATCCCGCGGACCCGTCGGTCGACTACATCAAGCGCGTGATCGGCCTGCCCGGGGACAAGGTGGTCTACAAGGGCAAGCGCCTCACCATCAACGGCGACACGCTGCCGGTGCAGTCGGCCGGCTTCTACACCGACTCGGAGCTCAACTACCTGCGGCTGCCCACGTATGTCGAGAAGATCGGCGGCCATAACCACCAGATCATGATCGTTCCGGCGCAGCCGCCGGTGGACCTCGCGCAGGTGCGGCAGTTCGCGCATCGAGACAATTGCGAATACAATGACGACGGCTTCAGCTGCACGGTCCCGCAGGGAGAGTACTTCATGATGGGAGACAACCGGGACCAGAGCAGCGACAGCCGCTACTGGGGATTCGTGCCCGACGACCACCTCAAGGGGCGCGCCTTCCTGGTGTGGATGAATTTCGGCGACTTCAAGCGGATCGGCAACGGCATCGAGTAAAAAACCAAGCACGTTGCGCAGGGGGAGGATTCATGCGGAAGCAGCAGGGTGTCTCGTTGACCGGGCTTATCTTCTGGCTCGCCATCGTCGCGTTCGTCGGCCTCATGGCCGCGAAGCTGTTGCCCGCCTACATCGAGTTCTTCGCGGTGAAGAAGATCTTCGCGACGATGGAGAAGGCGGGCGAGATGCAGGGCACCGTCTCCGAGATCCGCAAGGCCTACGACCGCCGCAACGCCATCGAGGACGTGAAGAACGTGCAAGGCCAGGACCTCGAGATCCAGCGCGGCCCCGGCGGCGAGACCGTCGTGACCGCGACGTGGTCGGCCAAGGTGCCGATGGTGTACAACGCGAGCGCCTGCCTCGACTTCGTCGTGAGCACCGACAAGTCCCAGCCCCAGTAAAAGTGGCCCGCAAGGCGGCCCGCGGAGCGGAACCCCCGAAGGACCTCGCGGATCTCGAACGCAAGCTGGGCCACGGGTTCAGGGATCCCGGCCTCGCGGGCCAGGCGCTCACGCACCGCAGCTTCGGCACGCCGCACAACGAGCGCCTCGAGTTCCTGGGCGACAGCCTGCTCAACTGCGCCGTCGCGACCCTGCTCTACGAACGATTCCCGAAGCTGCCCGAGGGCGATCTCTCGCGCCTGCGCGCGGGTCTCGTGAACCAGTCGTCGCTCTCGGAGGTCGCAACCACGCTCGGGCTGGGCGAGCGGCTGCGGCTCGGCGAGGGCGAGCTCAAGAGCGGCGGGTTCCGCCGCCCCTCGATCCTCGCCGACGCCGTCGAAGCGCTGCTGGGCGCCGTCTACCTCGATGCCGGGTTCGACGCGGTGCGCCAGTGCGTGGCCTTGCTGCTGCAGGCCAAGCTGGATGCCGCGCAGGGCGCGCCCGTGAACAAGGACCCGAAGACGCAGCTGCAGGAGCACCTGCAGGGGCGCAAGCTGCAGTTGCCGCGCTACACGGTGATGAAGACCGAGGGCGAGGCGCACGACCAGACCTTCACGGTGGACTGCGTGGTGGACGATCTCGGACTCAAGGCGACGGGCCAAGGGGCCAGCCGGCGCGCGGCGGAGCAGGCGGCCGCCGAAGGCGTGCTGGCGCAGATCGGCAAGCCCGCGCGCCCGCGCCGCAAGTCATGAGCGCCGCCAAAGGCGCGGCGCGCGAGGCGCCGCCATTCCGGACCGGCACGGTGGCGATCGTGGGCCGACCCAACGTGGGCAAGTCGACGCTGCTCAACGCGCTCGTCGGCGCGCACGTGGCGATCACCTCGCGCAAGCCGCAGACGACGCGCCATCGCCTCCTCGGCGTGCACACCGATGATGCGTGCCAGGTCATGTTCGTCGACACCCCCGGCTTCCAGACGCAGCACCGCAATGCGCTCAACCGCACGATGAATCGCACGGTGGCGCAGGCGCTCTCCGAGGTCGATGCGGTGCTGCTCGTGATCGATGCCGCGGGCTGGGACGAGCGCGACGAGCCGGTGCTCGAGCTGCTGCCGAAGGGCGCGAACGTGATCCTCGCGCTCAACAAGGTCGACAAGACGAAGGACAGGCAGCGCGTCGCCGCGGCGCTCATCGAGGCCACGAAGAAGCGCGAGTTCGCCGCCCTCGTGCCCGTGAGCGCGCAGAAGGGCACGCAGCTTCGCGCGCTGCTGGAGGAGATCCGCAAGCTCCTGCCCGAGGCGCCGCCCGTCTACGAGCCCGACATGGTGACGGACCGCTCCGAGCGCTTCCTCGCCGCAGAGCTCGTGCGCGAGCGGATCTTCCGCCTGCTCGGCGACGAGCTGCCGTACAGCACGGCGGTCGACGTCGACGGGTTCAAGGAGGAAGGGCGCCTGCGCCGCATCTCGGCCACCATCTACGTCGACCGCGACAGCCACAAGGCGATCGTGATCGGCGAGAAGGGCGCCACGCTCAAGCGCATCGGCACGGAGGCGCGCCACGCGATGCAGGCGCTCTTCGGCGGCAAGGTCCACCTCGAGCTCTGGGTGAAGGTGAAGGGCGGGTGGGCGGACAACGAGGCGGCGCTGCGGCTCCTGGGCTACCGGTAATTGGGGACGTACCCCAATTCATGAACGCCAGTCCGTCCCCCGACCTCGACCGCGGTTACGTGTTGCATTCGTACGCTTACCGCGAGACGAGCCTCATCCTGCAGGCATGGACCGAGAAGCACGGGCGCTTCGGCATCGTCGCGAAGGGCGTGCGCCGGCCCAAGTCCGCCAATCGATCGCTGCTCGTGCCGTTCCAGCCGCTGCTCCTCTCGTGGTTCGGCCGCGGCGAGCTCAAGACGTTGAAGGTCGCGGAGCCCGCGGCGCCGGCGACGCCGCTCGCGGGCGAGGGCCTCATGTCGGCGTTCTACCTCAACGAGCTGCTGCTCAAGCTAACGTCGCGCGAGGATCCGCACGAGGCGCTGTTCGAGGCGTACGACCGGGCGATCGGGGAGCTGCGGGCGTTGAGCCGTGTCATGCCCGCCCAGGCGGGCATCCAATCGGGCCCCGGCCTGCGCCGGGGCGACGAAAGTGCCGCAGCGCCCGGGATGACCGTCGAACCGATCCTGCGCCGCTTCGAGCTCAAGCTGCTCCAGGAGCTCGGCTACGCGGTCGAGATGAACCGCGAGGCGGGACACGGGCCGCCGATCGCCGCGGAGCGCGAGTACTTCTACGTGGTCGAGCGCGGGCCGGTCGCGGCGGGCGAGGGGGAGCCGCCCTCGAATGCGGTAAAATTGCGGGGGCGAACGCTCATCGATCTCGAGAGCGGAAACCTCGAAGATCCCGCGACCGCCGCGCAGGCCAAGCAGCTCATGCGACTGCTCATCAACCACTCCCTGAACGGCCAGGAGCTCGCCACGCGGACCCTCGTGCGCGACCTGCGGGCGGGGCTGCAGGAAGATCCCGACCGATGATCGAGCTCGGCGTCAACATCGACCACGTCGCCACGATTCGCCAGGCGCGCCGCACCTACGAGCCGGACCCGGTCTGGGCGGCGGTGGAAGCGCACCTCGGCGGGGCCGACGGCATCACCGTGCACCTGCGCGAGGATCGCCGCCACATCCAGGACCACGACGTGCGCCACCTGCGCGAGCTGACCCAGATCAAGCTCAACCTCGAGATGGCCGCGACCGACGAGATGGTGAAGATCGCCTGCGGCATCAAGCCCGAGATGGCGATGCTCGTGCCCGAGGGGCGCCAGGAGGTCACGACCGAAGGCGGCCTCGACGTCGCGGGCCAGGAAAAGCGGCTGGAGGAAATCGTCGCGCGGCTCGCGAACGCGGGCATCGTGACCAGCGTCTTCATCGATGCCGAGCCCGTGCAGGTCGAGGCCGCGGCGCGCATCGGCGCCAGGGTCTGCGAGATCCACACCGGCCCCTACGCCCACGCCTTCCATGCGAAGGGGCGCGACGCGGAAAGCTCGGCGGTGCTCTCGGAGCTCGACAAGATCCGGCGCGCGGGCGAGATGATCCGCGCCGCGGGCATGCGCTTCAACGCCGGCCACGCGCTCAACTATTTCAACGTGCAGCCGGTGGCGGCGCTGCCCGGCATTCGCGAGCTGCACATCGGGCACGCGATCGTGAGCCGCGCGGTGTTCGTGGGCATGCGCGAGGCGGTGCGCGAGATGAAGGCGCTCATGAGGAGCGCCGCCGCGTGATCGTGGGCATCGGGACCGACGTGGTGTCGATCGATCGCATCGCCCGCGTGCTCGAGCGCCACGGCGAGCGCTTCGTGAACCGCGTGCTCACGCCCGACGAGCGCGCGCGCTTCGATCGCACGCGGGCGAAGGCGAGCCACCTCGCCAAGCGCTGGGCGGCGAAGGAAGCCTTCTCCAAGGCGATCGGCACCGGCATCCACTATCCCTTCACCTGGCAATCGATCACGGTCGGGCGCGACCCGAAGGGCAAGCCCCTCGTGATCCCGAATGGCGTCATGAAAGAGCACCTGCAGGCGCTGGGCGTGACGCGTGCGCACGTCTCCCTCACCGACGATGCGGGCGTCGCCGTCGCGTTCGTCGTGCTCGAATCCGACGGGAGCGCGCGATGAAGCTCGGTCCCGCCATGATCGACGTCGAGGGCCTCGAGCTCACGAGCGCCGACATCGCGCGGCTGGAGCACCCGCAGGCCGGCGGCGTGATCCTCTTCGCGCGCAATTTCGACAATCCTCACCAGCTCGTGCGCCTCACGCGTGCGATCCGCAAGGTGCGCGCGCCGCGGCTTCCGATCTGCGTCGACCACGAGGGCGGCCGCGTGCAGCGCTTCCGCAAAGGCTTCACGCGCATTCCGCCGATGGCCGAGCTGGGCCGGCTGCACGGCAAGGATCCGTCGGAAGCGATCGGTGCGGCGCGTGCCATCGGTTTCGTGATCGGCTCGGAGCTGCAGGCGCACGGCATCGACTTCAGCTTCGCGCCCGTCCTCGACCTCGATTACGGCGAGTCCGGGGTGATCGGCGATCGCGCGTTCAGCCGCGATGCGGTGGTGGTCGCCACGCTCGCGGGCTCGTTCCAGGCGGGTCTCAAGGACGCGGGCATGGCGAGCGTGGGCAAGCATTTCCCCGGCCACGGCTACGTGCGCGCCGATTCGCACCACGAGGTGCCCATCGACGATCGCTCGCTCGAGGACATCCGCGCCGAGGACCTCGTGCCCTTCGCCGAGCTCGCGCGGGCCGGCATGGCGGGCGTCATGCCCGCGCACGTCATCTATCCGCGGGTGGACGAGGTCCCCGCCGGGTTCTCGCGCAAGTGGCTGCAGGAGATCCTGCGCCGCGAGCTTGGCTTCGACGGGCTGGTCTTCTCCGACGACCTCTCCATGGAGGGCGCCAAGACGGCCGGCGGCGTGGTCGACCGCGCGAACGCCGCGCTCGATGCCGGTTGCGACATGGTGCTCCTCTGCAACGATGCGAAATCGGCGGAGGCGATGCTCGAGGGCCTCGAGAAGCGTCCGGTCGCGCGCACGCTGGAGCGGCGCCTCGAGCGCATGCGCGGGCGCGCCGTGAGCGACGCGGCTCTCGACGCGAACCTCGCCTATCTCGCCGCGGCCGCGACGGTGGCTCGCCTTCCCGGCGCCTGAAGGCGATGTCGCAGCCCGCCTTCGACTCCGCGGAGTTCCTGAGCGGCCTGCCGAACCTTCCCGGCGTCTACCGCTTCAAGAACGCGGCGGGAGAGCCGATCTACGTCGGCAAGGCGGGCGACCTCAGGAAGCGCGTGTCGTCCTACTTCCAGAAGACGCACCCGAGCCCGCGCACCACGATGATGGTGTCGCAGATCGCGGCCGCGGAGATCACGGTCACGCGCACCGAGGCCGAGGCGCTGCTGCTCGAGAACAACCTCATCAAGAGCCTGAGCCCGCGCTACAACGTCGTCTTCCGCGACGACAAGAGCTACGGCTACATCATGCTCACGGGGCACGAGTACCCGCAGATCCGTTTCTATCGCGGCGCGCACGTGAAGGGCAACCGCTACTTCGGGCCGTACCCCAGCGCATGGTCCACGCGCGAGACCATCGGGCACCTGCAGAAGATCTTCCTGCTGCGCACGTGCGACGACACGGTCTTCGCGCACCGCTCGCGCCCCTGCCTGCTGCACCAGATCCATCGCTGCTCGGGGCCTTGCGTGAAGCTCGTCTCGCACGAGGAGTACATGCGCGACGTGGAGCATGCCGCGCAATTCCTCGATGGCAAGGAGACGGACGTCATCGCCGATCTCTCCGGCAAGATGAACGCCGCCGCCGCAGCGATGGACTACGAGCTTGCCGCGCACTACCGCGACCAGATCCGCATGCTGCAGCGCATCCTCTCGGCGCAATCGATCGAGGCGAGCGGCGCGGGCGACGTGGACATCGTGGTCGCCGTGGAGCGCGAAGGCGTGTGGTGCGTGACACTCGCCATGGTCCGCGGCGGACGCCACCTGGGCGACCGCAGCTTCTTTCCGCAGAACGCGTCGGGCAGCGATGCCGCCACCGTCGTCGAGGCCTTCCTCACCCAGCACTACGCGACGCAACCGGTACCGGGCAAGGTCGTGTGCGACCAAAGCGCCGATCCGGACGAGTTCGAGTCGATGCTGGCCGAGATCGCCGGCCGCGCGGTGAAGGTCATCACGCATCCGCACGGGGAATCGCGCACGTGGCTCGAGATGGCGCGGCGCAACGCGTCGCTCGCCCTCGGGCAGCGCCTCTCGGCGCAGGCGACCCAGGAGGCGAGGGTGGCCGCGCTGCAGGAATGGCTCGGGGCCGAGGCGCCGATCCAGCGCATCGAGTGCTTCGACATCAGCCACACGATGGGCGAGGCCACGGTCGCCTCCTGCGTGGTCTACGATCGGGGGGCGATGCAGAACTCCGAGTACCGCCGCTACAACGTGAAGGGTGTCCAGCCCGGCGATGACTATGGCGCCATGTGCTACGCGCTCGGCGTGCGCTACCGCAAGCTCGCGGACGGCGAGGGGAAGGTGCCGGACCTGATCCTCATCGATGGCGGCATCGGGCAGGTGAACGCGGCGCGGCAGGTCATGGCCGATCTCGGCCTGCACCACCTGCGCATGATCGGCGTGGCCAAGGGTGTCGAGCGCAAGCCCGGCCTCGAGCAGCTCATCTTTCCCGGCGAGGACGAGCCGCGGCGCCTGCCGCCGGATCACCCCGCGCTGCACCTGATCCAGCAGGTGCGCGACGAGGCGCATCGCTTCGCGATCACCGGTCACCGCGCGCGCCGCGGCAAGGCGCGCACGGCGTCGCGCCTCGAGGACATCGCCGCGGTCGGCCCGACCCGCCGCCGCAAGCTGCTCGAGCACTTCGGCGGGCTGCAGGGCGTCATCGCCGCGAGCATCGACGACCTCGCGCGCGTCGAGGGCATCAGCCGCACGCTGGCCGAACGCATCTACCAGGCGCTGCACTGACCATGGTGCGCTTCAACTTCCCGCTCTTCCTCACGTGGTGCCGGATCGTGGCGATCCCGCTCTTCGTGGCGGTGCTCTACGTGCCGGAGAGCTGGATCGCCGAGCACACGCAGAATGTGGTGTCGATGTGGATCTTCATCGCCGCGGCGATCACCGACTGGCTCGACGGCTGGCTCGCGCGGCGCTGGAACCAGACGACCTCGTTCGGCGCGTTCCTCGACCCCGTCGCCGACAAGCTCATGGTGACGGCGGCGCTGATCGTGCTCACGGAGAAGGGCATCGTCGACCCGTTCGCGTCGCTCATCATCATCGGCCGCGAGATCACGATCTCGGCGCTGCGCGAATGGATGGCGCACATCGGGCGCTCGAAGAGCGTGGCGGTGAACATCCTCGGCAAGGCGAAAACGGTGTCGCAGCTCATCGCCATCCCGTTCCTGCTCTACAACGGCGTCTTCTTCGGGCTCTTCCACACCAACTGGGTGGGGCGCATCCTGATCTGGATCGCGGCCTTCCTCACGCTCTGGTCGATGGTCGTTTACCTGCGCGCCGCATTCAAGACGGGAGCGATTCGCGAGGAGGTCGAGAAGTAGGGAACCGGGGTGCCAAGGGCGGGTCGAATTCGCGCGTTTTCGCCATGTTTTCCGCGAGATGCAAGGCGATCGGTTGAACCAAGGGGTGAAAAACGCTATAATTCACCTCTCCACGCGGCAGTAGCTCAGTTGGTAGAGCGCAACCTTGCCAAGGTTGAGGTCGAGAGTTCGAGACTCTTCTGCCGCTCCAGCTTCAGCGGGGGAAATCGGGATCCCGGTTTCCCCCGTTCCACATCGGGCCTTCGCACCTTTCCGAAGCGCACGCACCCCAGGGCGGGGTGGCAGAGTGGTTATGCAGCGGCCTGCAAAGCCGTGTACGCCGGTTCGATTCCGACCCCCGCCTCCAGACTCCTCTCCTGACTTCCTGTCGTAGCCATCCGAGCTGCGATCGTAGCGGCGGAGCAGACGCTCTCGCACCTGACTCATTAATCTGTTGCATGGCGTATCAGTATACGAAACGTGGTTTCTCATTCTGGTTCAGTCGCTTAAGCGGTTTCCCTCTCGCAGCACGTTAAGACGCGCGATCGCCTCCGTATCTTCCTAAGTTTTTAGGGTATAGGCTCGTCGGCGCTGTGCACGGTGATGCGACCGGCGCAGTCAGAGAACACCCACTTCCCAGGGAGGATTGCGATGAGCACCAGGCTTAAGAGCGCCCGCTTCGCGGGGGCGGCACTACTGCTGTTGGGCGCGAGCTACGCGCCGTTCGGCATCGCGCAGGTCCAGTCATGCGACTCGTCGCCGAAGCCGCCGTTCTGCAGTGCTCCCATGGGAGATCGTGCCGAGGGCTACCTGCGCCAGACGCGTTCGGAAGTCCTGGCTCGCAACGGGATGGTGACGACCAGCCAGGCGCTCGCCGCGCAGGCCGGCCTGCAAATCCTCCAGCAAGGCGGTAACGCGATCGACGCGGCGGTTGCCGCGGCCGCCGTGATCTCGCTCGTGGAACCCACGAGCACGAGCGTGGGCTCCGACGTCTTCGCGGTGATCTACATCGCATCCGAGAACAAGCTGCACTTCCTCAACGCGAGCGGCTACGCGCCGACGGGTGCGACGCTCCAGCACTACAACTCGCTCGGCTATTTCTGGAATCCCACGAACTTCGCGTTCGGGTCCGGCATGCCGGGCGGCATCCTCTCGGTCACCGTCCCTGGCGCCGCGTGGGGCTGGGGCGAGATGCAAGACAAGTACGGCAAGCTCACATTCAAGGAGACGCTGCAACCGGCGATCGACTACGCCACGAATGGCGTGCCGATCCAGGAGCGCGTGGCGAACTTCAGGATGCCCAACGCGCTGGGGCCGAATCCATCGTCACCCGCAGGCTGCTGCACGCAGCAGGACCCCGATTCGATCGCGGTCTGGCAGCCCTTCAACGGCAAGGGACCGGCGATCGGGCAGCCGTTCACGAATCCCGACCTCGCGAAGACCTTCCGCCTGATGCAGCAGTACGGCCGCGACGTCTTCTACAAGGGCGAGATCGCGCGCGCGATCGTGGACAAGTCCAATCGGCTGGGCGGCACCATGACGATGGACGACCTCGCCAATTACCACGGTGAGTGGCAGGAGGGCGCGACCACCAATTACCACGGCTACGACATCTGGGAGCTGCCGCCGCCGTCGCAGGCGTGGAATACGCTGGAGATCCTGAACATCCTCGAAGTCTGCGTGCCGCAGTGGGCACCCGGCCAGACGCTCGCGAGCCTGGGTCCGACGAGCCCGAAGTACTGGCACATGATGATCGAGGCCAAGAAGCTCGGATACGCCGACCTCACGTACTACAACGCGGATCCGGACTTCGAAGTCATTCCGCTGGCCAAGCTCACGTCCAAGCCGTACGCGGCCACGTTGTGCGGCAAGGTCGATCCGAACCATGCGTCCGCCACGCGTCCGGGACCGGCGGATGTCGGCGGCACCATCGTCATGTCGACGGCCGACCGCTGGGGCAACATGGTCGCGTTCGTGAACAGCAACTGGACATCGTACGGCTCGGGCATCACCGTCCCCGGCTACGGTTTCCTCCTGCACAGCCGTGCGCGCCAGTTCACGCTCGATCCCAACAGCC
>Ga0105238_10008614_pt1 | contig 10207 bp, 8 predicted proteins | sample KBSC34metaG_FD_81526 | JGI IMG/M metagenome (GOLD analysis project Ga0105238, IMG submission 81526) | Corn rhizosphere microbial communities from Kellogg Biological Station, Michigan, USA - KBS C3-4 metaG | ecosystem: Host-associated > Plants > Roots > Rhizosphere > Soil | place: Michigan, USA...
AGCGAGCATCGCGTCGCCGACGAGGAAGTCGCGATTGCCGGGCATGAACGCGACCATCCGCTCGGCCGCTGCCGCGCTCAGCACCTCGACGCAGCGCGCCTCGAAGCCGCGCTCGGCCATGTCGTCGCCGACCCAGACCTCGAACAGGTCGCCGAGGATGAACACCGCGTCGGCGTCGGTATTCCTCAGATGCGCGGCCCACGCCGCGAAGACCTCGGGCGTGTTCTCGGCGAGGTGGAGGTCGGAGAGGAGGTCGATCGCACGCCAGGCGGCGGGTGCCTCGAAGGTCGCGATCGGCCCGGCCGCGGGCGTCGCGGACTCGCGCGAAGGCGCCGCGGCCATCGATGCGACCTCTCGTCGCCGCGGGTCAGGAGACGACGCTCGCGCGCGTGATCGTGACGTCGTCGAGCGGAACGTCGGCGTGGCCGGCGCGGCTTCCGGTGCGCACGCGCTCGATCGCGTCGACGATCTCCTGCCCCTTCACGACCCGGCCGAACACCGCGTAGCCCCAGCCCTGCGGAGTCTCCGACTTGAAGTTGAGGAAGTCGTTGTCCGCGGCGTTGATGAAGAACTGCGCCGTCGCCGAGTGCGGCGCCGACGTGCGCGCCATCGCGATCGTGTAGCGGTCGTTGCGCAGGCCGTTGCTTGCCTCGTTCTGGATCGCCGGGCCGGTGGGCTTTTGCGACATCCCGGGCTCGAAGCCGCCACCCTGGACCATGAAGCCCTTGATGACGCGGTGGAACACGGTGTTGTCGTAGTGGCCGTTCTCGACGTTGTTGATGAAGTTCTTGACCGTCTCGGGCGCCTTCTCGTCGTCGAGCTCGACGCGAATGGTGCCTGCGGTCGTTTCCAGGTCGACTTGCTTCATTCTCACTTCTCCACGGTGGCTTTCTTGATCACGATCGCTTCTTTCGGGACGTCGCCGGGACCGGTCGGCACGGCCTTGATCTTGTCGACGACGTCCATGCCTTCTACGACTTTCCCGAAAACCGCGTAGCCGTTGCCGTCCTTGGCGTTGGCCTGATCAAGGAACGCGTTGTCCTTGACGTTGATGAAGAACTGCGCCGTCGCCGAGTTCGGATCCGACGTCCGCGCCATCGCGATCGTGCCGCGCTGGTTGATCAGTCCGTTCTTGCTCTCGAGCCGGATCGCGCGCCGCGTCTCCTTCTCCTTCATGTCGGCGGTCATGCCGCCGCCCTGGATCATGAAGTTGTCGATGACGCGGTGGAAGATCGTCCCGTCGTAGAAGCCCGCCTTGACGTATTGCAGGAAGTTCTCGACGGTCTTGGGCGACTTTGCGGCGTCGAGCTCGACGACGATGTCGCCCATCGAGGTCTGGAAGCGGACCTTCTGCGCCAGCGCGGAGCCGCTGGCGAAGAGCGCCGTCGCCGCGACGATGGCGGCGAGGAAGCGGGACAGGGACGTCTGCATCGAGAGCTCCTTGGGGGTTGGACGTTGGCAGAAATCAGCGGCGCTTGGACGTCGCCGCGCGCGACGCCGGTGCGCCGGGCGCGACCGGCGCCTCGATCGGCCGTGCGGTCGACAGCGGCGTCGTCAGCTGGCGGACGAGCGCGAGCTTCTTCGGCAGCGTCGTGCTCGCGGGCTCGAGCTTGAGCGCCTTCGCGTACGCCTGCGCGGCGAGCAACGCGTGGACGTCACCCAGGTTCTCGTGCGCCGGTGCGTAGTTGGGGTTGAGCCGGATCGCCTCCTCGAGCTCGGCGCGAGACTTGCCGTATTCGCCGTTCGCGGCGTAGATCGCGGCGAGGTTGTTGTGCGGCTCGGCGAGCTCGGGATAGTCCTGCGATATCTGCTGCAGCAGCACCTCCGCCTCGCCGCTGCGGCCGCTGTCGGCGAGCAGCACCGATTTGAGGAATCTCATCTGCGCGTCCTTCGGGTTGGCTGAGAGCACGCGGTCGGCGCGCTCGATCGCCGCAGCGGTCTGCCCGGCGCGGTGCAGCCGCGTCACCTCGGCAAGCTCTTCCGCAGTCGCAGCCGCGACGCGGGAAACGAGCACGCTGCAGAGCAGCAAAGCGGTGACGATGATCCTGGACAGCATCGATGGCAAACAGCGCTCGCCAACGGTCACGAACGCTGATTTGACGCCCGGGAGGACCGCTATACTGAATCGATTGTAGGGTACGCACACGATGCCGAAAGCCCTTCCGGGCCGCGATGCGCGACGCGGCCGGAGGTGCGAAGGGGCCGCAGCCGCATGACACTTCGCATCCACAACACGCTGACGCGGGCGACCGAGCCTTTCGTTCCGATCGAGCCGGGCCACGTCCGGCTCTACGTCTGCGGCATCACGATCTACGACCTCTGCCACATGGGCCACGCGCGGTTCATGATCGCGTTCGACGTCGTGCAACGCTGGCTGAAGACGCTCGGGTACCGCGTGACCTACGTCCGCAACATCACCGACATCGACGACAAGATCATCAGGCGCGCGCTCGAGCGGGGCATGTCGATCCGGGCGCTCACTGACGAGATGACCGAGGCACTGCAGCAGGACGCCGACGCGCTCGGCCTCGAGCGCCCGACGCACCAGCCGCGGGCGACGCAGTACGTGCCGCAGATGCTCGCGATGATCGCGAAGCTCGAGGAGAAGGGCTTCGGCTATCGCAGCCCGAACGGCGACGTCAACTACGCCGTCCGCAAGTTCGCCGGCTACGGCAAGCTTTCGGGGAAGTCGCTCGACCAGCTTCGCGCCGGCGAGCGGGTCGCGGTTCTCGACGGCAAGCACGATCCGCTCGACTTCGTGATGTGGAAGGCCGCGAAGGAGAGCGAGCCCGACGACGCCAAGTGGCAAAGCTCGTTCGGTCCTGGCCGACCCGGCTGGCACATCGAATGCTCGGCGATGTGCAAGGCGCTGCTCGGCGAGCACTTCGACATTCACGGCGGCGGCCAGGACCTGCAGTTCCCGCACCACGAGAACGAAATTGCGCAGAGCGAGGCCGCGAGCGGCGGCAAGTTCGTCGACGTCTGGATGCACAACGGCCTCCTGACGATCGACAACGAGAAGATGTCGAAGTCGGTCGGCAACTTCTTCACGATCCGCGAGGTGCTCGAGCGCTTCGACGGCGAGACGATCCGCTTCTTCATGGTGCGAACGCACTACCGCAGTCCCTTCAACTTCAGCGACGCGAGCCTCGAAGACGCGCGCCACGCGCTGCGCCGCCTCTACACCGCGCTCGACGCCGTCGCTGCCGAAGGCCCGGCCGAGTTCGACTGGAACGAGCCGCGCGCCGCAGCGTTCCGCGCAGCGATGAACGACGACTTCAACACGCCGATCGCGGTCTCGGTGCTCTTCGAGCTCGCCGCCGAAGTCAACCGCAGTCGCAAGCCTCGAGACGCGGCGCTGCTGAAGTCGCTCGGCGCGACGCTCGGCCTGCTGCAGCAGTCGCCGCGTGCGTTCCTGCAAACCGGCGCCGCGCTTTCCGAAGCGCAGATCGACGAGCGCATCGGCGCGCGCGCCGAGGCGAAGCGAGCGCGCAAGTTCGCCGAAGCCGACGCGATCCGCGACGAGCTTGCGAGGCTCGGCATCGTCCTCAAGGACACCGCCCAAGGCACGACCTGGGTAAAGGGCTGATCCTTTGGCCACCGCTGCGACAGCCGCCGCGCCGACGCTCGTCGCCGACTTTTGGGACGACGCGTGCAGACATCTCGTCAAGCGCGACCGCGTCATGAAAAAGCTCATCCCGCGCTTCTCCGATGGTCAGCTCGAAAGCCGCGGCGACGCCTTCACGACGCTCGCGCGCTCGATCGTCGGCCAGCAGATCTCGGTGAAGGCGGCGCAGGCGGTGTGGGACCGGCTGATCGCGCTGACGTCGGGGCCGTCGAGCAAGCTGTCGCCGAAGGCCGTCCTCGACCTCGACGCGCCGCAGATCCGCGCCGCGGGCCTGTCGGCGCGCAAGGTCGAGTACCTGTGCGACCTCGCCGAGCACTTCCGCTCCGGTGCCGTGAGGCCTTCGCGCTGGCACGACATGGACGACGAGGCGATCATCGAGGAGCTCGTCGGCATCCGCGGCATCGGGCGCTGGACCGCTGAGATGTTTCTCATCTTCCATCTCCTCAGGCCGAACGTCCTGCCGCTCGACGACGTCGGGCTGATCAAGGGCATCAGCGTCAACTACTTCAGCGGCGAGCCTGTTTCGCGCGCGGAGGCGCGCGAGGTCGGCGACGCCTGGTCGCCGTACCGCTCGGTCGCCACTTGGTACATTTGGCGCAGCCTCGATCCGATGCCGGTCAGCTACTGATCCCAGCGATGACGAAGCGACACTTCCTGGACTTCGAGCAGCCGGTCGCCGAGCTGGAAGCGAAGATCGAGGAGCTTCGCTACGTCCAGAACGAGTCGGCCGTCGACATCTCGGAAGAGATCGATCGGCTCAGCAAGAAGAGCCTGCTCCTCACCAAGGACATCTACTCAGGCCTGACGCCGTGGCAGGTGACGCAGATCGCACGCCACCCGCAGCGGCCGTACACGCTCGACTACGTCGGCGAGATCTTCACCGACTTCCAGGAGCTGCACGGCGACCGCGCGTTCGCCGACGACCAGTCGATCGTCGGCGGGCTCGCGCGCTTCAACGGCCAGGCGTGCGTCGTCTTCGGCCACCAGAAGGGCCGCGACACGAAAGAGCGCGCCGCGCGCAACTTCGGCATGTCGCGACCCGAGGGCTATCGCAAGGCGTTGCGGTTGACGAAGGTCGCCGAGAAGTTCAGCCTGCCGGTCTTCGCGTTCGTCGACACGCCCGGCGCGTACCCGGGCATTGGTGCCGAGGAGCGCGGCCAGTCGGAGGCGATCGGGCGCAACATCTTCGAGATGGCGCGGCTCGAGGTGCCGATCGTCGTCACGATCATCGGCGAGGGCGGCTCGGGCGGCGCGCTCGCGATCAGCGTCGGCGACCAGATCCTGATGCTGCAGTACTCGATCTACTCGGTGATCTCGCCCGAGGGCTGCGCGTCGATTCTCTGGAAGACTGCCGAGCGCGCGCCCGAGGCCGCCGAGCAGCTCGGCATCACGGCGCACCGGCTGAAGGCGCTCGGGCTCGTCGACAAGATCGTCAACGAGCCGGTCGGCGGCGCGCATCGCGACGCGAAGCAGATGGCGGCGTTCCTCAAGCGCGCGCTCAACGACGCGATGCGGCAGGTGAGTGACCTGCAGATCCGCGACCTGATGCAGCGCCGCCACGAGCGGCTGCAGTCGTACGGCCGGTTCAGCGACACGACCGAGCGCTGACGCGGGCGTCGAGCGCACGCGCGCCGTCGCCGTCGCGTACAGCGGCGGCCGCGATTCCACCGCGCTTCTGCACGCGACGCTCAGCGCCGCCGCGCCGCTCGGCGTCGCGGTGCTCGCACTCCACGTCCACCACGGCCTGAGCGTGCACGCCGACGAGTGGCTGCGCCACTGCGAAGCGACGTGCCTGCGCTGGTCGCGGCGCGGGGCGGCACTCGCCTTCGCCGCGCTGCGTGTGGAAGGCGCGCCGCGCTCCGGCGACAGCGTCGAGGCGTGGGCGCGAAAGGCACGCTACGCGGCGCTGCGCAGCCTCGCGCTCGAACGCGGTGTCGACCTCGTCCTGCTCGGGCACCACCGTCGCGATCAGGCCGAGACGTTCCTGCTGCAGGCGCTTCGCGGCGGCGGCGTCGCCGGGTTGGCGGCGATGCCGAAGATCGCGCGAAGCGAAAGCTTGACATGGGCACGGCCGTGGCTGACGACACCGCGCGAAGCGATCGAGGCGTACGCTCGGCACCATCGGCTGCGCTGGATCGACGACGACAGCAACGGCGACGCACGCTTTGCGCGCAACCGGCTGCGCCTGCATGTCTGGCCGGCGCTCATCGACGCGTTCGCCGATGCGGAGGCGGCGCTCGCTGCAGCGGCGGATCGCGCCGCCGATGCAGCAACGCTCCTCGCCGACGTCGGCGCCGCCGACGCCGCCAGCATCGCCGGCGAAGACGGGCTCGACCTCGCGCGCTGGCGCGCGCTGTCGCCTCCGCGGCGGCGGCAGTCGCTCGTCGAATGGCTGCGCCGCGAGCTCGCGACCGCGCCGCCCGCGAGCCTCGTCGCGCGGCTGCTGCTGGAGACCGCAGACGACGGCCATCGTCGTTGGCCGGCGTTCGACGGCGAGCTGCGCAGCTACCGCGGCCGCGTGTCGTACGAGAAGTCATCGACACGATTCGATCCGGCGCCGTCGCAGATCGACCTCAGTCGACCTGGCGTGCACGCACTCGCTGCCTGGCATGGCGCATTTCACGTCGACGCCGTCGAGCGCGGCGGCATTGCGGCGACCGAAGCCGCACGCGTCGTCGTTCGCGCGCGAGCGCCCGGCGACCGCTTCCAGGCCGGCGCGCGGCGTCCGCAGCGCAGTCTCAAGCTGCAATACCAGGCGCGCGGCGTCGCCCCGCCGCTGCGCCGCGGCCCGGTCGTCTGTCGCGAGGACGGCAGCATCGTGTTCGTCGCCGGCCTCGGCATCGATGCGCGCGCGGTCGCGGCCGAGGGCGTTCGGCAGGTCGCAATCGCCTGGCTTCCCGATTCCGTCGTGCACGGGTCGCGCGGAGGCGATCGGTAGAATTCGCGCTTCGCGCGCGACGGTCGCGCGTTCGCGTTTCCGGACGCCTGCGGCGCGCCGGCTCCTCCATGGCATTGATCGTTCACAAGTACGGCGGGACCTCGATGGGCTCGCCGGAGCGGATCCAGAGCGTTGCACGCCGCGTCGCGAAGTGGGTTCGCGCGGGGCACCAGCTCGTCGTCGTGCCGTCGGCGATGAGCGGCGAGACGAACCGCCTGCTCGCGCTCGCGAAGCAGGTCGCTCCCGAAGCGACGACCGACGAGGCCATGCGCGAGCTCGACATGATCGCGTCGACCGGTGAGCAGGTCTCGGTCGGCTTGCTCGCGCTCGCGCTGCACGCCGAACGCATCCCGGCGGTGAGCTACGCCGGCTGGCAGGTGCCGATCGAAACCGACCGCGCGTACACCAAGGCGCGCATCGAGCGGATCGACGACGCGCGCGTGCGCGCCGACCTCGCCGCCGGCAAGGTCGTTGTCATCACCGGCTTTCAGGGCGTCGACGACGACGGCCACGTGACCACGCTCGGCCGCGGCGGCTCGGACACCTCGGCAGTCGCGATCGCCGCGGCGCTGAGGGCCGACGAGTGCCTGATCTACACCGACGTCGACGGCGTCTACACGACCGACCCGCGCATCGTCGCCGACGCCCGGAGGCTGGCGACGATCAGCTTCGAGGAAATGCTCGAGATGGCGAGCCTCGGCTCCAAGGTCCTGCAGATCCGGTCGGTGGAGTTCGCCGGCAAGTACCGCGTGCCCCTGCGCGTGCTCTCGAGCTTCACGCCGTGGGACATCGAGATCGCGGAGGAAGCGCGCTCGGGAACGCTCATCACCTTCGAGGAAGACGTCAAGATGGAACAAGCCGTCGTGTCGGGAATCGCGTTCAACCGCGACGAGGCCAAGATCAGCCTGATCGGAGTCGCCGACAAGCCCGGCGTCGCGCACATGATCCTCGGCCCGGTCGCCGACGCCAACATCGACGTCGATGTCATCATCCAGAACGTCTCGCACGAGGGGAAGACCGACTTCTCGTTCACCGTTCACCGCAACGAGTACGCGCGGACGATGGAGCTGATGCGCAACACCGTGCTGCCGCAGACCGGCGCCGCCGGGCTGATCGGCGACGACCGCATCTGCAAGGTCTCGATCGTGGGCATCGGCATGCGCTCGCACGTCGGCGTCGCGAGCAAGATGTTCCGGGCGCTCAGCCAGGAAGGCATCAACATCCAGATGATCACGACGAGCGAGATCAAGACGAGCGTCGTGCTCGACGAGAAGTACATGGAGCTCGCGGTGCGGGCGCTGCACCGCACGTTCGACCTCGACCAGCCCCCGGCGTCGAGCTAGCGCCGGGCGGTGTCGCAGGCGTGCGCGGGTCGGTAGAATCCGCGGCCACGGAGCTGTGACCGAGTGGCCGAAGGTGCTCCCCTGCTAAGGGAGTATGCGGGCAAAACCTGCATCGAGGGTTCGAATCCCTCCGGCTCCGCCAGACCTGCCTTTGAACGAAGCCCCGCAAGGGGCTTTTTTCAGAGGTAAATCGACGACAGCAACCGACATTCCGCTGGGTCAACCCGAGCGACCGCAGACAGTCTGAACGCGACACTCGCGTGCGTGCTTGACCCTCTGAGCAGCGGTTGGTGACCGTGGAAGACCTAGCTACGAGCGCCTCGCGGAACCGTCCCAACGGCCGCCTGACTTGAATGAGCGGGTTCCGCCGGCACGCCGGCGGGTCGCATGGAGAATGCGACTGTGGATCACGCGCACCTTGTCCAGCGCTTCAAGGTCTGCGTCCCGAAACTTCCGGAGTCGACGTGAATCTGCATTCACTGCGCCGCGTGGCACTCGCGGCGCTCTGCCCGGTTGCATTGGCAGCCATGGTGGCATGCTCCACCACTTCAGGCGAAACGCCCACCGCGGCGGCGGCATTGCCCCAGGGCACCGTGCAGATCTCCCGCACGGCAAACGGGGTTGCACACATCGTGGCGGCGAACGCCGAGATGCTGGCCTACGGCGTCGCCTATGCGCACGCACAAGACAACGTCTGCCAGACGGCCGAGGCCCTCGTGACGACGCGCGCGGAGCGGTCGCTGTACTTCGGTGCGAAGGCGATCGGCCAGCTCGGGCTGCGCAGCTTGCCCAACGACCAGATCGACTTGTTCATCAAAGCCTTCGTCGACGACGAGGCCATCGCGCGCGCGGCTGCGCAGTCGAGTGCCGAAGCCAACGCCATGGCACGCGGCTACGTGGCCGGCTACAACCGCTACCTGACCGAGCACGCCACCGACCTTCCTGCGGCCTGCGCCGGCAAGGCCAGGGTCCGACCGATGACGCTGGCCGAGTACCGACGCAGCGGCGAGATCAGCGCGATTCAGCTCGGCCTGGGTGCGTTTGCCGATGCGGCCCTCGGTGCGCAGCCGCCGTTTTCCAGGTCGTCCACCGCCCCGGTGCCGGAGATCACTCTGGCGATGGCAGACCTCGGTGTGCAGGCGCAGCCGGTGTCGTCCAACGCCTGGGCGTTCGGCCGCGACACCACCGCCGACGGCCGCGGCCTGTTGCTGGGCAATCCGCACTTCCCGTGGAAGGGCACGAACCGGTTCTGGGAGATGCACGTGACCATTCCGGGCAGCCTGGACGTCATGGGCGTGACCATCGGCAATTCGCCCGCCGTGGTGATCGGCTTCAACAAGGACGTGGCCTGGAGCCACACCGTCTCCACCGGCAAGCGCTTCACGCTGCACCAGCTGAAGCTCGTCGAGGGCGATCCGACGAGCTACCTCGTCGACGGAGTGCCCGAGAAGATGACCGTGCGCCAAGTCGCGGGCGTGACGCTGTGGAGCACGCGCTACGGCCCGCTGATCCTGGTGCCCCGCATGAGGCTGAACTGGACCGACAACGTCGCCTTCCAGCTGCATGACGCCAACCGCAACACCGCGCGCGGCCTCGACCAGTGGCTGCAATACGGTCGCGCCACGAGCGTGGCGGACATGCGCAGCGCGCTGCGGAACCTGGGCACGCCCTGGGTCAACACGATCGCCGCCGACCGCCACGGCCAGGTGATGTACGCCGACGCCAGCGTGGTGCCCGATGTCGATGCCGCACAGCTCGAGCGTTGCACGCCCGGCGAGGCGGCACGCCGGCTCCGTGACGCCGGGATCATCGTGCTCGACGGCTCGCGCAGCGATTGCGACTGGCGTCGCGACCCGGGTTCGCGCGTAACCGGCATCACGCCGATCGAGCGGTTGCCGGTTGCGGTGAGGACCGACTGGGTCATGAACAGCAACGACAGCTTCGTCTACACGAACCCGACGCAGCGCTTCGAGGGCATTTCGCCGCTGGTGGGCACGGCGCGGGTCGACAACCCCCGCACGCGCTCGAGCCTGATCGAGATTCCGGCCATGCTGGCCGCGGGCCCGGGCGGCAAGGCCACGCCCGAAGGCATCGAGCGAGAGCTGTTCGACGACCGCAACCTGCTCGCGCGCGAAGTGTTGCCGGACCTGCTCGCGGCGTGCGGGGGCGTGAGCGACGCAACCGCCGAGGGCGCTGCGGTGCGCGACGGCTGTGCGGTGTTGCGCGCGTGGGATCGCCGCAGCGACATCGCCTCGCGCGGCGCCCACCTGTTCCGCGAGTTCTGGCGTCTGGCCCAGG
>Ga0105238_10008615_pt1 | contig 10206 bp, 10 predicted proteins | sample KBSC34metaG_FD_81526 | JGI IMG/M metagenome (GOLD analysis project Ga0105238, IMG submission 81526) | Corn rhizosphere microbial communities from Kellogg Biological Station, Michigan, USA - KBS C3-4 metaG | ecosystem: Host-associated > Plants > Roots > Rhizosphere > Soil | place: Michigan, USA...
CGTCGCCGCGACCGGAGCCGAAGCCGAAGCCGCCCATCCCCGACGCACCGCTGTCCAAGGGCAACTGGCTGGGCCGGCGCCGACATCGCCTGGTGTGGCTGGTGGTCGTTGCCATCGTCGCCCTGGCAGCAGTCGGCTTCGTGGCGCACAAGTCGATCAGCCGGCTGGCCGATCGCGTGCTGAACGGCGATGCGACGACGAACAGCACCCCGCCCGCCGGCAATTTCTCGGCCAGCGTCCCTTCCTCGCGTGCCCCGCCGGCGAGGTCTTTAAAAAATTCCAGATGCTCGCGGCCAATGCTCGTGATGACGCCGATGCGCGGCTGAATCATGTCCAGCAGCGGGGCCAATTCGCCCGGGTGATTCGTGCCCACTTCCATCACCGCAACCTCGTGTTTTTTCTCGAGGCGCAAAAGCGTCAAAGGCACGCCGATGTCATTATTAAAACTCGCTTCGCTCCAGAGCGTCGCGAGCTTTTGGCGCAGGATCGACGCGAGCACTTCCTTCGTCGTCGTCTTCCCGTTCGAACCGCCCACGGCGACGACCGGCAAATCAAAATCATTGCGATACCGCGCGGCCACCTGCCCCAGCGCTTTGCGGGTGTTTTCCACCGCGATGACCGCGCATTTCGGCAGGTTTTTCGGAACTTTGCCGGCTTCGACCATGACTGCGTCAACGCCCTTCTGAATCACCTCCGGCAAATACTCGTGCCCATCGTGCCGCTCGCCCGCGAGCGCCACGAACAAATCACCGGCCTGCGCCGCGCGCGAATCGGTGGTGATGCGCTTGATCGCTGTGCGCGCGTCGCCTGTCACCAGTTTCCCGGCGCAAGCTCTCGCAATAAATTCCACGTCTCGTGTATCCACTGTTCACTTCCAAAAATTGTTATTGCGTGCGCGACGCAGGTTTGTTCGACCGATCCGCCTGCGCAATGACGCTCGGCTGAGGCGTGCTGTCGTCGATGTCCGGCTTAATGTTCAGATAATTGGCGGAGCGCTCGGCAATTTCTTTGAAGATCGGACCGGCCACTTGACCGCCGTAATAGCCTTCTTTCGGGTCATCGAGCACAATGGAAATGCAAAGCTCGGGATTATCCGCCGGGAAAAATCCGATGAATGACGCGACGTATTTGCGGACGTAAGCGCCGCCTTCGACCTTTTGCGCGGTGCCGGTCTTGCCTGCGACCGTGTAATGTTCCAGAGCCGCTTTTGGCGCCGTGCCGTCCTTCGAAACGACCGTCTTCAATGCCTCGACCGTCAGTTTCGCCGAGGCTTCATCAGTGGTTCGCCGGACTGCTTGCGGTGAGTAGCGCACCACCGTATTGCCGTTCCGATCTTCGAGACGATTCACCAGCATCGGGTGCATGAGGACGCCATCATTCGCGATGGCGCACATGGCCATCAACATTTGCAGGCGCGTGACCGCGATGCCCTGCCCCATGGGGATTTGGGCCACTGAGACCTTGCTCCAACTTTTCACCGGATGCACGATGCCGGGCACTTCGCCCGGCAACGGCAACCCGGTGCGACTACCAAATCCGTAACTTGTGATATAGTTATAGAGACGATCTTCGCCGAGCTTCAGCCCGATTTTCGCAGCGCCGATATTCGATGATTTTGTGATAATGCTCTCGACCGACAAATTGTCATAAGGCTCATGGTCATGCAGGACTCTTCCGGCATAAGCGAAATGGCCGTGCTCGCAATCGAACATGTCGTTGAGCCCGACGACGCGATCATTCAACGCACCCGAAACCACGACGATTTTGAACGTCGAGCCCGGCTCGACCACATCCGTGATCACGCGATTGCGCCGCGCTTCCGCCGACGATGCTCCAGGATTGTTCGGATCGAACGTCGGAACCGTCGCCATCGCCAAAATCTCACCCGTCTTCGGACGGATCACGATGCCGGAAGCGCTGACGGGAGAGTGTTTCTCCATGGCATCGGCGAGCGCCTTCTCCACAAAATTTTGAATCACCGAATCAATCGTGAGCACCACGTTCAGACCATCGCGCGCTTCAAGATTCTGGTTGCGCAACGAAACCAATTCACGCCCGCGTTGGTCCGCTTCCGTAAGACGCCATCCCGCCACGCCAGCCAGTTTTTCGTCCATCGTTTTTTCAATACCGTCGGTGCCGACGATTTCCGAAACCACGTTGCTGTTGATTTCCGCATCCTCGGTTTGCGCAAAGCCGAGGATGTGCGCGGCCAGCGATTGGTTCGGATAGACCCGAATCGGAAAATTCTCAGCGAAGACCCCTTTCTGCCGCAACGCGCGATAGGCCCCCTGCTCCGTTTTCGTGAGCTTTTTCTCATCCTCACCGAAATTGAGATTCGTCATGACAGACTGAATCTTATCCCAGGTTTCCATCGGGACGCGTTGCTTGATGCGCACGTATTGGACGAGATTGGTTTCGCCCCTGTCATTGAGGCGGGTGCGGGTGGCCAGGCGCTTGAACAACACGCGATCATCCACTTGAAGGAGCGGGGCGATGGCGCGGGCGACAATATCCGCCTGCTTTTCGTTCATCAACGATGGGTCGGCACAGACGGTTTTCGCGAACGTGCTGGTGGCGAGCACATTTCCTTTGACGTCGAGGATGTCTCCGCGGCGGGGCGCGAACACAAACTCACGGCGCGTGTTGGACTCCGCTTTTTCACTGAGTTCGTCATGGCGCATCACCTGCAAATCGACAAGCCGATAGCCCAGACCGCTGAAGGCGGCGACGAGCACCAGCCCCAGGGCGAACAACTTTCGAAATTGCATTTGTTTGGCCATCTTTCTAGTTACGAGTTTCGGGTTTTGAGTTTCGAGTTGCAGTTTCGGCGACTCGAAACCTCAAACTTCAAACTCGGAACCATATAAAAAGACCGACCGCCCGCGGCGATCGGTTCCTCACTTCCGACGGCGTCACGGGCGGCGGTTAAATTTTTCATTGCTTCAGCTTCTGGTTCTTACGCTTTCTTCATTCATCAAACTCGCCGGCCGCCCGCGGCGATCGGTTCCTCTCCGACGGCGTCACGGGCGGCGGCGAAAATTTAAATCAATCGTGCAATCGCCGCGGGCTCGGCGCATGCGGCAACGAGGCGCTCGTCAATGCGCGCCAAAAATCTTTGGTGGCAAACAAGGCGGTGCGCTTTTTCCCGCGGCCTTTAGTGGCACGGGCGTCTCGCCCGTGCGAATCGGTTCGCACGGGCAGGATGCCCGTGTTACTATCCTGTTCCAGCGTCGTTTTCATTCGTTCATGGCCACCGGCGTCGACTGCCGCGACGCCATTTCCCGGTTGTGAGTGGCTGGTTCCGACTTCACTGGCTCTTTCAAATACCAAACCTGCGACGGTTGCGAGGGCACGAGGCCGAGGTTCATTTCCTTCACGCGCTCGGCCAGATATTGGGGCGAGCGCATCAGCTTCAATTGTCCGAGCAACTTTTCATTCTGGACCTGCAAGTCCTTCAGGCGCAGCTCGCGTCGGCGGATTTGTTGGCCGAGTTCATAGATCTGACTCTTCTGCCACACGTAACCGAGACTCGATCCGGCAATGAACAGGCAGAGCAAAAAAGCCTTGAGCGCCGGTCCAAACCGGATCTCCGCCGACTGATGTTTTCTGTTCTTTGCCATTTTTGCTTCCGCCACGAACGCGAATAGAACGAACCTTCCAAAACGCGATTTTGGAGATCGTTACTGTTTGCCGAAACGAGCCCCAGCCAACCAAGCCAATCGGCATTTCGATCGATTCGCTCTCTTCGCATTCATGCGTTCATATTTTTTCAAACACGCGCAGCTGCGCGCTGCGGCTGCGCGGGTTCTCCGCCAGTTCCGCCTCGCCCGGCATGATGGCCTTGCGAGTCACGAATTTTAATTCGGGCTTACGCGGTTCGCGTAGCTCCGGGACATCGGTTCCCCCAGGTGTTGTGTAGTCCCGCGCGCCCGCGCGCCCGAAATCTTTCACCACCCGGTCCTCCAGCGAGTGAAACGTGATCACCGCCAGCCGTCCCCCTGGTTTTAAAATTTTCATCGCGGCTGCCAGGCCGCGTTTCAAAGAGCCAATCTCGTCGTTCACCGCGATGCGCAACGCCTGGAACACTTTGGTTGCCGGATGCGCCTTGCGCCCGTGCCGCGGCGAAATTCGCTCGATCAACTCCGCCAACTGCCGCGTGGTCGTGAACCGCCGCAATTCCCGGTCGTGCACCATCGCCCTCGCAAACCGGCGCGAATCCCGTTCGTCGCCGTACTCCCAAAAAATCTTTGCCAGCTCTTCGGCGCTCTCGCCGTTCACCAGGTCCGCGGCGGTCACTGTGTTCCGCGGATCCATCCGCATATCCAGCGGACCATCCTGCTGGAAGCTGAAGCCGCGCTCAGCGACATCCAGTTGCGGCGAACTCACACCCAAATCGTAAAGCACGCCGTCGCAACTTCCTGCCTCAACCCAATCCGCCAATTCCGAAAAATTTCCCCGCCGGATTTCAAAACGCCCGGCATAAGGCGCGAGCCGCTGCGTGGCAGCTTCAACGGCGGCGCCATCTTGATCGCATCCAAACAACCATCCAGTCGGTGAACTCCTGGCCAATATGGCCTCCGCGTGTCCACCCCCACCGATTGTTCCGTCGGCGTAGCGCCCCCCCGGCGCCGGGTTCAGTGCGTCCAACGCTTCCGCCGTCATCACCGTTTTGTGAACGAAATCGCGTGACACGCATCAGATCCCCTCTGGTTAATGTTTGCTCATCAAATGTTCGCCGATAAATTCCCAGGCTCGTGTGGCGGGCGGCAGATTTGGCACCGTCAGGGCCATCGCGGCGACGCCGGCCTGCGGCGCGGGCGTGGCCACCACTTTCGGACCGCGCGCCTTCGCCGGAACCACTTCCACATCCGCCTCGCTCAAATCGTTTCGCATCACCTTGATGTTATCCAGGGAGAGTTCGCCCTGGATCGGCGCGTGCGGCTTGCTGAAGCGCGGAATCGCTGGCTTGGACACCGTCGGTTTGCGATTGCCGAACCACACCATCGGATTGATCTTCTTCAGCCAGCTATCCACCGGCGCCGCCACTTTCGGCGGTTCCGAAACTTTGACGGATTCCGCCGGCTGCGAAGGCCGGCTGGCAATGACCGCCGCTTCACGATCGACAATCAACGCGGCCAAAGCGGACAAAGGCTGGGCCTTTTGCGAATCCACCACCGCCACTTCAGCCGGTGCCAACTTCGGCAACTGCGGCTCGCGTTCCGCCGGTTCGGCCGGCGTCTTCGAAGCAAAGGGATTCTTTGCCGATTCAAATTTCGGCAGCGCGCCTTTTCGCAGTTGGTAACGGGAACCCGACTGGCTCAGGCCCACCAAGCTTTTTCCGGTCGTTAATAATTTTCCCAGGCTCATAATTACTCCATCATTTTGAATGCCTCCTGCGCCATCACAGCATCGGAAGCACGTACTTTTTCGTAACGCTCAGGGTTCCAAATTTCAAAACGGTCGAGCAAACCGACGAGCATCGCTTCTTCCTTGATGCCAGCCGCCGCCGCCATTCCGTCCGGCAGACAAACCCGTCCCGCTTTGTCCAAGACAACCTGGACGGACTCGCTGCCGATAAATCTTTTCAGGACCACTTTATTCGGGTCCGAGTTTGGCATCGCGTCGATCTCGCGCAGCGTCTTCGCCATTTGCTCCGGGGGCAGCGCACGCAAACACGGACCTTCTTTCGACTTGGGCCAAACGATCAGTGTGAATTCGAAATTCTCTTTCGCGGGCCGCCACTTCGCCGGAATCTGCAAACGACGCTTCTCATCCACTCCATGCTTATAGAGCGAATTGTAATACGTCGGCTCGCCAGTTCCTTCTGATTGCATCGCGTCGAGTTATCCACATGTGAGGCTCTATCCATGCCCAATACCCCACAACGCCCCCTTTTAAACCACTTTCCCCCATTTGCGTCAACAACAATCCACTCCGTTTGCCCACAAGTTATTCACAGGTTGGGGACCGATGTGGAGAAGTGGTAAAAGCACCATTTGTGGTGTACGAAGCGGGCGGGGACACAAGAGTGCCGCCTCACGCAAAGTTCGCCAAGGCGCGGAGGGGGAAAGTGAACCAAAAATCGGGTCGAACCGAGGAATTCCTTTGCGTCCTTTGCGACCTTTGCGTGAGGATGCGCCCGCACATGCAAACGGCCGATTTCAATTTCGATTTGCCCGGCGAACTCATTGCCCAGGCGCCCGCTCCCACGCGCGACGCCTCGCGGCTACTCGTGGTGCATCGAAAATCGGGAGATCTCGAGCACCGAACTTTTCGTGAGATTCTGGATTTTTTGCGCGCGGGTGACGTGCTGGTGTTCAACAATTCGCGGGTGATCCCGGCGCGATTGCGCGCGGCGAATCCAATAACCGGCGGGCAGTTTGAAATTTTTTTGCTCGAAGAAAATAGGACGAACGATTGGTGGGCGATGATGAAGCCCGCCAAGCGCGCGCGCGTCGGAAGCGAATTAGTGCTGTGTGATGCGAGCGGGCCAATTGGTATTCACGCAACCGTGCTCGAAACAAACGACGAAGGTCATCGCCGTCTGCAATTCAGTGGAGTGGAAAATATTTTGAGCGAACTTGATCGTCTTGGCGAAGTCCCGCTCCCGCCGTATATCAATCGACCAAAAGCGAATCGCGCGGAAGCCGATCGCGAACGTTACCAAACAGTGTACGCGCAAGCGCCGGGTTCCGTGGCCGCGCCGACGGCGGGATTGCATTTCACGGAATCGTTGCTCGCGGAAATTCGCGCGCGCGGCGTGCAGGTTGGATTTGTGACACTGCACGTGGGGTTGGGAACGTTCGCGCCGGTGAAGGCCGAAACACTTTCCGCGCACAAAATGCACGAGGAGCGCTATGTGGTGAGTGAAGAAACGGCGCGCGTCATCAATGATGCAAAACGGGAAAGCCGGCGCGTCGTTGCCGTCGGCACCACGAGCATGCGCGTATTGGAGAGTGTCGCTGAAGTGCACAATGGAGCAATGGTGGCAGGCCGGGGACGCACGCAGATTTTCATTTATCCGCCGCGCGCTTTCAAAATCGTGGACGCGCTGCTCACGAACTTTCATCTCCCCTGCTCCACGCTGTTGATGCTGGTGAGTGCCTTCGCCGCGCCGGGAGAAACGCGGGGGCGGGAAATGGTTTTGGCGGCCTACGCAGAAGCGATTCGCGAGCGGTATCGGTTTTTTAGTTACGGAGACGCGATGCTGCTGGTTTGAGAAAGTTTCGAGTTTCAGGTTTTGAGTTTCGAGTTAACATAATCGCGCGCTTGAAACCAAAAACACGCAACCCGAAACGCGAAACACGCAACTCCAAACTCCCCTTCGTTTTCATCAACATGGCGATCACCGCCGATGGCAAGATCGCGACGGCGAACCGCGCGGTTTCGTCGTTCGGCAGCCAGCGCGACAAGGATCATCTGCTGGAATTGCGCGCCACGGCCGACGCCGTGATATCCGGAGCGGGTACGGTCAATGCCGGCCCCGTTACACTCGGTCCCGGTCCCGCGAAGTATCGCCGCCTGCGGACGCGTCGGGGCTTGGAGGAATACAATTTGCGGATCATCGCCAGTGGAAGCGGCAATGTGAATCCGGACGCGGAAATATTTAAGAAGAAATTTTCACCGATTCTCATTCTCACCACGGGCCGCGCGAGCGAACAGAAATTGAAACCTTTGCGCGACGTTGCGACGGAAATAAAAAGTTTCGGTGCGCGCGAAATCGATTTTCGGAAGGCACTTCAATGGTTGCGCGAAAAATGGGGGGTGAAGCGATTGCTCTGCGAAGGCGGCGGCGAATTGGACGATGCGCTCTTTCGCGCCGGGCTCGTGCACGAATTGCATCTGACAATCTGCCCGAAAATTTTCGGCGGCCGCACGGCACCAACGATTGCCGAAGGGGACGGGGTTCCCAAACTCGCGAACGCAGCGCAATTGAAATTGAAATCGATGAAGCGCGTTGGAGACGAATTGTTCGTAGTTTACTCAGGGGTGCGGTAGGGCGCGTCGCTCCGCGCGTGCCGCAGCGAACAGACGGAACAGAAGAAAACGAAGACAACTAAGGCCAGACAGGAAACGCTTCGTTCCCTTTGTTTCCTTCTGTGAATTTTTTTTCGGCGCGCGCGGAGCGACGCGCCCCACCAATCAATTCTTCTTCAGTTCTGCCCACCGGGCAAGGAGCCAAAGCAAATCCGCGAGCCGATTGAGGTAAACGATGATCTCGTTGTTGCCAAGACCGCCCGTTTGTTGAAGCGAGCAAATCAATCGCTCGGCGCGGCGGCAAGTTGTGCGCGCCACATCCAGCGCCGCGGCATGAACGGTCGCACCGGGCATTGCCCAATGCTTCAGTGAAATCTGCGGCTCAACCTGGCGGACCAGTTCTTCCAAAGCGGCGGTTTTTTCGGCGGTCAATTGAACAAAACCATCCTTGAGAAAACGCGCCAAATCTTCCGGCGCGGTCGCCAGTTCGCCCATCAGCACGACCAGGTCTTTTTGGATTCTCAGCAAATGTTCGCGCGTGAAATCCTGATCCGCCGTGGCGCGCGCCATGCCGAGCGCCGCGTTCAATTCATCCACCGCCCCGTAGGCCTCCACGCGCGGATGGTTCTTTGGCACGCGCCGGCCGTACATCAGCGCGGTGGTTCCGTTGTCGCCGGTTTTTGTGACGATGCTCACTGGGCAAGATTAAGTCCAAAGTCCAAAGTTCAAAGTCCAAAGTGGAATTTTGTGAAACGTGTTGCGTGTTGCGTGAACAACGGATCACTTCGATTTCACTTTCACGCTCGCGTTTTAAGGGTGCGATTAAACCCGGGTGCGGCATTCGTCCTCATCATCGTCCTCGTCCTCGAATTTTCGATATTCCCGAGGCGCGACGACGACCACGAGGACGAGGACGAAACTATTCCTCACCCACTTCCAATCACGCTCGCGTTTTAAATGCGTTCCGAATTCCCTTTGCGTTTTTTTAATGCTTGTACTACTTTCGGGCCAACCGAGCTATGAATCCAAAACTGCTGCTGAAAACGATCTTCGTCATCGCGATTTTGTCGCTGCTCGTCATCATGGGCATGCACAATCAAGGGAACGTGGATCTTTCCATGCCGCCGTTATTGCAGAAAAAATTGTCGGCTCCCGCCGCGCTGATGTATTTCGGTTTTTTCGCGGTCGGCGTGCTGACCGGAACCATCATGATCGCCGGCGGCAAAGGGCGGAGCAAGAGCAAGTCGGAGTAAAATTAACAGAAGGCAATTTGGGGAACGAAGCTTTCCTACTCGGTCGCCTTGCTGCTTTCGGTCTCACGCGATCCCCGGGTGATTTTCTTATAAGCCTGAATGCCATCTACGACGGCCTTAGCCATCTGCTTGCGGTAGGTGGCGTCGAAAATCTTTTTGCCCTCCGCCGGATTGGACATGTAACCGCTTTCAATCAAAATCGCGGGCATCGTGGCCTCGCGCAGCACCTGGTAGCGTGCACGCCTCACACCGCGATCTTCGAAGCCCAGGTTTTTTCCGTACGACTTCTGCATCTGATACGCGAGCAGCATGTTTTTTTCGTCGTTGCGATTGCCGGTAACCCAGCGCGTGTCGCCTTCACCGCCGGAATTAAATGAATACGCGCCGGCGGGAGTCAGGCAATAGACCTCCGTCCCCTGCACTTCCTTGTCATTGGGGATTGCGTTGAAATGCAAACACACAAATAAATCCGCCCCGGCCTTCCGCGCGATGGCGGTGCGCTCTTCGAGTGGAACCTTCACATCCGTGGTGCGGGTCATCACCACATTGAAACCGGCCGCTTTCAACTGCGCGCGCACTTCCTGGGCGAACAGCAACGTGTACTTTTTTTCATCATGTGATCCAACCTGGTAACCGGGATCAGTCCCGCCGTGGCCCGCATCGAGGCAAATGGTTTTGACATTGAACCCGCGCGGATTGGAGGGCGGTGAAAGAATTGGGCCAATTGTTTCGGACAAATCGATTTGCGAAATCAAGGCGCGGCCATTCTGATAAAGGATGGGGCATGCCAACCTGACCTGCACACCATTGATCTGCGCGCGACGCGCGTCTGATCGCGATTCCACGTTGAATACAAGGCGCGAGCCGCGCCCGGTCAACTCCACAGTTTTGTCGCGTTCCAGCCAATGGACACTGAAGACATTGGCGCGTGCCCATTCTCCAAGCGAGACATAGGTGGGCCGGGAATTTCCTTTGC
>Ga0105238_10008616_pt1 | contig 10204 bp, 8 predicted proteins | sample KBSC34metaG_FD_81526 | JGI IMG/M metagenome (GOLD analysis project Ga0105238, IMG submission 81526) | Corn rhizosphere microbial communities from Kellogg Biological Station, Michigan, USA - KBS C3-4 metaG | ecosystem: Host-associated > Plants > Roots > Rhizosphere > Soil | place: Michigan, USA...
ATACCGGGCTTTGAATCGGACTTTGTGGGCTTTGATGATGCGGGGGCGTCGAGGACTATTGCGACGCATTTGATTGAACGAGGACACAGGCGTATTGGATTTATGAGCGCCGAGCCCCTTGCGGCCACAGTGGAGGCGCGCGTTCGAGGGTGGGGAACTGCGCTCGAAGCGGCAGGGATTGCGCCGGAGCCGGAGTGGATCCTGCATCAGGATGGCGGCCTTGGGCGGATATCTCCCGAACGCCTGATGGAATACCTGAACGCCGGCGGAGATCCGCTCACCGCTGTCGTGTGCGCAAACGATACGGTCGCCGCCCGGCTGATCTATTTCTTAAAAAGCCATGGAAAGAGGGTACCCGATGATCTTGTCGTTACCGGCTTCGGCAATGTGCAGCCGCCGCTTCTCGACGCCCTCGGTCTCACGACGATGGCTCAGCCTTTCGAGGAAATGGGACGCGCCGCCGCGAAGATGCTGCTGTCCAGACTTCGCGGGAAAGCCGGCGAACCGCGAGATATCGAGCTGCCGATGGAATTAGTCGTGAGGGATTCGCCTCCGAGGAAGTAGGAACATCTGCCTGGCACGTATAATCTCCGTCTTGCAGACGACAGAAGTTTTCCTTTTCGCTCGTGCCGGGGGATCATCAAAATGGGTGTTGCGCATTATGTAGTGCTTGAGCAGCAGATAGCCGGCGTGGACACGTTCATGAACGGCAAGGCGCTCGCGCATGCCGATTTCGAGGATGAATGTGAAAAGCCCCTGGCTCAGATCGCGGATGAAATCGGCGTCACGCCGCTGACAGCCTTCCTGAGTATGGATCAGGACACACTGCTCGGTTATATGGATTTGAGCCGCGAAGATGCTCCTCAGGAGGTTCTGAACCGGTTGCCTGCGGAAGAATGGTTCGATCCTGCCGACGGTCTGGCAACCGTTCACGCATTGGCTCCTTACTTGAAGGCCAACCCAACTGTGGTTCCAAATGCCGATTGGGTCATCGCGGATCTTATGGAAATTGAAAGGCTTTTGACAGCGGCGCGTGATCGTGGCATTAGATGGCATCTGGCCGTCGACGCGTGACGTGACCATATCGATCCGCTATGCTACGGTACGAATACGTCTTCGGCTCGGACTCGAATGAAATGCTGACGGCATACCAGATGCGGGCGAGTCTTCTGCGCCTTATTCCTCATCCTCTTCGCTGATATCTTCAATATCGAGCTGTTCATCCTCATCTGTCTCCACAACTGGCCGCGCGATCTTCATCTTGCTTTTCTTTGAGACATTCCATACCACGATACCGGCTTCATGCAGCGTTCCCAGTATGTCGGTTAGCTCTTCTTGATCCTGGCTGAGCCTGTCGGGCTTGAGAATGGCGAGATACTTGAACGCGCCGTTCTTTGCGTTCTTTATCAACGCTGCAATGCCTGGCCGATCCGGTGAATCCTGGACCTCGCCGGCATCGGTGAACTCTTTCTCGATAATCCCGCGCTTGCCGAATATGAACTGACGGCAAATTTGCAGCTGCAGGCCGGGGTCGCCCTTATCGGCTGCGGAGCGGGCGTAGATCGCCCAATTCGGATTTGGCATATTGGCCTTTCAAAAACAATGGTTCAAACAAAAACAATGGGCGCGACGGACCGCTTTGGTCCGCCGCGCCCTGAAACTACCGGACGGGCTGATTGCGTCTACGCCGGCTCGATGTCTCCGGTTCGGATACGCTCGACACTCGATACGCGGTCGGCGTCGTCGACGTTGATTGCGCGGACGCCCTGTGTGCTTCGTCCGCTGCTTCGGATGTCGTCAACGCGCAGGCGTATGGTGATACCGGCTCGGGTCATGATCAGAAGCCGGTCATCTCGCGAGACGACCTTGGCATCGACAACATCGCCCGTCTTGTCGGACAGCGCCATGGTCTGTATGCCCTTGCCGCCGCGGCCCTGCCCGCGGTATTCCTTGAGCGGGGTCCGCTTGGAAATGCCGCGTTCGCCGATGACCAGAAGGTCGAGGGAGTCTGTGACGACACCCATTCCGACGACCTTATCATCCTTTTCCTCGGAGAGGCGAATGCCGCGGACGCCGCCGGCTGCCCGGCCTCGCGACGGCACTTCGTCTTCCGCGAAGCGGATCGACATGCCCTTGCGGGTGACGAGGACAACTTCCTGCGTGCCGTCGGTGTGAGCGACCCAGCGGAGGGCGTCGTTCTCTTCGATATCGAACACCTTGAGGCCGTTGTTGCGAAGGTTCGCGAACTCTTCGATCTTGGTGCGCTTCACTTCGCCCTGCTCGGTGGCAAGGAGCAGATAGCCTTCGGCCGCCTTGTAATCGCGGATCGGGACCGTCGCTGTGACGCGCTCCCCGGCCTCGATATTGATCAGGTTGACGACCGCCGTGCCCATGGCCGTACGGGACGTTTGCGGGACCTCGTAGGCCTTCAGGCGGTACACGCGGCCTTTGTCCGTGAAGAACAAGATGAAGTGGTGCGTCGTAGCGATGAAGAGGTGCTCGATCGAGTCCTCCTCTTTCTTTGTCGCCCCGATGCGCCCCTTGCCGCCACGGTGCTGGTCCGGATAGGTGTCCTTGGGAACGCGCTTGATGTAGCCGTCGCGCGTGATCGAGATGATCATCTCCTCTTCAGGGATGAGGTCCTCGTCACCGATTTCCTCGGCTTCCATCGGAATGATGCGGGTGCGCCGCTCATCGCCGTACTTGTCCACAAGCTCCTTGAGTTCGCCCCTGATAATCGCCGTGACGCGCGCGGGGTTGGCCAGGATATCGTGCAGGTAGCCGATCTGCTTGAGCAGTTCCTTGTACTCGTTCTCAATGCGATCGCGCTCAAGGCCGGTAAGCTGGCGAAGCTGCATTTCCAGAATAGCCGTCGCCTGCGCGAAGGAGAGCGCAAAACGTTGAATCATTTCGCCGCGGGCCTGATCCGCTGTGCGCGATGCCCGGATCAGGGCGATGATCTCATCCAGGAAGTCCAGAGCGATCTGATAGCCTTCCAGGATGTGCGCGCGGTTGGTGGCTTTGCGCAGTTCGAACAGAGTTCGGCGGCGGATAACGTCGCGCCGGTGCTCAAGGTACTCCCAGAGCATGTCGCGCAGCGAAAGCAGGCGAGGCTGGCCATGGACCAGCGCCAGCGCATTGACACTGAACGGCGTTCGCAGCGGCGTGTGCTTGAGCAGGTAGTTAAGAACCTTCTTCGGGAAGGCGTCCCGCTTGAGCGTGATCACGACCCGCATACCGGTCTTATCGGTGTAGTCGTTGATGTCTGCGATCGTATCGATCTTCTTCTGCTTGACCTGATCGGCAATCTGCTCGATCAAACGCTGCTTGATGACTTGATACGGAAGCTCGGTAATGACGATCGTATTGCGGCCGCCGTCGTTCTCGATGGTGGTTCGCGCCTGCATGATGACAGAGCCTCGGCCCGTTTCAAATGCCTGCTTGATGCCCTTCGTCCCCAGGATCATGCCATGTGTTGGAAAGTCGGGTCCCTTGACGAACGTCATGAGGTCTTCGACCGTCGCCTGCGGATGATCCAGCATATGGTACAGGCCGTCGATAACCTCGCGCAGGTTGTGCGGAGGTACGTTCGTGGCCATGCCGACGGCGATGCCCGATCCGCCGTTACAGATGAAGTTCGGGAACTTGCCGGGAAGGATAGTCGGCTCGCGCTCCGTCTGGTCGAAGTTGTCGTCGAAATCCACCGTGTCGCGGTCGATATCCTGCAGCATCTCCGCCGCAAGCGGCGCCATACGCGCTTCCGTGTACCGCATAGCGGCCGGTGGGTCGTTGTCGATGCTGCCGAAGTTGCCCTGACCGTCAACAAGCAGGTAGCGCATGTTGAACGGCTGCGCCATGCGAACCATCGTCGAGTAAATCGATGAGTCGCCATGCGGATGCAGCTTACCCATGACGTCCCCGACGATACGCGCGGACTTGACGCGCTGCGACTGCGGCGTCACATTCAAATTGCGCATGCCGAAAAGGATACGCCGCTGAACCGGTTTGAAACCGTCACGGACATCCGGCAGCGCTCGGGAGATGATCGTGGACATGGCGTACCCAAGGTACGACTGTCGCATCTCCTCTTCAATGCTGCGATTGATTACCTCGCGTCCCACGATCGCCGTCGAAATCGCAATTGGAGCAGCCTCTTCAAGCTCTTGCGGGTCGTCTTCAGGCTCTTGCGGATTATCTTCGGGGGTTGGATCCGGGGGAGTGAGTTCTTCGTCGGCCATTCACTAATCCTCTCACAAACAAACGTTCGAACACTCAGCGTATTCGGCCAAAACAGTGGTAATATTGTACCTTAATTGATAGCAAATGTCAAACTGAAGGAGCCTTTATCCGGGTACCCTAAGACATGACCTTCAATCTTCATGCCCGCGCCGAGCGCGCCATGCGTGATGTGGGATTTGCGGCGAGGATGCCGCAGGACCTGACAGCGCACATACCGCCCCCGCACAATGAGCAGGCGGCCATTCAGGATCTGAGACAGCTCCTGTGGTCGTCGATCGATAACAGCGACTCGCGCGACCTCGATCAGGTCGAATATGCCGAGCTTCTCCCCGGTGGCGGCATCCGTCTGCTGGTCGGCATTGCAGATGTCGATTCCCGAGTAGGGAAGGGGAGTCCGATCGACCAGTTTGCCGCCGCGCAGACTACCACCGTCTACACGGGCATTGAGACGTTCTCCATGCTGCCCGAAGCGCTCTCCACCGATGCCACATCGCTCAATGAGAACGAGGACCGTCTTACGGTCGTTACGGAGATCGTGCTGTGCCCGCGTGGATCGGTGCAGTCGGCGCGGGCATATCGCGCCTGGACTCGCAACCATGCCAGGCTCTCCTATGAGGATGTCGGGCCGTGGCTCGACGGCAAAGGGCCGAAGCCGGAAGGCGTCGCCGAAGTATCGGGGCTTGCCGAGCAGCTTCGTCTGCAGGACCGGGCTGCCGAACGGTTGATCCAGGAACGCGCCAGGGCCGGCGCTCTGGACTTTGAGACGATCGAGGCGACCCCTGTCTATTCGGACGGCGCTGTCAAAGATTTGAGGGTGCAATCCAAGAACCGCGCCCGCTATCTCATTGAGAACTTCATGATCGCCGCGAATACGTCCCTGTCGGGCATCCTGTCGAAATCCGGGCGCTCATCCATCCAGCGGCTGGTGCGCCGGCCGGAGCGCTGGTCGCGCATGGTGACGATCGCGCGCGCTGTCGGAGACAACCTGCCGGATGAACCCGATTCTCATGCCCTCGCGGAGTTTCTGTCGCGCCGCCGCCTGGCGGATCCCGAGCGGTATGCAGACCTTTCGCTCTCGATCGTTAAACTGCTCGGCCCAGGCGAATACGCGCTCGTGCCAGGCGGTAAACCTGCGCCTGAGCACTTTGGCCTGGCTGTCACAGGCTACACACACTCGACCGCTCCAAACCGGCGTTATGTGGACCTGGTGACCCAGCGCCTCTTCAAGGCGCTTGCCGGCGGCGTTCCATGTCCTTACACCGATGAGGAGCTGGAAGCCATTGCGGAGCGCTGCAACGAACGGGCGAACGCCGCGCGTAAGGTGGAAAGGCTGATGCGCAAAGTCGCCGCCGCCGTGCTTCTGGCGCCTCGTGTTGGTCAGATCTTCGACGCCGTCGTTACAGGAGCGTCGCCAAAGGGAATCTACGTCCGGACATTCGATCCGCCTGCGGAAGGCCGGGTCCTGCGGCACGAAGCAGGGCTTGATGTCGGCGACCATTTGAAAGCCAGGCTGATCCACACGGATCCCGAGCATGGCTTCATCGACTTCGCCAATGAAGGCGAAGTTTCATTCGTTCGCGGTGGAGGCGTTCGGCAGTGAACCTCGGCAAAGCAATAGGGTAAAATGAAGGATGACCGGTGAAAGAGCGACTACCCAGCCGCCGGACTAACCAGTCGCTGTTAATGCGGCTCAGGTGTCTTTCGAGTGAGATTTAACTGTCTGAAATTACGAATACCAGGCGCCGCCGCCTAAAATTATGAACCAACCACATCTTCCGCTCTATCTTGAAGTACTGGTGCCAGCAGCGACGGCATGGATTGCCCAGCAGGAAAAGATGATCCTCAAAAACGGCCGGCCGCTGACCGACGCCGAATTGCGGGATGCTCGACTTGTGGGGGTCGAGCATCCTGAGCGCGTTCGTGTATTGACCGTTGACCGTGTTCCATCGGTTGGAGGTCCGGTTCTACAGCAGGCTGCCAAGAAGCTGGGGGTAGGCGCAGGCGATGCCGCCGGCATGGCCATGCGCTATGGCATCTTTCTGCGCAAAGATCTTCAGGACATTCGATGGGTCCTAGCTCACGAACTGGCGCACACATTCCAGTACGAGCGATTTGGCGGCATCAAGCCATTTCTACGAGGCTATATTTCGGATATCCTTACATATTCTTATTCGGAAGCCCGAATGGAATGGGAAGCCAACGACGCCGCTGACCGGGTCGTTGGCTAAGCTCACGGGAACATACCATGCGGCCAGCTGGTTGCGCGTATCATCCACGCATATCCATACCGCCGTCTACCGTGATCGTGCTGCCTGTAATGAAGGCCGCAAGATCGCTCAGCAGAAAACATGTCGCGCCGGCCACATCTTCGGGAAGGCCGATCCTGCCCAGCGGAAAGCCTTTGATAACATCCTCACGACCGATGGCATCGATGTTGGGAGTCGCCATATCGGTTTCTGTCCATGCCGGCGCAATGCAGTTGACCCGAATCCTATCAGGCGCCAGCTCCTTGGCCATCGACCGCATAAACATGATCTGCGCGCCTTTTGATGTCGCATATGCCGAATAGTCGGCCGATCCGCGCTGACCGGCTGTCGACGTATACAGCACAATGCTTCCACCATGTCCTTCGGGCCGGAGATGCCGCACTGCGGCGCGAACGGCCAGGAAGCTCCCCCGCACATTTACGCCCATCGTGTTGTCCCAGAAATCCGCCGTCATTTCAAGAAGCGGCTTTCCCTCGAAGACGCCTGCGGAAACGACCAGGCCGTGTATGGGACCAAGACGATCGACGGCTCCGTCCATTGCGCGATCCATCTCTCCGTCTACTGCGATATCCGACTTAACGGCATACCCGCGCGAACCCGATTTTTCAATAGTCGAGACCACGTTCTGTGCTGAATCTGAATTGCGCACATAGCTAATCGTCACAGATGCTCCCGCATCCGCAGCCATTTTTGCCGCCGCCGCTCCAATGCCGCGGCTCCCGCCGGCTATAAAGATGTGCTTATTTTTGAGGTCAATCATTAAAATTTCCTTCACATTTGTACATGGGAGTTCGTCTATAATCCAACAATTGTCACACGACAAGGAGTTGTACATGACCCCGCCGTCAACAGACCAGAGGATCATTTTTGCGCTGATGTCATTTGCGGGTCTCATCTCCGGGGCGGATCCAGGGCACGATCCAGAGAAACTACTTTATAAGCGTATACTGCATAAACTCAAGCAGTACGAATCTCAGCTCGGGAAATGGAATATCGTATGGGGACCGTGCGTTGTGGCGCCCTCCACCTTTTATTATCCGATCAATGCGATGTATGTCGCTCAGAGCGAAAGCGATCCGAGCAACTATGTCGTTGCCGTCGCCGGAACAAACCCGTATTCTATCTTCGACTGGATGATTGAAGATGCCCTGGTGGAGACACAGCTTCCCTGGCTCTTCGATGAAACAGCCGGAGCTTCCATATCGCTTGGCACAGGGATCGGCCTTTCAATCCTATTGAACATGATCCCGACAGTCGATCGGCCCGGCTCCGGTAAAACGCTTCGCCAGTTTCTCTTTGACCTGGAGGATAAGAATATCCTCTTGACGACGGCCGGGCACGGCCTCGCGGGCGCGCTTGCGCCTGCGCTCGGCCTCTGGCTGACAGACATCCAGCGTCTCTGGGATCCCTTCAAGCGCGCAAAGCTGGCATCGCTTCCCACCGCCGGTCCCACCGCCGGGAACGACATTTTTGCTGAGTATTCGGACTGCAAGCTTCCCACAAGCCGATGGTGGAACTCGTTGGATGTCGTTCCGCATGCATGGAATTCCGCGCTGCTTTCTAAGATCCCGGCTCTGTATCAACCTGTCCTCCAGAGCGATCCGACCGTAGATGTCCTCGTTCACTGGGCAGAAGATGCTTCGTCCAAAGGCGATTACACCCAGATCCAGTCCGAATCTCCGGCATTTCAGGGCGAAATCAATCACGGGATCATCGATCAGCGAAAGTCCCCGACAGATAACTTTCTGGATCAAGTCGCGTACCAGCACACGGTTGCTTACTCAACGTACTTCGCCCTTCCCGGCGTCAACCTGGCGCCGCTGTCCGGTTTCATGGCCCAGGCAAAACCGAACCAACTGACCGCGTTGGAGAGGGCTGCGCGCAGGACCGGTCTGCCGATCCCAGGGGAACTACTCGACGCCGCCGTTGAATCAGCGCCGATTACAGTTCCGGTCGCAGGCAAACCGGTGCTGCTTCCGGAATCTGCCTGCGATACCGCAACACGGTCGATTGCCCAGCAAATCCTGGCCGAACTGCAGAGCGCGGCGGCATAGGGGCCTTGTGTGAATGAACGCCCTTCGTCAAGACCCACCCTTATTCCCTCCTTCGAGCAGGTACGGAGACCTGCTCCCACGGGGAGGGCGCGTTCTCGATATCGCAAGGCACCATCTTCTTGGCAAAACGCCAAGAGAGCGAAGCCTAATGCCAAGGCGAACGCGCCCTCCCTTCGGGAGGGGATGGGGTGGGTCTTAATAAGTGAGCGTCTGCGTTCGCCTCTTCCTAATCGTAAGCCCCGCGATTATGATTCCCGAGCAATCGCAGCTGCCTTGGATTGGCCGCATCCAGCACTTCCTGATTGAACTGCCAGGTCATGAACGGCGAAAACTGCTGCGCGATGAATCTGTGCGAATAGTGGTTCTGCAGCAGATAGCGGGTCTTATCCTTGGAGGCGTTCATACTTCCCGAATGCCAGACCTCGCTGCGGAAGAACAACACATCCCCCGCCTTGCAAAGCACCGGCTCAAGAGCCTTGCCGTGCCACGTCTCCTCACCGCGCGCCGGTCCGCGCCCGGACTTATGACTGCCTGGAATCACATATGTCGGGCAAAGCTCCTCCGTAATGTCTGTGAGGTAGAAGTGCGCCGTGCAGAGGTAGATCGGCAGCGTAAACCTCGGGTCCTGCGCCATATCTTCAGGCATGGTCACAAATAGGCGATCCGTGTGCGGTCCCCATCCGTTGTGTCCCGGATGGCTGCGCCATGCCGTCTGCCCGATTATGTGGCACTGTTCGCCCATGGTCGCTTCGGCCAGATCGATGACGCCCGGCCAATCCAGAAATTGAAGCCAGAACGGGTCTCGATTGAAGACACATTTGTAGTGATCGGTTGCTCCCTGGTTGTCGAAACCAAATGGCTGCAATGTATCGATCTTGGCGCAGGCCTGCGCCACAAGTTCCGGGCTCAACACATTCGGAATAAGAGCAAACCCATCCTCATGTAGAGCCTTCGTCATGGCTTCTACCTCGTTAAGTTTGAAGGTTGGCTGAGCATAAGCAAATTCTATTTGCGCATCGCGCTCGGCAATTGTCATCCTGAACGTCTCCTGTCGCCGCTGATGTATACTGGCGTGTAAGAGTTTCTCATGTTTCGCTCCTGCGTTCTAGCAGAGATGCGGTAGGATGTTGTATATTTCCCACAGCAATCGCATGAAATTTCAAGAACAACCCTTCATCACGGCTGAAATACATGAGTTTTCGAGGTTGGGCTCAAATGAGCTGCAATCTGCTGCCCGGCCGCCGCTCCATATGTGTTTCGATTCGTGGCCGAGAGGAGGGATGTCGCATCCATTGCTGCATCGCGACTTCCTCTCTCTGTATATTACGCGCCAGGGCCGTGCTACGCATGTAATTGATCGCGCTCCGTTCGCCGTATCGCGAGGCGACGTCTATATTATGGGCGTCGGATCGGAACACCGATTTATGGATTGCCACGATCTGCTCACAGACACCCTGCATTTCTCTCCCAGCATCTTTGATTGGGAGACCATGCAGGCCCTCACCAATACGCCCGGCTTCCAGGCTCTCTTTGTGCGAAGCCGCATGGAGGGCGACCTTGGCGGATTTACCAGCGGACGCTGGCTTCACCTTTCACCGGATGCCCTGGCCACCGTTCAACAGATGATCGACGAGTTGAGGCAGG
>Ga0105238_10008617_pt1 | contig 10204 bp, 8 predicted proteins | sample KBSC34metaG_FD_81526 | JGI IMG/M metagenome (GOLD analysis project Ga0105238, IMG submission 81526) | Corn rhizosphere microbial communities from Kellogg Biological Station, Michigan, USA - KBS C3-4 metaG | ecosystem: Host-associated > Plants > Roots > Rhizosphere > Soil | place: Michigan, USA...
CAATGGGGACCGCCGCGCTGGTGACAACCTATACTCCTGCTCAGTGCTGGCGCTCGACGCGAAGACCGGGAAGCTCAAGTGGTATTACCAGTTCACGCCGCACGATGTCTGGGACTGGGACGCTACCGAACCGCTGGCGCTCATCGATTCTGTCTGGGAAGGCCGAGCGCGCAAGCTTCTGGTACAGGCGAATCGCAACGGCTTCCTCTATGTGCTCGATCGCACGAATGGGAAACTGCTGCTGGCCAAGCCGTTCGTCAAGAAGCTGACGTGGGCCAAAGAGATTGACGCGGATGGTCGCCCGGTCAAGATACCCAACATGGAGCCGACTACTTCGGGGAAAGTGATTTGTCCAGGTCTGGAGGGAGCCTCCAACTGGTTTTCTACTTCGTTCAATCCAGCCACCGGTCTGTACTATGTGCAAACGCTGGAAAAATGCGAAGTCTTCACCAAAATTCCCATGGAATGGAAGGCCGGCAGCGGCTATATGGGCGGCAGTTGGGTGGATGAGCCGGGCCAGCCGGGCCGAAAGATCCTCCGCGCCTTCGACATTAAGACGGGAAAAGCGGTGTGGGAACTTCCCGAGCCAGGACCAGCGATTTCTTGGGGCGGGACCATATCGACCGCGGGAGGCATCGTGATTTTCGGCGAAGATAGCGGCGCTCTGGCGGCCGCCGATGCAGCAACGGGCAAGCTCTTGTGGCGCTACCAGACCAATCAGAATTGGAAGGCGTCGCCGATGACTTACGTCTTCGATGGCAAGCAACACATTGCAGTCGCCGCCGGTTCGAACGTCATCAGTTTCGCGTTGGTCGAGTAGCGCTATGGCTGGTTGGGCCGATCAGCCGTTGGAGCTTTTTCGTGCGCGGCTTCCTGGATCTGTTGTAGTTGCTTCTCGACCAAGGCCCTGTCTGCCGCATCGGGTGTGGCTTCCAAGTACGACCGAATGGCTTCAGCCGCGCCGGTGAAATCGCGATTTTGCGCCATGGCCACTCCCAGTACATAACGCGCCCGCATGTTTTTCTTGCCCGGATCCATGCGCACCGCCTCGCGGGCATTTTTCTCTGCGACACTCGGATGCAGCATCTGTAAATTTCCGATACTGCTGAGATAGTAAGCGTTGGAAGAATTTAGCGGGTCCAGCTTCAGCCATTGATCCGTGAAGTCGACAAGTTCCTGCCACTTGGCCTCGCGCAACGCCAGCTCGCAGAGTTGCTCGTACGGCTGAAGATATTTGGGCTCGGCGGCAATGGCTTGCTTATAGGACTTGCGGGCGTCGTCCCAGTGACCGCCGTGCTCCGCGATGCGGCCCATTTCGAACCACGCGATTGAATATTGAGGATACACTTCGACGGCTTTTTCTAAATCCCTGTGTGCTTCCTCAAGGTTCAGTTTGGCCTCAGCCTGACGTCCCTTTTCGTAAGCTTTGCGCGCGTCTTTTGGAGCGAGAGCGGATACCACACTGATCGTCAGCCCATCTACTTTGGCCAGGCGATGCAGAACAATTGTCCCGACGTTCGGATCGTCGAGGTAATGAAAAGTGTCCAATTGAATTACATCCGAGCGGAAGCCTGGGAGGACGGCCCGCAGCCCGCAACCCCACAATCTCCGGTCTGAATTGCCCATGCTGCGGTTCCAAGTATTGTTGCCAAGGGGAGTGCTATGGCTGGTGGGGTAGGTACCCACGCTGGCATCCGGCAATTCCACGTTGCGCCCGAGTTCAAAGCTGAAGTGCCCCTTGTGATCGGTCTCTCCCTCGACAACCGGAAATATACTACAGATGCGCTCAATCTTTGCGCGGCCGGGCAACGGGGTTCCATCGCTGATTACAACGGTGCCGGCGAGAGGGATCACACGTTTATTCGGATCGTCGTCATCCGGAAATGGCGCCATCGGCCCGGTGCGAGGGGTGGCGTTCACGATACGGGGCTGCTGTGGATTGGGCTGTGGGGGCGTGGCAGCGGTGGGCTGCGCACTCACGGCGCCAGCGTTCAACAGTGCTAAGATCGCGAATCGCCAAAATCGCATGATGCCTCGCCAGGGTCGATTATACAGGGCTTAGACCTTCATCCGGGAGCCAAGCTGCTAGAGGTTTGACGCGCAGTTAGAGGCGGTAACAACAGCTTGGCCGCATGCTTACACCTCAATTTTTTGAACAAGCCGGACTCGAGTATCCCTGTTGGCGCGATTTACGGCTGGCGACTTTCTGCGTGCTTTCGTGAGCAAGTAGCAGAAGCTGATTAATATGGCGGCGGCAGGAATCGCCATTACGTCGAGGAAAACCTGAAACGTTAGCGGGTCGAGTTGCATGCCTCGATCTTGCACTCGGGCATGGTGCTTGAAAAATAGGCTCCTATGTCTAATTTGAATTAGTACCGCTAGTTCCACTCTAGACCGGACGATTGGAACTTTGGTTGGGGGGGGCGTGCCCGTGAGCGGTGGCTTCGCTTGGTTCTGGAAATGATTAGACTGGCCCTAGTGCTCCTCGAGGTAGCAGCGGTGGCGACGCTCCTTGCACTAGGAAACATCGTGTTCTGGCGCTTCGGCCCGCGCAAACCGCTGTGGCGGCGGTTCCTGAAACTTCTCGCAGCCCACTCTCCAAAGCATACCAACCACCAACCACCAACCACCACAAGGAGAATTCCCAGTCCCGCGATGGCTTCTGATGCCATGACTAGAAAACAAGTTGACTAATGGACCTGCGCCTTCCCCGCGCGTGGCGTCCACCTCAATGAAGCCAAAACCAATAACGCCTAGTCCCGCCCGATGTTCAAATGGACCCACTACCATCGGCCGGCACGCTTTGACTGAGCAGTTGGCGGTCTACCTTATGATCGAGTTAGGTGGCGCTCTGTCTTGGCCAAAACGCCTACGACCGCCAAGCAGCTTCCGATAATGGGCATTAACGGTAGCTACGTGATGTGGACATCACCTCTTGGTGACAAGAACATCAACAAGAGAAACCGTGCCGATTGCCCGTAATTTAGAAGCTGGCCCGTAGCCCTCGCGGCTGATGCCAACGGTCTTGCCATCCAGGCAAACATGCCTCCTAGTGTGTGGAACTTGTAAAGGGTACGAGCTCGTCGGCTAGCGAGATGGGTTCGAAGCTCCCAAAGAGCCACGCTGTGACCAGTACCGCTGCAAGGTATCCGAAACTTAGCGCGAATATTAGTGAGGTATAGCCGAAGAGGGGTATGAGGTAGCCCGGCAGGACCGCCGAGAAAATCACGCTGCTCATCGCGCCCGCAAAACCTCCTAAGCCGAGAACTGTTCCGATCGCGCTCGAAGGGAATACATCTCCTGGTATGGTGTAGGCGATCGAGCTGAATGCCTGGTGCGCCGCCGCTGCGATGCTGAACATCAAGACCGCGTGGATATTGCTGCCGCCAATGGCCCCGAATATGGCGCTCGGAACGATTACGGCACAAATCAGGAGCGTCGTCAGACGGGCGCGTCTCTTATTCCACCCAAGACGGAGAAGAAATCCCGAGAACCAGCCGGCCGTGACGCTTCCCGTGCCGCCTGCGAAGTAAATCAACGGAAGCGCCCATCCAATGCTGGTCATCTCCATTTTGCGTATGTCTCGGAAGTAGAGCGGCAGCCAAAACAACAAAAAGAACCACGCTGGGTCGACCAGCACCTTGCCCAGTACGTATCCTCGAGTCTGGCGATAACGCAGCGCGTCACGGAAGGTCAACACGATTGTCCGACGCTCCACTTCTGAAGCGGGTGTGCTGTAGAAGCGAATCCATGCGGCCACCCACACCAGTCCTAGCATCGATACAACGACGAAACACGCACGCCATCCGAACGCTGCTGTTAGCGCCACAAACATGGGTGGCCCTACGACCGAGGCGAGGTTCGTGCCTGCGTTGAAAATGCCAGTAGCCAGAGCGCGTTCTTCCACTGGAAACCATTCGGCTACGGCCTTGCTGCACGCCGGAAAGTTCGCCGATTCCGAAAACCCCAGCGCAACGCGCCAACCGGCAAACTGCGTGGCGCTTGTAACCGTGGCGTGCATAGCAGACACGAGGGACCATACCGTGGCGGCGATCGCCAGCCCGGTCTTGGTACCGAATCGGTCGAGCATCCTTCCCAACACCAGGAATCCGACCGCATAGGCGATCTGAAAAGCCCCCGAGATGTTTCCGTAAAGACTCTCATTGAAATGAAAGTAGTCGCGCAGCACGGGGGCCAATACGCTCAGCAGGAGACGATCCAGGTAATTAATGGACGTCACCGCTAGCAGCATACTGAGCACGGCCCAACGCATCCCGCTCATTATCGCATCCGGATTTTGATCGAACTATGCTGGAAGAACTCTATGCGATTTCTGGTGGGATTGATTGGCCGTGGGATCGGAGCGTCCGGCTCGCCCGCGATGCATGAAGGCGAAGGTCGTGCGCTGGGATTGAAGGTGCATTATCAGTTGATCGATCTCAACCGCGCTGAACTTCACGGAAAACGGCTTTCGGAACTTCTCGATGCCGCGCAGAATATGGGTTTCGCAGGCGTCAACGTGACGCATCCGTGCAAACAGGCCGTCATTCCCATCCTGGATGAATTGTCGCCCGAAGCACAGGCGATTGGTGCTGTCAATACCGTGGTGTTCTCCGATGGACGGCGAATTGGGCATAATACCGATGCGTATGGGTTTGCGGAAAGCTTCCGCCGTGGTATGCCCGGGGCGGCTTTGGACTCTGTTGTGCTGCTGGGCGCAGGTGGCGCCGGCAGCGCCGTGGCGCACGCGGCTTTACAACTTGGGGTGAAACATCTGTCGATCTTTGATCAGGAACGGCAGCGGGCTGAAGCATTAGTCACTAAATTGCGAAGTCAATATGTAGATAAGAATCTTTCGGCGGACGCCGAGATGTCGACGGCTATTCAGGCGGCAGCCGGAGTCATCCATGCGACACCCGTGGGAATGACCAGCCACCCTGGGTCGGCTATCTCGCCCGAGTATTTGCGCCCCGATCTATGGGTAGCAGACATCGTTTACTTTCCTCTGAACACCGAACTTCTGCAGCAGGCGCGCGAACGTGGATGCCGTACTTTGCATGGTGGGGGGATGGCTGTGTTTCAGGCCGCCCGAGCCTTCCGTCTTTTTACGGGCGTCGAACCTGATGTGGAACGCATGCTGGCGCGTTTCGTGCAAACCCCCGGCTAGCATTGCAGACCGGTAATCGATCTTACGCAAAGGACTATCCTGCAATGGCCGGTTCGAGAAGGGAAAGGAAAAAGATGGTCGGGGCGCAGAGATTTGAACTCTGGACCTCCTGGTCCCGAACCAGGCGCTCTACCAGGCTGAGCCACGCCCCGAAGATCTTCATTGTAGCATTGCGCTGCTGCGTGTTCTGATAGAAGCTTATGGAACGAAGCGTACAAGCCCCGTTCACGCTGGAAGGCAAAGCAGCATTAGTCACGGGTTCCGGACGCGGCATCGGGCGTGCGGTGGCCCGCAAACTCGCGGCATGCGGGGCATCGGTAATGCTCACGGATATCGACCAGGCGCCGCTCGAGGAAGCCGCAGCGGAGGCAGGAAACGGCGCTCGCTGGCTTGTGGGCGATCTCACCGCGCCCGATTTCCCGCAGAAATTGGTCGACGCGACCGTGGCCGCTTTCGGCTCGCTGGACATAATCGTCAATAATGCCGGCTATGTGTGGGACAACGTTATTCAGAAGATGACCGACGAACAGTTCCAGGCCATGCTAAATATTCACCTGGTGGCTCCGTTCCGCGTCCTGCGCGCCGCGTCCCATTTCTTGCGCGAGGCTGCCAAGCGCGAAGCCGCCGAGGGGCGCCGCGTTATGCGCAAGGTGGTGAACATCACGTCGATCTCGGGCGTCGACGGCATTGCTGGACAGGCTGGGTACGGGGCGGGGAAGTCCGGCATCAACGGCCTCACCAAGGTGTTGGCAAAGGAATGGGGCCGCTATCAGGTCAACGTGAATTCCGTCGGTTTTGGATTGATCGATACGCGGTTGATTCAGCCGATCGACAAGAGTGCGCCGCCCACTATCGAGATGGCTGGACGCCAGATTCCCGTGGGCGCGCCACCGGCATTTCTTGAAGCCTCTAAGACAGCGTGCCCGCTCGGCCGGCTTGGCACTACGGAGGAAGCTGCCGGTGCCGTCTTGTTCTTCTGCTCGCCGCTATCGGACTACGTCTCGGGCGAAATTCTGATTGTCAGCGGCGGGGCTCGCGGATGAAGCCATTGCCATAGACAGCCACGCTCCTAGAAAAATTGAGAATGCTTGAATACCACTAGATAGGTCTGTAGAAACATGGGAAGACCGGAGAGCAGGGCAATCAGAAAGATCGTCTCGCTAGAGGCGCGCAGCTCGGTTCGAAGGTAGCTGACGAACCAAGCGAAAAAAGGCAGGTAGAGAAGCGTTGCGGTCCCTACACCCGGGCTATAGCGCATTTGGACCAGTGTGGCGATGACATGGAACAACCCGTTGGCCAGCATAAAGTGGGATAGCCAGACGAGCAGGATGTAGGACATCCCCAGGCGCCCGATCCTGGCGGCAAGGGCCGCGAGCACCGCGGTGATGAGCAGGGGAGGAATATTGCCTTGCACAAAACCAGACCCCTCAAGCTTGGGTGTCATGAAGGTATTGAACCAGCTTATATAGCCTGCGGAAAACAGCCCTGGAGCTTCTTCGGCGATATGAGCGGCGAATAGAAGTGGCGCGAAGAGCAACAGCGTTTGCGGTCGAATACGGGTCCGGCCGCATAAAGAGGATCCGACAGGATTGCGGGCGAGGATAGAGGATATCGTCTCCTCTGCGGGCGTTGGGTCCAACGACATTTGCTGTATCTGTGGTATCGGCCGCGGAGGGACTTGACTCTATAGGCGGCTTTGCGCGCCGGGTAAAGTTTCGGTCTGGCTTGCCGATGGAATGGGGAAGCCCAATGACCCCGACAATTGCGGCCGATCTTGCGAAAGACGCCTCCCCAGAGAGCCGTTCCACCGTCGGGTGCCGCGGAAACCGCGCGTTCGAAATCGCGATATCGTTCCTGTTCGGAGCCGGTTTTTTTCTGCTGGTGCGCGCATCGCCGGACTTGCCCGGCGGAACCGACGGTTACCGCCATGTAAAACAGGCAATCCGTCTCATCACCGAACCGCGAGCGATGTTTGCCGATCCCTGGCACCTTCCTTTTCTCTGGCACAAGCCAGTGGACCCCTGGTTCGGGTATCACGTGATGCTGGCTCCTTTTGTGTTCCTGTTCGAGCCGATGACGGCGATCAAAGCACTCTCCTCGGTGATTTTCGGCCTGACGGCGTACGTCCTGTTTCTGCTGCTGCGGCACCTGGAAGTGCAGCATCGAACGTTCTGGGTACTGATGGTGATGGCTGGCAGCAGTATGACGCTGGGGCGCGCCACCAGCGTGCGGCCGTTTCAGTTGTCCGTTCTGCTGACAGTGGTGGCGGCGCTTTGGACGCTGCAAGACAAACCGCTCAAGCTGGGCCTGGTTTCGTTGATCCACGCGTTTTCGTATTCGGTTTTTTTTATAGTTGGTATGGCGCCGGCCTTGTGGTTCCTTCTGCGGCGCGATCGCCGCTCGGGGGTTGCCCTGCTTTCCTGCGCGGGGGGCATCGGTTTGGGCTTACTGGCGAATCCGTATTTTCCGGAGAACATACGCTTCGATTTGTTCGTAGCGGGCGTGGTGGGCATCGCGCGTGGAGCGCACGTAAAGATCGCGGGAGAACTGGCGCCGTCCGATTCCTTATGGGTGATCGTGGCATGTTTGCCGGCAGCGCTGCCATGGCTGGCCGCCCTGCTGCTACGAGTTTGCAGATGGCGTGCCACGACTACGCCAGTCACAAATCTTCTGCTGCTGATCTCCGGCGTGATGGCGGTGGGTACGGTACGAGTGATGCGCACGTCCGATTTTTTTCTTCCGTTCGCGATCCTTTTCGCGGCGGCAACGCTGGCTCCCTACCTGAACGCAAAACGCGCGGATGTCGCGATCGCCGGAATTCTCCTGGCGATTCCGTGCGCCGCGAACGTCTATCTGGCGCATATGGGCGTCATGAGCGCCCCTTCGCACGAAAGATTTCGGGGTGCGGCGACGTATTTGAAGACCAACGCGCCGGATTCACTGGTCCTCAATACAGGGTGGGCGCCGGATTATTTCTTCCTTTTCTTCTACAATTCCAGCAGCCGCTATGTGATCGGAATCGAGCCCACGTTCCTGTACCTGGCCGATCCACGCAAGTATTGGTTATGGCGCCACATGTACGAGGACGAGCAGGGTACCTGCGATCATGAGAACTGCACCGATGCCGAGCGCATCGATATCGCGTCCGCGGCGCGCAATGGATTGGGGGCTCAGTACGTGGTGAACGATCACCAAAACAATCCTCGCGTGGACAACCTGCTGCGAAAAAATAACGCTGTGACGGAAGTTTACCGGGATGCTGCGTTGTCGGTTTACTGCGTCGAATCCTGTGTTGCTAACCGAGCAGGCGGCCCGGTGCAAAATTCCGCGCAGGCGAAATTCTGATCGTTAGTGGCGGGGCTCGCGGCTGACAAACGGGTTGCCTCGAATAAAGAATCGCAGCGGAAGTTCCGCGGCCTGACTGATTCCGATTCGCGGTGAAATCCCGATCTCAAAAGACTCTTGGTCAGCGGGCTCATGCAGCGTAATGGGTCCCTGCGTCAGGTCCACTCCGTAGTGATCGAGTGTGATTCCTAAAGCGCGCGTTAGTTTGCCAGGGCCATTGGACGACGGCGCGACCGCCGCTGCCAGCCCAACTGGTTCGACGGCGCGGATCAACACACAACCTGCCACACCCGCTGGCTCCGCGACAATATTCAGGCAGTAGTGCATGCCGTAAATCAGATAGACGTAGGCGTGCCCGGGCGGTCCGAAGATCACTCGCGTGCGCGGCGTTGGGCCGCGTGCTGAATGCGCCGCGGCATCGCCAACACCGAGATAAGCTTCCGTCTCGACGATCCGTGCGGACGCCCGGCCGTGACGGATTACCTTGCCCAGCAGGTCACGGGCGACTTCCACAGTGTCGCGGGCGTAGAAGGATCGAGGAAGCCGCGCGACAGTGTTAAGATTCACGAGAGCGTCGCGCATACTACACTAGTTAGTTTCGCATGCGTTTGTTTGTCGCGATCGATATTCCCGCCGAGATAAAGGACGCGTTGCGTTACTTCGTCGACCGCTTGCGTCCCACTGCGAAAATCAGCTGGAGCCCGGTGGACAACCTGCACATCACAACCAAATTCATCGGAGAATGGCCGGAACTGCGCCTGGATGAGATCAAGGGTGCGCTGACTGCATTGCCCGCGAAGGGCGCTATCGACATCAAGGTCAAGGGTCTGGGCTGGTTCCCGAATGTGCGCCGCCCACGCGTTCTATGGGCGGGCGTCCAGGGCGGGGAGCCGCTACGTGCCCTCGCGCAGGCCACTGAACAAGCTGTTGGTCAACTCGGGGTGCCGGCTGACGAGCGCGACTACTCGCCGCATCTTACTCTGGCACGGATCCGGGAGGCGATTCCTCTTGAGCGTCTCCATCAGACGATCGAGTCATTTCCTGCGGGCTGCGGTTTCGATTTCGGCTCCTTCAGCGCGACGCAATTTTTCCTGTATATTTCCGCGGGGGGTAAGTATACGCAACTCGCTGGATTTCCCCTGGAGCAATAATGCTGGGAATTGTCGCGGTCGTCATCGCTTATCTGCTGGGTGGAATTCCCTTCGGATTCCTGCTGGTGAAATTAACCAAGGGCGCCGATGTTCGTGAATCCGGCAGCGGGAATATTGGAGCTACTAATGTGCTGCGCACCACCGGGCGTGCGGCCGGAGTGGCGACCTTGGTGCTCGATATTGCGAAAGGCTACATTGCAGTCTGGATAGCCGCCGAACTTACCGGCGACGCACCCGAGTGGACCAGCCTGGCAGCGCTCGCCGTCATGGCGGGCCACGCGTATCCGGTGTTCCTCAACTTCAAGGGCGGGAAAGCCGTCGCGACTTTCACCGGCGCGTTCGCCTATCTGACACCGCTGCCCTTGGCCGCGCTGGTTGTGTTCTTCGTAGCGGTTGTCGCGGTCACGCGCTACATCTCAGCCGGCTCGATTCTGGGAGCCGCCGCTTTCCCTTTCGGAGTCTGGATGATTTTGCATCCGCCGGTTCAAGTGACCGCCGCGGCGTTCATCGCGGGAGGGTTCATCGTTTACCGCCACAAATC
>Ga0105238_10008621_pt1 | contig 10202 bp, 14 predicted proteins | sample KBSC34metaG_FD_81526 | JGI IMG/M metagenome (GOLD analysis project Ga0105238, IMG submission 81526) | Corn rhizosphere microbial communities from Kellogg Biological Station, Michigan, USA - KBS C3-4 metaG | ecosystem: Host-associated > Plants > Roots > Rhizosphere > Soil | place: Michigan, USA...
AGATCGTCATCGCTGCCGTGGACGGAGAGTACAGGCGGAAGACCGTGGGCAAATCCGGCGAGAAGTACTACCTCGAAGCCGCGAATGAAGAGTACAAGCCCAGCTACCCGAAGGGCCACTTGGAGATTGAAGCGGTGGTGATCGCCGTGGTGCGCAAGTACCAATAGCCCCTGTATGATCCTCCACATCGACGGCGATTCATTCTTCGCTGCGTGCGAGGTGTCGCGCAACCCGTGGCTGCGGGGTAAGCCTGTGGTGACGGGCGCCGAGCGCGGCATCGTGTCTGCTGCCACCTATGAAGCGAAGCGGCTCGGCATCCACCGCGCGATGCCGATATTCCGCGTGAAGCGGGAATTCCCGCAAGTCATCGTCCTGCCCGGCGACTACGAACTCTACGGCATGTACGCGACCCGGCTCTACGCCATCACGCGCCGCTATGCGAAGACCGTCGAGGAGTACGGCATCGACGAATGCTTCGCCGACCTCACGGGCCAGGACAAGGTGCTCGGGATGCCATACGAGACCATCGCGCGGAAGATCAAAGAAGAATTGCACACCGAACTCGCACTCGTCTTTTCTCTTGGGCTTGCGGAGACTAAGGCGCTCGCGAAGCTCGGGAGCAAGTGGGGCAAGCCGAACGGCTTCACCGTGATTAGGCGCGGGGAAGAAGCGCCGTTTCTTGCCGGGACGAAAGTGAAAGACGTGTGGGGCGTGGGGCGAGCGCTCTCGGTCTATTTTGAAGCGCAGAATATCTATACCGCGCTCGACTTCGTGAGCCGTGACCCCCAGTGGATCAAGGAAAAGTACGCGAAGCCGACGGCGGAGCTGCAGCGAGAGCTTGCCGGCGAGCGACTCTGGCAGGTGCACGACGGCGTGCCGGAGGCGCCGCACTCGATACAGCGCACGCGCACGTTCACGCCGCCTGTGCGCGACAGGGAGCTTCTGTGGTCGCACTTCTGCCGGAATGTGGAAGATGCGTGCGGCGCAGCGCGCAGGGACGAGCTCATCCCCGGGCGTGCTTCGTTATTCCTTAAGACGCAGGAGTTCCGCTACAGCGGCCAGGAAGTCATATTCAAGCATCCCTCCGACATGCCGGCGGACGTATTGCGCGCGGTGCGCCCCGCGTTCCTGAAACTCTTTGAGCCCGCGCAGCGCTACCGCGCGACCGGCATCACGCTCTATGCGCTCCGTCGCGAGGACGAGCTCCAGCTCGATATGTGGGACGAGCGAACAGAATCCAGAAAGCGCGCGAAGGTGTTCGCGGCGGTCGATGCGCTCGAAGCAAGATACGGCAAGCCGGTGGTGGAGCTGGCTTCGAGTATGCCTGCGAGAGAAGCGCGCAAGAAAGTACGCAGCGTGCACGACGGCGAGTACCGGGACCGATTCCGCATCCCCGGCACGGGCGCCAAACACCTGCCGCTCCCGGTCTTGGGAACCGCCTCATAGGAGCGAAGTCGCGCAATCCAAGAAAGTACGGTAAAAAAGGAAAGTGAAAACAGCGCGCAAACGGAAGGGTAAGAAGATACCGGACGGCATGGCCGTCCGGCGTTCTTCTGCAGGCCTCGGCATGTTCGCTACCCGCTCCTGGAAGAAGGGCGAGTTCGTCATCGAGTATGTGGGCCGCGTCATATCTAAGGAAGAAGAAGAGACGAGCCGCAGCAAGTATCTCTTCGAAGTCACGAAGACCAAGACGATAGACGGCAAGCCCGCCATCAATCCCGCGGGCTACCTTAACCACTCCTGCCGCCCGAACTGCGAAGCGGATGTGAAGAAGGGCAGGGTCATCATCACGGCTATTAAGAACATAAAGCCCGGCGATGAGCTCACCTGGGATTACGGAAAGGAGTACGTGGACGAGCACGTGAAGCCCTTCGGCTGCCGCTGCATCAAGCACCGCCCGGACCTCCATTAGCCCGGGGTGGTAGGATGGGGGCATGAATACGGATACTGCAGCGAAGCGTGACGAGGCGCTTTCGTTCCTCACTGGCCATAACACCGGCATACTAGCCACGGTATCGCGCGAGGGCGCAGCCCGAGCGCGGCTCGTATACTATGCCTGCGACGATGCGTTCCAGGTCTATTTCATGACCTTCGCCAATACCCGGAAGGCCTCTGACCTTGCTGCACACCCCCACGCGGCGTTCGTCATCACCGAGACGGAGGTACCGCGTACGCTCCAGATAGAGGGGCAAGTGACCGACCTCTCCGACGAGGCTGGCGTCGACCCCGCGCTCTCAGACCTCGTCCATACGCTCCAGTCGAACGCGAAGTTCGGCGCTCCGCTCACGCGCTTTGACCCGAGTACGCTCAAGTTCTATCGCATCACTCCCGACTGGGTGCGCTGGGGCGACTTCACCCTCGGTCGCGGCACTGATAACGTGCTCACGCAGATCGATCCTGGCGGAAACTAGGAGAGGAGGACGCCGCCGTCGACTACTACCTGGGCGCCGGTCATGTAGCGCGCCATATCTGAAGCGAGGAAGAGCGCGACCGTGCCGATATCATCGGGTTCGCCGAGCCTCTTCATGGGGATCTTCTCAATAAACGGCTTCAAGACGTCCTCGCTTACCTTGCCGGCGCCCGCGCCCGGCGTACTGATGCCGCCCGGCGCTATCGCATTCACGCGTATGCGGTGCGGTGCGAGCTCGAGCGCTGTGTTCTTGGTATAGCCCCAGACGCCGTGTTTGGTAGCGTCGTAGGTAGCGAGGCCGACCATGGAAGGGTGGATTGCATCCACCGAGGTGATATTGATGATGCAGCCGCTCGCACCCTGCTTGATCATCTGCACTGCCGCTGCCTGCGTGCACAGGTGCACTCCCTTGAGATTCACTGCAACGATGGTATCGAACTGCGCTTCCGTAATCTGGAGCATGGGCACGTTCGGATAGATGCCCGCATTGTTCACGAGTATATCGAGCGATCCGTAGGTGGCCGCTGCGGAAGCGGTCATCTGGGCAACTTGCGCAGCATCAGAAACATCTGTGGCGATTGCGCTTGCACGCCAACCGTTTGCAGCGAGCTTCGCAGCGGCCTCGTCCGCAGCTTCCTTGCTGCGGTCGGCGATGAGCACGTTCGCACCGGCCTCTGCGAGCCGGTAGGCGATGCCGTAGCCGATACCCATAGCGCCGCCCGTCACAATGGCGGTTTTACCGGAGAGGTTCACGAGTTCTGGGATAGGGCGTAGCGCATCCATACGGTCAGGGGGTAAGTCTGTAGATAAACTTCTCGTGCGACTCGATCTGGTCGGTGTTGGTGAGGTCGAGGAACGAGATGCTCTCGGGCGTGATCTGGATGAGTGCCGTCCCGCCGTCTGCGAGCGACTTCAGCGCGAATATCGGCCACTCGCGCATCGGGGTCGGGATGCGCTCAGCGATCTTCGCGAGCATCTGTTCGCGCTCCGCTTCTCCGCCGACAGCGTGCGCGGTTCCCTGGATGGTGACCTCGCGGTATGCGGGTCCCGTACCGACGGTGAAGGAGACGCGCGGGTTGAGGTTTATGTTCTGGAACTTCTTGCTGTGGTGGCTCGTGATGAACGTGATCGTGAAATCGTCTGCAACGGAGAAATACACGACAGAAGAGTACACCGCGCCATCGAGCGAGGCGGTAGCGAGCACGCCCACGACTTGGGTCTTGAGGAAGGCGAGCGCCTGCTCCTGCATCTCTCGTTTATCCAGCATCTCGTGATGGTACCACGCGATTTGTGGTCACCCCGATACGGCACGCAATGGTGCGGTATTAGCTGTGGCTCGTAGACGGCTTGTCTGTGTCGCTGTTGGCGCGCAGATACCCCGGGAGCCAGTCCATGACCTTCTTACGGTGCTGATCGAGCGACCAGCCGTTCTCTGACTTGAACGAGCCAGGGTAGCCCGCGCGGAATATATTCAAAAGCTTGAGCGAGGCGCGCGGAAACTGCGAGGGGAGATCCTCGTTATAGTTCTTGAGGAATTCTTTGAGCGAAAGCAGCTTCTCGCTTCGTTCGCGATCGAGGTCGGGGCCTTTCATAAGATAGGGGGATAGTTACTACTATGCGGGACTAAACGGGCGGAGCGCCCCGTGGGGCGCTCCGTAACCCTTACGCTGCCTTCGATACGTTCGTGGCCTGCATGCCCTTCGGGCTTTCGCTGACCTCGAACTGCATCTTGTCGCCTTCGCGGAGCGAGTCGAAATCGACTCCAACGAGGTCCTTGGAATGGAAGAAGAGGTCCTTCTCCATGCCGTCAGCCTTGATGAAACCGAAACCGCGATCCGTGAGGCGTGCGATAATGCCTACCTGCATAGTGTTCTGGTGTGATGTCTCACTTGATAACTATCAAGTGCAGAAGCTGAAGACGAGGAGTCGACTAGCTACCAATAGCCAGCCCTGCGTTTGACCTACCCACTATATCATACGGGCCTTTATTTGTCGACCACCCTGTGGAGTAGTACCTATTAGAACGAGCCGGTCTTCACGTCTCCCGCGCGTTCGTAGTTGGCGAAGATGACGCCACTTGGGGTCACGTGACTGCTCGTGAGTTTGAATGCAGCCGCAATAGTGCCGTCTTGAAAGAGCTTCTTGCCGGGCCCGAGCGTGACGGGGAATATCTTGAGCCACAGCTCGTCTACGAGGTCATTCTTCAAAAGCGTCTGGATGAAATTCCCGCTGCCGTGCACCTGGAGTTCCGGGCCGTCGGATTCCTTAAGCTTCTTCACCTGGTCGACGACGTCGCTGCCCGTAAGCACGACGGTCTTCTCCCAGTCGGATTCGAATGGAACATCGGAAGCCACATACTTCGTCGCCTTGTTTATCGCTGCACCGATCGGGTTGTCGTTGTGGACCGGCCAGTATGGCTTCCAGATGTCGTACGTAGTCTTGCCGAGCAGGAGGTCGAACGGATGACCCATCTGCTCGAGCATCAACTTTCCCGACTCTTCGCCCATGTACGGTACCGTCCACCCGCCGTACTTGAACCCGCCCGAGGTGTCTTCCTCCGGCGCTCCCGGCGCCTGCATGACGCCGTCGAGGCTGATAAACGACAATACGACAATTTTTCTCATAACCAAATTCTAGCACTACGTGTGACCCCACGGGGAATCGAACCCCGATTTACGCCGTGAAAGGGCGCTGTCCTAACCGTTAGACGATGGGGCCGTCTGAACATAAGAAACATAGCATTATAGCGACAGAAAGTCAGCTTATGTCCATGCGCGCCGCTCGGAAACCATGCTATACTCCGGGCAAGGTCGACCCCTTTTCAAGCGTAATCGCTGTGTGGTACCGGAACGAACCGTTCCGTGATCACTAAGCCCAAACCATCATGGATGACGTAAATCAGCCGATGCCTGAGACTCCGGTAGAGGAGACCACTCCGGCCCCAGAGCCTGAGAAGACGGAAGAGCAGGCTGCGTAAGCAGTCCTCTGGTCACAAAACGCGCCCCGCAAGGGGCGCGTTTTGCTATAGAGAACTGCAATCAGGCTGTGGCACGCTGGGCGGCTAAATGGTAAGGTAGCAAAACTGGAGAGGTGGCAGAGTGGTCGAATGCACCGGTTTCGAAAACCGGCAAGGGTGAAAGCTCTTCGGGAGTTCGAATCTCCCCCTCTCCGCCAGCAGTGCTACTCTATACGCATGGATGCCCGATTTTTCAGGTTCGCGACGGAGGACAATCTCCAGCTGCAAGGACTTTTATACGCGCCGGCAGAGAAGACAGCGAAGGCGTTTCTCCATATCCACGGGATGAGCGGCAATTTCTATGAGAACAATTTCCTCGATGCCATGGCTGAGAGAATTGTGGGAGCAGGGTATGCATTCGTGCCCGTAAACACGCGCGGCCACGACTTCGTCGCGGACTTCGTCGTGCTCGGCCCCGAGGAGAAATACAAGCGGATCGGCGACGCGTTCGAAAAGATGGAAGACTGCGAGCAGGACATCAAGGCCGCGATCGACTACCTCGCCGGCATCGGGTACACCGATATCGTGCTGTGCGGCCACAGTCTCGGCGCGGTGAAGGTCGCGTACTACATGAAGCGCACGCGCGATGCGCGTGTGAAGAAGCTCGTACTTATGTCGCCGCCGGATATGGTGGGCCTTGCGGAAGCAGAAAGCGATTTCAGTGCTCGGATGAAAGAGGCGCAGGAGCTTATCGCTGCGGGCCGCGGCGATGAACTGCTCGTCGGCAAGATATGGGACTGGTACTACTTGTCCGCGAACACATATGTAAACCTGAGCAGTCGCGATACGCCCGTAGACATATTCAATGTATACGCACCGGAGAAGCCCTCTGCGCTTTCAGAGATTACGGTCCCGACACTCGCCATCCTCGGAGAGAAGGACGATGCGCTCCCGGGAGACAAGCGCGAAGGGCTTGAGATTCTCAAGAAGAAAGCGAGTGCCACGACGATGGACACCGCCGTGATAGAAGGCGCGCCGCACAGCTACTTTGGACGAGAAGCACAGATGGCAGAGACGATTACCACCTGGCTTGCATAGGTATGGAAGGCGCACTCAATCGGGACCCATACAGCCAGGAATGGTTCAAGAAGCGCGCATTCGACTCGCTTCACCAGATCAATGAGCACGATTGGGATTTTTCTGATTCGCTCCTTCTCTATACGCCCGGCTCGGAAGATGAGTATGTGACGCGTCAAGAGACAGAGACTGACTACAGCCGAATGGTCACGGTGCCCGAGCGCCGCTTCATCGAGGCGATAAGCGAACAGCTTGTGCGTGAACTGCCCGACCACTTTGAATACATCGACCTCGGTCCCGGCTCGGAGCATAAAGAGCAATTCCTCTTCGACGCAGCGAAGAAATTGGGGAAGACGTTTACGTATCGGCCAGTCGACATCAGCGCACGCTATCTCAAACTCTCTGCCGAACACGCGCAGGGGCAGGGAATTGCCGCAGACCCTATCCGCTCGTCGTTCGAAGACTTGCCGCAAAAGCTCGGGCAGAGCAGCGTGCCGCGGTTCATCTCGCTCGGACTCACGTACTCTAATTACGAACCCGAGCAGATACTGGCACTGCTCAAGTCCATCGCGAGCGAGGGTGGAACCGCGTTCGTGAACGCGCAGATACGGGATCGGATCAACCTCAAAACGCTCGTCGGGGCGTACTCTGGAGATACGTACAAAGTGTTCGACTCGAAAATGAGACTCATCGGGCTCGACCCCGAGAATGACATTTCGAAGAAGGAGACCGATGACGGCGTCCGAGTCTGGTACACCGTCGGCGCCACGAATCCCGAGCTCGACCAGAAGGGCGTGAGGCCGGGTGACCGCCTCATGCCGGTGATGTCGCTCCGCCCCACAGAGGACAAGCTCAAGAAGGATACGCAGGCAGTATTCCCGAATTCAGTCTACTTCGACACAGGCGAGAGTTTTATTGGTACGCTACTCAAATAGCTATGGAAATAGAAGTAAAAGCACGGCTCAAGGATGCTGCGGATACCGTGGCGAAGCTCGAAGCGCTCGGGTGCGTATTCAGCGAGCCGAAGACCCAGGACGACACGGTGTTCGTGGCGAAACCCGGCACGCTTGATGTGTTCCTTTCTAATGACGTCTTCCCACGCCTGCGGATAGAGAATGGCACGAAGGCAATACTCACTGTGAAAAAGCCCGTGCAGAAGTCTCCCGACATGCTGGTCAAATATGAGCACGAGGTGGTGGTGAGCTCGGCAGAAGAAGCGCGCGGCATGCTCGAGCTCCTCGGACTCCATCCGGCAGTGCGCACAGTGAAGAAGCGTCGCACGGCGCACTTCGATGAATACGAAATTTGCATAGATGAAATAGAGAACCTCGATACGTTCATAGAACTCGAGGTGATAGGAGAAGAGGAGGGCGCGGGCGAGCTCCAGAAGAAGATGTGGGAATTCCTCGCGTGTCTTGGCATAGAACCAGGCGACCAAGTCACGCGCGGGTACGACGTCCTCATGCTTGAGAAGCTAAACGCATAACTATGGCTGACAATCCCTGGAAGACAGTGTTCAAAGGAGACCTGATCGCGGTCGAGAAGCACGAGGTGAAAGGCTACGAACACGCGATACGTCCGCCCGGCGTGCGGCTCATCCTCACGAACGCCGAGGGCGAACTCCTCATCACTAAGGAGTACCGGAGCGAGATCAGCGCGCACGACTACCGCTTGCCGGGCGGCAAGGTCTTTGATGACATCGAATCATGGCTCGTCGTGCGCGGTGATGCTGCGGCGCTCGCGGATGCCGTCATGCGTGCCGCACGGCTCGAGGCTAAGCAGGAGACCGGCGTGGATGAGATCGTGGACCCGAAGATACTCAAGATTTCCCGCGCGGGCGCGAGCGTGGAGTGGGACCTCTACTACGTCACCGGCACTATAGCGCGCATGAGCGAGCAGGAGCTCGAGGCCGACGAGAAGGAGCGGGGCATCGAGGTCGCGTTTTATAGCAAAGAAAAAGTAGCAGAGCTCCTGCGCACCGGCGGTGTCCAAGAAGACCGTACCGCGGGCGTGCTCTATCGCTACCTCGGGCTCTAGCTTCAGGCGCGCTTCATTTTAGTCTGCTAGGATGCGGGCATGCCTATCACTTGGTGGATCGTCGTCGCGGCGTGGGCGGTATTCATTATTTACTGGGTGGTGTCTTCATTCACTACGAAGCGTACGGTGAGGAGGAACTCAACCCTCTTCTATATACGCATCATCGTCATTATCGCGGCCGTCTGGTTCTTCGAGACCTACCACTACAAATTCTCTCCCGGACAGGTATATCTTCCGAATGCTGCGCAGAATCCGCTCCTCGGCGCTATCGGTGCAGCGCTTGCGGTAATCGGCATTGCATACGCTGTCTATGCCCGCTACTACCTCGGCCGTAACTGGGGCATGCCCATGTCCGTGAAGGACGCGCCCGAACTCGTCACGACAGGGCCCTATGGCGTGGTGCGTCACCCTATATATAGCGGCGTGATGCTCGCCGTCCTCGGTTCAGCACTCGCGGGCGGCTGGTGGTGGCTCGTAATATTCGTGGTTTCCGCAGCGTACTTCATCTATTCCGCGACCCAGGAAGAGAAGCTGATGGCTAAGACCTTCCCAGACACCTATCCAGCCTATAAGGCGCGTACCAAGATGCTTATCCCGTATGTGCTTTGAGGCAGGGTATATACTTCAGACATATTCCTAACCTGTAACTCATGAAAGGATTTGCCTGGATTCCAGTCGTCATTATCATCGCACTCGTCGCCATCGGCGCGGGGTGGTATGCCAGCAGCCACTCCAATGCTCCAGTAACCGTTGCTACCGCCACTACTACGGAGGCGGTGGATTCGTCAGTCGGTACGCAAGGGGCTACTCAGTCCAGCGGCGGAACCACAGGAGAACAGAACACGCCGCCCGCATACACTATCTTGTCGCCCGCTGCCGGTAGCAGCATCGCTGAAGATTCCGCTATCACGGTCACCTGGCAGCGCGCTGCTACTCCTACAAGTGGAGTCGACATCTACCTCGTCCCCGATACCTGCACGCAGGAACCGTGCACCCAAACCTATGTTCAGGAAACTGAAGAGCACGCCGCGCTACCCAGATTGATGAAAGAATACGCAGACGACACGGGCTCCTATACCATCTCGCTTCCAACTCTTTCTCCGGCGACCGCGTATCCGCAAGGGAAATACAGGATAGTACTCAAGCGCGGCTCGGAGGTCCCGTCCGGGAGGACCCTCCTCGCCGTAAGTGGAGCATTCTCCCTTACCCCGCCGAAGAGTGGTTCCCAGGTCTATGTGGGCGAGAAGATCGGCGACTTCACGGTAGTTAGCGCGACGCCGTACACACTGCAAACGGTGGGCACCACAACGGTGAGAGGCTTTTACTGGGAACCGGATGGGGTTTTGGGCGGGTCAGATTGCTTCGACGTTATTGCTGAAGACGCTTCAAAATTGCCGAGGCTCGGTAGCGACGATCGATCGGCATTCTTCTGCTTTGGCAACTCAGATAAAATCACTAGCGAACTGCGCAACAGTACGGGGACGACGACTATCCAAATCGCAAATTACGATGTGGACATGAGTCCCAAAGAGACAACCGACCTGGCAGATTTCGTCCGAGTCGTTCATTGATGCGGGTGGGATGTAAGAACGCTTACCAATAACCGTCTTCAGCTATATGAAAACACCTAGAGGATTCATCGGAATTGAGCTCGGGATAGCGATTGCGATACTGGCGGTATTGGCAATTGCTGCAGGCGGCAGCTACGTGGCGTACCACGAC
>Ga0105238_10008622_pt1 | contig 10201 bp, 5 predicted proteins | sample KBSC34metaG_FD_81526 | JGI IMG/M metagenome (GOLD analysis project Ga0105238, IMG submission 81526) | Corn rhizosphere microbial communities from Kellogg Biological Station, Michigan, USA - KBS C3-4 metaG | ecosystem: Host-associated > Plants > Roots > Rhizosphere > Soil | place: Michigan, USA...
GAGTTCGTTCACATGTTCGACCCGCTCTGTGACAGCGGAAACGCCTGGGTCGGGAAGCTGGGGTACGGGTTAGTCGACGCCGCCAGTGTCGTTCATGGAAGAATGACGTTACGGGCGCCGCGGGTCCGTGGCAAGGACGAAACCGCGAACGCGGGCTGCGAGCGTCCCGACTACAATGAGCGGGGTGGGAATCGAACCCACGACCTGAAGCTTAAAAGGCTCCTGCTCTAACCAACTGAGCTACCCGCCCTAAATCCACGTACGGCAAGGGAATTTAAACGAATTGCCGGCGGAGGCGGATGCATTCCGCCGCGGGCTCCGGCGACCCGGCGTCATTCCACGCGCTACCTCTTCGCAGTGGCCGTCTCCTTCGTGAAGATCGACTTGGGAATCATCACGTGGACACCGACGTTCCCGTCGACGAGCTGAGTAACATCGACGTCGCACGCCACGCTTACCAGCATGTACGCATCGTCCTTGCTGAGCCCGCGGCTCATGAGGAAGTCGATGGCCTGACGGACGGCCGTCTTGGTTGCGGTGACGAGATCCTTGTCGGTGCCCATGGTGATCCAGTGCGTCGGCGTCTCGGCGCGCGGCCACGTAAGGTGCATGTCCTTACGGACAATCACCTGAAATGTTCCCACGAGCGAGGTTTCCAGGGCAGTGATGTCCACCTCGCCATTTCCCTGGCCTGCGTGTCCGTCGCCGATCTCGAGCAACGCACCGGCGGTGTGGACCGGGATATACAGTGTAGTGCCGGCGACAAGTTCCTTGTTGTCGAGATTGCCAGCGTGCATTCCCGGCGGCGCACTGTTGAGCCGGCCCAGTGCGGAATCCGGCGCGTCACCTATGCTGCCGAAGAACGGTCGCAGCGGAATGTCGATACCGTCGGCGAAGTGCGCGAGCATCTTCTGCTTGTCGAGCGGGATTATGCGCATTCTGGAGTAGCCGAAATCCTCGGGCAGAAAGCCGCTTTTCCCGCCGAACGCGTTGTACGCATACGGAATCGCCAGATCGATCTTCTTTATGCGCACCTCCAGCACGTCACCTGAATCCGCCCCGTTCACATATATGGGGCCGGTCAGAATGTGTCCGCCTGGTCCCTTGTCGGTGACCTTGGCGTAGATGTCGCGCAGAGACTGCTCCACGTCCGCCGGCTTGACACCTGCGCCTTCGAGACGCGTTGGGCTCGAGGTAATGAGTGTGCCAACGACAATCTGATCTCCGGAATTGATGTGCAGCACTGGCTTCGCCGCTGCGTCGTAATAGCCCCACGCAACCGTCGTGGGGCTCGGCATCAGCGTGTGTGATACGGGAGACGATTGCGCGGCGACGCTGGCCGACGCGCACACGATGGCCCCCAGAAGCGGCACGATTCGCGACATGTTAGTACAGTGTAAAGGTGACCGGCGCGATGCCTGTGCATCGCGCCAGAGACGATTATATCACTATTCCGGCCGTGCCGTCCGCGGCGCGAGAGCGCCACGCGTTCCGCGTATCCTGGATCTTACGCTGTGGGCCATGTCGCGAATCCTGCCGGGAAGCTCGTCGAAGTACGTGTAGAACACCGGTGTCACGTACAGCGTGACGAGCTGTGAGAACGCGAGACCCCCGACCACCGCGATACCCAGCGGACGTCTGGACTCGGCGCCCGCTCCGGTCCCGAGCGCGATCGGCAGGGTCGCCATGAGGGCGGCCATCGACGTCATCATGATCGGGCGAAATCTTACGCTCGCCGCTTCGACGATCGCCTCCGCCGGACTCTTGTGCTCGTTGCGCTCTGCTTCGATCGCAAAGTCGATCATCATGATCGCGTTCTTCTTCACAATGCCGACGAGCAGAATGAGTCCGACAAAGCCGTACACGTCGAGCGGCATGCGGAAGATGTACAGCGACAGCAGAGCGCCGAAGGCGGCGAATGGCAACCCGGTGAGAATCGTCAGCGGATGGATGAAACTCTCGTAGAGAATTCCAAGCACCATGTAGATCACGAACACTGCCAGGATGAGAAGTGCAACGAGCCCCTGCTGACTCTGCTGGAATGCCTGCGCGGTACCGGAGAAACTCGTGGTTATGCCGGGCGGAACCGTTGTGGCAGCGGCGGCCTGAATCGCTGTCGTGGCCTCGCCGAGCGCCGAACCGGGGCGCGTGTTGAACGAGATCGTAACGGACGGCAGCTGGCCAGAGTGGTTGATTGCGAGCGGACCGACTGTCTGCGTCAGCGTCGCGACTGTACTCAACGGAACGAGTGTGTGCGTCGCCGACGATCTGACGTACAGCATGCGTAGCGCGTTGATATCCTGCTGAAACTGCGGGAGCAGCTCCATGATGACGAAGTACTCGTTGTTCGGCGTGTAGATGTTCGAGACCTGGCGCGAACCGTACGCGTCGTTCAGCGCAGTTTCGATATCCTGAGCAGTGACTCCAAGTGCGGACGCATGATCGCGGTCGATGTTCACGTTCACCTGCGGATTGGCAATCTGCAGATCGCTCGTCACATCCTGGAGCTCGGGAAGGCCGCGCATGCGCGCTTCCATCTTTTCCGCGGCGGCATCCAGTGCCGTGATATCGGGACCCTGCATCGTGTACTGATACAGACTCTTCGACGAGCGGGAGCCGATCTGAATTGCTGGGGGCACCTGCATGAACACGTTCATGCCGGGGACGCCGGTGAGCTTGGGGCGCAGCTCGTTGACGATCTCGTCAGCACTCAGCCGCTGGCCGAACGGCTTGAGACTGAGAAAAATGCGCCCCTGATTCCCGCTGCCACCGCCGGAGCCGACGGAAGACATGTACGCGGCCACGTTCGTATCCTTCGCGACGATGTCGGCAATCTGCTTCTGGTGCGTGACCATGTCCGCGAACGACGTCCCCTGTGCCGCTTCTGTTGTCGCGGAGATCTGACCTGTGTCCTGAGTTGGAATGAAGCCGGTCTGAACGACCTTGGCCAACACTCCGGTGGCGACGAGCACCAGGAGCGAGAACATCAACGCTGCAAACCGGTGGCGCATCACCCAGCCGAGGCTGTTGGTGTATCCGCCGGCGAGCCTCTCGTATGCGCGCTCCGTGGCGTTGAACATGCGCCCGTGCTCGTGCGACGGCGGCTTGAGGAACCGGCTCGACAACATCGGCGTCAGCGTGAGCGACACGAAGCCAGAGACAAGAATCGCCGCGCCGATGGTCACCGCAAATTCGTGGAACAGGCGGCCGACAATACCGCCCATGAACAGAAGAGGGATGAACACCGCCGTGAGCGACAGCGTCATCGACAGAATCGTGAAGCCGATCTCGGCGGATCCATCGAACGCCGCCTGCAGCGGAGTCTTCCCCATCTCCATGTGTCGCACGATGTTCTCGAGCATGACGATCGCGTCGTCGACGACGAATCCGACGGCGAGAGTGAGCGCCATCAGCGACAGATTATCCAGCGAGTAGCCGAGCAGATACATCACGGCGAACGTTCCCACCAGCGACATCGGGAGCGCGAGACTCGGGATGACAGTCGCCGAGATGTTTCTAAGAAACAGGAAGATCACCATGATCACGAGGAACAGTGTGAGCACGAGTGTTGACTTCACGTCATTGACCGACGCCTCGATCGACGCAGAGCGGTCGTAGAGGACGCTTATCTTGACGCTCGCCGGGATCTGCGTGCGCAGCGATGCGAGCAGATCCTTCACGCCCTGCGCGACCGCGACCGTGTTGGTACCCGGCTGGCGCTGCACCGCAAGAACTACCGCGCGGTCGCCGTTGTACCAGCTTGCCGTCTTGTTGTTTTCGACGTCGTCCAACACCTGGCCGAGTTCGCTCAGGTGTACCGGGGCACCGTCGCGGTATGCGACGACCATCTGGCGAAACTGCGCGGCGTTCTGCAGCTGGCCGTTGGTTTCGACGGTCAGGGCGCGATTGGGGCCCCAGAGCGTGCCAGTGGGCATGCTCACGTTCTGCGAGTTGATCGCGCTGGCGACCTCGTCTATCCCGATACCGCGATTGGCCAGTGACGTGGGGTCCAGCTGGACACGAACGGCATACTTCTGTGCGCCGTACACGACTACCTGCGCAATGCCCGGGGTCATCGAGATCTGCTGCGCCATCACCGTCTCGCCATACTCGTCGAGCTGCGACAGTGGCATCGTGTTGGACGTGAGCGCGAGATACAGGATGGGCGAATCGGCCGGATTCACCTTGCGATATGACGGGGGAAGAATGCCGAGCGGCAGTCTGCGCAGCGTTTGCGAGATCGCGGCGTTCACATCCTGTGCGGCAGCGTCGATGTCGCGATCCAGTGTGAACTGAATCGTGATCGAAGTAGATCCCAGCTGGCTCGTCGACGTCATGTTGTCGATGCCGGCGATCGTGGAGAATTGTTTCTCGAGTGGCGTGGCGACGGAAGATGCCATCGTCTCCGGACTTGCACCGGGGAGATTCGCATTCACGCTGATCGTCGGGAAGTCGACTGATGGAAGGTCGCTTACCGGGAGTCGCTGGTACGAAACGACGCCAAAGAACAGAATGGAGACCATGACGAGAGTCGTCATGATCGGCCGTCGAATGAATAATGCTGTCATGGTCCGTGCCCCGGTTTGCTGCTACCGCTCCCTGGTCCGGCAGTTCCAGCGGGCTGGCCAGCAGTCGACGGCGATCCAGAGGGTGCATATGGATTGGCTGCGCCGGCAGCGCCGGAATCAGCAATTCTCGGAGTCGCTCCGGCGGCGCTCGCCGGTCGTATGACGACTTTGGACCCTGCGACCAGACGTGACTGGCCGTCAGTTATTACACGATCACCCTCCCTGAGTCCGGTGCCGATCACGGAAAGAGTGTCAGCCGTTCTGACGACCTGTACCGGCTGCTGGTGCGCGTTGCCGGCGTTATCCACTGTGAATACGTACGCTCCGTTCTGGCCCGTGAGTACCGCCGCGGACGGAACGGTGAGCGCGTTCGGGTCGATGTACAGCCGGAGCGTCACGTCCACGAACTGGCCTGGCCACAGCGTCGACTTGCTGTTCTCGAACTTGGCCTTGAGCAGAACGGTACCGGTAGTCGAGTCGACCGCGTTATCCACGAACGCGAGCGTGCCGTCCAGTGTCGATCCTGGCCCTTCGGACGCGAGCGCCTGGACTGCCAGCGGCTTGCCAGCGCCGAAGTACCGCTGAATATCGGGCAGATCGCCCTGCGGCACCGAGAATCGTACCAGTATCGGTTCGATCTGATTTATCACGACCATCGGAGTCGATGCGTTGGCCTTCACCAGGTTTCCCTGACGAACCAGGAGCGCGCCGGTGCGGCCCGAAATCGGTGCGCGGATGGTACAGTTCGACACGTCGACCTGCGCACGCTCGACAGCGGCGCGATCCGCGTCCACGGTTGCGGCGGCCGACGCAGCGGTTGCAACGATCTGATCGGCCTGGGACCGAGTTACATAGTCCTTCTGTACCAGCGCTGAATAGCGCACCGAGTCACGTGCCGCGCTCGCAGCCTGTGCCTGATCGCGAGCGAGCTGGCCCCGTGCCTGATCCAGCGCCGCGACGTAGGGGCGCGCATCGATCTGGAACAGAACGTCGCCAGCCTTGACTACCTGACCCTCCTTGAACGCGACGCGCGTCAGGATTCCGCCCACCTGTGCCTCGACGGCGGCGGTCTGGAGCGGCTCGACCACTCCGTTCGTTGTCAGTGTGTAGGGCACCGCCGTCCGTCGCGCTGCAGCGACGACCACCGGGATCTTTGGCTGCTTCTGTGGCGGCGCCTTGGAGCAGCCCGCTGCCAGCACGATCGATACGAATGTTGTGAACGACGACTGCTGTCTATAACTCATGGATGCTGGACGGTCTGCGACGTTGGAGTCGTGTCGGTGCTCGACACGAATGGGAATGGCGTTTCGCCACGTGTGCCGAGCACTCCGGCATCGTGCGCGAGTTGTGCCAGTGCTGTGTACCACTGCCAGCGCGACTGAACCTGCTGCGCGCGCGCGTTGGCCAGGGCGGACTGTGCCGTGAGCAGGTCGATGATGCTCCCGACTCCCTCACGGTATCGTCCCGCCGCGACCTGTTCGGACTGCTCTGCGCTCGCCAGCAGCGCGTCCGCGGTTATCACTCTCTGGCCAGCTGTCTGGAGTCCGTAATATGACGTGAAGACCTGCGTCGTTACTTCCTGCCGCAGGATGTCAGCCTGAGCCGTCGCCGCGTCGGCACGCGCACGTGCAGCGACGATGTTGTACTGCTGCGAGAACCCGCTGAAGATGGGCACCGACACGCCGAGAGTAAGTCCGTACGACCCGCCGCCATACTTGCTCGGGTCGGCGTAGGTCCTGCCGGCTGTACTTCCAAATGTGAGCGCCGGCAACGCCGAGGATTTGGCAACTCTGATCTCCGCCGATGCCGCTGCCGCCTGAGCACGAGCAGCGGCGAGGTCCGGCCGCCGCGCAAGCGCGTCGGCTATCAGGCTATCCACCGTCACCGATACCGCGCGTACGGGGACCGCGCCTGACAATGGTCCGAGATCGTACGACACGTTCGCGGGAATACCCATCGCAGCCGCGAGATTGCCGCGCGCTGTTTGCAGGCTGCCCTGGATGGATTCGAGATTGAGTTGTTCCTGCGCCAGCGCGGTCCGCGCCTGCAGAACGTCGGCGATGGTCGCGAGACCGACGCTGTCTCGCTGCTGGGCCGATGAGAGATTCGCCTGCGCTTCGGCGATCGCCGAACGCTCCGCGCGCAGCAATGCGCTGTTCGCCATGTAGGTGAAGTACGCCGTCTCGACCTGCAGCACTACGTTCTGGATCGTCGCGTTGTGCGTGAGATCGGCAGCGAAGAGATTCTGTCGGGCTGCGTCGATCGTGCCGCTGCGGCCGCCGAAATCGAGCAACAGATAACTCAGCGTGAGCGCAGGGTTGACCTGCGTGCGCTCGATCGACTCCCCGCCGTTCACGGGAACGGATTTGGTCCTGGACACCGTCGCGGATCCATTAATTGACGGGAGGAATGAACCACGCGTCGATCCGTACTCCGCGGCGGCCGCTCGTGCCTGCGCCCACGATACGCGCGTCACGGGATTGTGCCGCAACGCAACGTCGATCACATCGCCGAGGGTCAGCTGACTGGCGCGCTCGAGAACGTCGGGAGGAAGTGCAGAAACCGTCTGCGGTGGTTCAGAAGGAATGCCGTGGCTGGGGCGCGTCCAGGTCGTACTTGGTGAGGCTGGCGCTCCAGGAACGCCGTTGACACTCGGCGGTCCATATGTGCACGCTGCGAGACAGAGAGTTGCGATAGAAAGAGCGGAAGTACGCAATCGGTTTGAAAGAGGCATCGAATCGGTACGTTTGAACAGCGTCACTCGCTGTGGCCGAAGCACGACAAATTCGGTAAGAAAGCGTACACCGGTCGTTCGCAAACGTCGCCGTTGCAGCGCACACGCCAGTGAGCCGGCATTCCTCGATAGCCGATGCTAAGAATTCATCAACATTTGTTATGATCGACTTCCGGCAGTCAGAAGCGTGCGGAAGACAGGCGCGCTAGGCGGAAGGATGCTTGATTGATGCAACGATCGCAGCAGCGATGTCGTCAGTCACCTTGAACAGATCGCGGCCGTCACGATCGTACACATCGGCCCAGCGCATCACGCCATCCGACGCGTTACTCAGGCGTGCAGTGACCCGCAGCTTCGAGCCTTCACGCTGCACGGTGCCCTCGAGCAGCAGTTTGGGCGGCGTCTTGCTGACCGAAGTCGTACCGGCTCGTATGCTGCGGACGAGCGCAGCGGACGCAGTCGGTGAGATGACCTTGAGATGCGCGGACTTGGTGAGGTTGTCGGCAACGGCATTGGTTATCCCAATTGCCACGCTCGAATCAGCCGCGTCCGAGCCAAGATCCACGAACGGGACGACGGCAATCTCACCCAGCGGCGTCACCATCGCTGCCGTGCGTACGCTCGCACTACCGCCGGCATGGCTGCGGCTGGTCGCGACGCCTGCACCGACGATGGCGACGAGCGCGAGGCCCGCCGCAATTCCCGCCAGTCCGCGCCGGCGCATTCTGGGGTGCGGGGTTTTGAGAAACTCTCCGCTGACCACGCCCGGCTGCTCCAGCGCATCGACGAGATCCTGCGCACTCGCTGGCCGATCGGCAGGGTCGGTTGCGAGACACTGCATGATGAGATCGTTCAGTTCCGCGGGAACGTCGGAGCGCACCGTGGAGATCGCTGGCGGGAGCGTGCTCATCCGCGCTGCCAGCATCGCGCGTGCCGAGAGACCAGCGAATGGTGGCGCGCCCGTCAACATCTCGTATGCCGTGACGCCGAGCGCGTAGATGTCGGCGCGCCCGTCGATGTCCGGATCGGCGGCTGCCTGCTCAGGCGCCATGTAGAGGAGCGTCCCGATCGACGCGCCGTCGGTGGTCAGGCCGCGCCCAGCGGCGTCCGGGCCGGTGCGGCGCGCCGACGATAGTGCCTTGGCGACACCGAAATCCGTAACCATGGCCGAGCCACCCGCGAGAAGGATGTTTCCCGGCTTGATGTCGCGATGCACCACTCCACGCTCATGGGCGAATGCAAGCGCGCGAGCCACATCCTTGAGAATCGCAACGGCGTCGCGTACGGGCATGGGTCCGGATGCGATGCGCCTGGCCAGCGATTCGCCGTCGACGTACGGCATGATGAAATACGGCAAGCCGGCCGCAGTGCCCGTGCGGAGAACGCCGACTATGTGCGGGTGCTGGAGGCCTGCAACTGTGAGGATTTCGCGCCTGAACCGCTCGACCGATACAGACGCGGCGAGATGCGGGTGCAGAACCTTGATGACGACGCGGCGAGCCAGCTCACGGTCCTCGGCGACAAAGACGCATGACATTCCACCGTCGAGCTCTCGCTCGATGACATACGCGTCGCCAAGCTCGGCGCGCATGATTTCCGGTATGGAGGAGGTCACTGGTTGCTGTCTTTGATCGAGGTGGTTTCCGATTAGACGACGCCGAAACGAAAATGGTTGCGCAGCTTGTCGAACTCTGAGACGAATACCCCAGACCCGCGTTAACGGCTCAGGTGCGACCGGTCTCCCGCGATGGCTGAACAAACGGCTCGACGATGACTCTCGCTCCTGTATCCTGTATCCAGCGTGCGCCCATGACACGCGGCGTCCCGGGGAGCCGCCGTGAAGTCGAGGACGTCGTGCCCCTTCACGCTACTGGGCCGGGTGGAACGACCTCCGCCGGTGGCGGGGACGGTGGATGACTCGACGCATGCGCGGTTGTCGGAAGGAGGTTCATTCCCTTGCGCTCCAGTTTGCCCCAGCCAACGACGTGTCCGCGCAGCGCCGCCGCAATCGACTTCACCACGACCCAATACATCGTCTGCCGGAACACGAAGCGCTGAATCAGCACCAGCCAGGTGAGCGCCTTTTCCTCACCGGGCTCCATGAGGAACGCAACTACGGCCGCGAGCCAGTCAACGATGAGGAATATGACGTACAACTTGAGTACGTCTTCGAGATTGCTCAACGCATACCGGTCACCATGCTGATAACGCGCAATGAGGACCGAGAAGAGACTCCACGCGAAAAGAATGTCGGCGAGCGGTGATATCGCGGTGTAGAACAGCTGAAAGATCCAGACGTTCGGCATCGCGATCATCCCGAGCGCGCCGTACTTTGGCCGGAAGGTGATCTTCTTGTGTTTCCAGACCGATTGAAGCGTTCCGAATGACCATCTGAATCGCTGGCGAATCAGCGTACTGAGAGTATCCGGTGCCTCCGTGTATGCAATGGCGTCGTCGGCGTACGTGACTCGCACCCCTTCCTCACCCAGTGCCCAGGTCAGATCCTGGTCCTCCGCCAGTGTGTCATCGCTGAAACCACCGACGGCCTGCACGTACGACTTGCGCCACGCTCCGACAGCACCGGGAACTATGGTTATCGCATTCAGCACGGCAAATGCGCGCCGCTCCAGATTCTGGCTGGTCACGTACTCCAGCGCCTGCCAACGCGTGACGATGTTGTGGCGATTACCGACCTTCGCATTTCCGGCAACTGCTCCGACCTTCTGGTCGCTCATCGGTGCGACGAGCCGCTCGACGGTGGTCGGCGTGAACTGCGTGTCGGCGTCGAGACATACGATGATCTCGCCGCGAGCGCGCGCAATACCGAAGTTGAGCGCACTGGCCTTGCCCCCATTTTCCTTGCGCAGCACGACAACGCGGGGATCGTCGCCGAATTCGC
>Ga0105238_10008625_pt1 | contig 10200 bp, 9 predicted proteins | sample KBSC34metaG_FD_81526 | JGI IMG/M metagenome (GOLD analysis project Ga0105238, IMG submission 81526) | Corn rhizosphere microbial communities from Kellogg Biological Station, Michigan, USA - KBS C3-4 metaG | ecosystem: Host-associated > Plants > Roots > Rhizosphere > Soil | place: Michigan, USA...
AAATATAATATCACACCGGCTGGAGAGGAATCGTTTTCCCATTCACGTTTTGACATCATGGCATACTTGATAGCAAATGGGGCGGACATTAATTTAGTAGATTATCAAGGGCCTGTATGGATGGCATATCTGGGAGATACTCCAATGCTCACGCTCCTTCTCGATCATGGCGCAAACCTCCAGGCTCGAACCAGGGATGGTTGGACAGGCCTGCATGTGGCAGCATCTTCAAATGATGCCGAGACAGTGCAAATGTTGATCGCTCACGGCGCGGATATCAACGCCAAAACGCGTAAGGGAGAAACGGCGTATGCGCTCGCTGCTAAACGTCCTGACAACGATTACGAGCGCGATGACATCGTTGCGATTTTGATCAAGGCGGGCGAACGTGATGCGAAGCCGATTCCCAAGAAGCCTGATATCCTGCTGTCGCCTGATTCGGACGAGGTTGCGGTTATAAGAGCGCTCAATAGCGGTGGATCGATTAACGGAAAAGAATACTCGCTCGTCGATCAAGACACGATTAGTGGTACGGATGCAGGCGAGTCAGTTGCGGCCCCTGTCCCAGCCAATGAGCGCCCACAAATCATTCAGGCGCACAAGGATGCCCTGGAAAAACTGAAACAGAGCTTCCCGAGGGAACTGGTCGAGTCATTCATCAACTCCAAGGAACCGCCGAAAGTCATCCCAGCATTTACAGATCTCGACCGCAAACGCTTTGCGCGTGACGCCGACATAGAGGCAGGCTTTCGACATGGCGGGGGCTGGAAGGAATTCTACAAGAGGTACCCTGGCGCAAACGGTATTGAGCACTTCTCATTGCCTGTATTCGATAAAGAACATCGTCATGCGCTCATCTATCACACGGCAAGCAACAGCGGAATGGCGGGTGGTGGCGAACTCTTACTGATGGAAAAATCGGATGCCGGATGGCGTGTCGTAAAGAGTGAAGAGCTATGGGTCTCATAGGACAAAAGTGATGCGACGTATTGCCATACAACTTCTTCTCTTCGTAAGTTTCATTAACGCTCCCACACGCCTTCACGCAGCGTCACTGCGCCCCATCGACAAGCAGCTTCTCGATGCCTGTATGGGATCTAGCACCAAATATGATCTCGCTGTGTTTCAGGGGCTGATTAAGAAGGGCGCAAACGTCAATGCCCGCTCGGAAAATGGCGAAACCGCGCTGATGAGTGCGGCATCTTCCGGCAACATCTCCAATATGGAGTGCCTTATCAAGCTCGGAGCTGATCTGGAGGCCAGAGATTGTAGTGGGCAAACAGCCTTGTTCCATGCAACAGGCAAGCCGGCAGCATTTCGATGGCTCCTCGGCCATCATGCGAATTTCAAGGTTCAGGATAAAGATGGATATCAACCGATCCATTGGGCTGTCATAGAAAAAGAGAGCAAGTGCATCAAATGGCTGGTCGAGCATGGAGCCGATGTCAATGCGCGCACAAGAGACGGCTCGACGCCGATCGCTTTTACGACCTCCCCCTCGGGGATTAAAGTGGCAGAGTATCTGATCGCTCATGGAGCGGATATCAACCTCGTGAATGATGAGGGCCCGATCTGGGCGCATCAATTGTACGATGACAAGATGCTGGCGTTCTTCTTGAGACATGGCGCGCAGGTCGATGCGAGGAATAAGGAAGGATACACAACGCTGTTGCGCGCAGCATCGGTGCGGAAAGCCAACACACTGCGATTGCTGCTGTCATATGGCGCAGATGCGGATGCAAAGACTCTCAAGGGAGAAACCGCTGATATACTGGCTGCCAGGCGTGGTGAAGGTGACCACGATCGCGATGCAGTTATGTTTGTACTGTCATTTGCGTGTGGACAAAATATAAAACTAATACCAAAGAAGTCCGATATCCTGCTGTCACCAGTCTCGGATGATGTCGCCGTTATTCGGGCACTTGTGAGCCAGGGGGACCCAAAGGATATGGCCTATGCGCTTATCGATCAAGATACTTTCAGCGGGCCAGAAGCAGCCAAGGAAGCATTTGGCGACGGAAACTATACAGGATTTCTGGAAGTGTTTGACAAGAGAATAACACAAGAGCTTCTGGAAGCATTTGTGAAATCCAAGGAGCCGTCGAAAGTAATCCCTGCGTTCTCAGGTTCAGCCGGTATCCGTTTCGCGAGAGGCTTCGACATTGATCTATGCTTCCAGCATGATGATAAGTGGAACGAATTCTATGTCAAGTATCCCGAAGTGAATGGAGAAATCCAAATTTCTCAGCCAATCTTTGATAAGAACCACAGCCGTGCCATTATCTATTATATGAGATCATATGAGGTGAGCGCGTGCTACAGCTATCTCACATTGCTTGAGAAGTCCAATGGAGGCTGGCGCACCGTTCAGTCAATAATGCTCTGGATCTCCTGATGGTCAGGCTTCATGACATCAGGCACGCCCTCGGGAACTATTGTCCTGGAGCATGCATTATATCAATGTTAAACGATTTAAGTTTGAACTATCTGCAAAAGCAAAAGGAGCTTTGGATGGAACTTACAGGTCTGCATCACGTTACGGCAGTTACCGCGAAGGCAGCGGAGAACGTGGCATTTTATACAGAGGTTTTAGGGATGCGTCTCGTGAAGAAGACGGTCAACCAGGACGACGTCTCAGCGTATCACTTCTTCTATGGCGACTCGGCCGGGCATGCCGGTACTGAGATGACATTCTTCGACTGGGCGCAGTCAGGTCCGAACCGGCCGGGTGTCGGCGCAATCTCGGCGACTGCCCTGCGGGTCGACAGCCGCGAGGCGCTTGACTGGTGGGTGGAGCGCTTCGACAGCCTTGGCGTGAAGCACGGCGAAATCAGTGAGGCTTCCGGCCGCGCAACGCTGCCGTTCACCGATCCCGAGGGACAGGTCCTGCGACTTGTGGCCGACAGCGGAACTCCCGGCGGGACACCGTGGGATAAGAGTCCGGTGCCTGCGGAGAACTTTATCAAGGGGCTGGACGCCGTGACATTGACGGTGCGACGGCTTTCATCGACAGAGAAAGTCCTCGTTGATGTGCTGGGCTTCCGCAAGGGACGCGAGTATAAGACGGCGGATGCCCATACTGTGACAGTTTTCGAAACAGGACAGGGCGGCGCGGGAGCAGAGGTTCATGTCGTCGAGCGGCCCGACATGCCGATGACCAGACAGGGAGCCGGCGGCGTCCACCATGTGGCGTTCCGAACGCCCAATGCTGAAGAGCAGAGCGCATGGCGTGAGCGAATCTTGAAGGCCGGCCTGCCGGTATCCGAGGAGATCGACCGCTTCTACTTCCGCTCGATCTACTTCCGGGAGCCAAACGGCATCCTGTTCGAGATCGCAACGGACGGCCCCGGCTTCGCAACCGACGAGGACGCCGAGCATCTCGGCGAGCGCCTGGCGCTGCCCCCGTTCCTTGAGCCTCATCGCGCTCAGATCGAGGCCGGTCTCAAGCCGATCAAGTAACTTGCAGATAATCAGGCATGCCCCCGCAGACCCACAGGGTCTGCGGGGGCGCTTTGCTTGTGAGAGCGTCTAACAAAACCAAAACCGCGCATCATATGGACCATTTTATTTGCATTTGACAGAGATAGGTTGGCAATGATATTATCATTTATCATGCAAAGTACTTTGTTTCACATAAATCGATCCCGGCTTTTGAATATACTCGTTTGGGCGATTGTGCTGTGCTTCGTTGTTCGGAATCCGCCATACAGCGATGAGAGCGGTCTGATCGGCGGCTTTGGATTTGCGTCCGAAGGCAGAATACCGCCGGATGCAGAGATCATTCCGGAGTTTGAAGATTATGTAAAGAGACTTGTATTGGAGGCAATCCTAACTGCCATGGGGACCGGCTTAGTGCTATTGAGAAATCACTTGCGCCGGGAAGACAAATGGGTTGCCGGAATGTGGGCAGTCGGGCAAGGTCTTTTACTGCTTTCCTTCCCACTCTATGGTTGGCTATTATTACGAGCCTGCCAGGCATCGATCACAGTAAGTGTAGGCGCTTTATTGCTGAACATCGGTTTCACCATCTACCGCCGGCGAGCGTCTGGCGCCGCCTCCGCTTCTTGAACCTCATTGGGCGCAGATCGAAGCCGGCCTCAGGCCGATCAAGTGATGCAGTTTAAGAAGGCGATCAAGTGATTTGCCGCCTTGGAACAGCGCACGCCCCTGCCGTTTACCGGCAGGGGCGTGCCCTTGTGGATAATGAAGCGATAAAGACCGCGGACGGCCTTAGAACCGCATACCGGCGCTGAGATCGAAACCGGAGAAGTCATACCCGCGGATCGAACCCATTCGGTGATATCGGGCTTCGATATAAGCCTGCCGATTCCACTGGACACCCAGAAACACACTCCCACCTGGGGCTGAACGAATGCGTGACGCAATGCCCGCGCTTGGAACCTTCATGCTGGTGAGAGTAATGCCGCCTCCGGCTCCGATATAGGGCTTCGGTCCATTGGGATCGCTGTCATGCCCATTGGCAAGAGGCTGACGGAACTCGACCTCCACCGGCGCCAGTGTCACTTCATTCTTGCCCTTCTTCTGATAGCCGGCCTGCAGGCTGAGTGACAGCTCGCCCTTGGAGGGCGGCGCATCGAGCTTGCCGATTCCAAATGAGATCATCAGCCACTGCTTCCCGAACTCTTTCTGAGTCTTCGCGGCGGCCGGTAAATACAAACTGGCTTCCGGACCGATCTGCAAACGCCATTTGCGCTTCGGCTGAGCCGCTTCCGGTTGATCGGGGGCGGACGCCGGCTGATCCTGCGTCGATGTGCCGGATGTCGCTGCCCGATCTATAGTCTGAGCGCCTGCGGCGGGCGCTAAAATCAACAGGGTAAGCCCGGTAATAATTATCGGCAAAGTTTTCCTGAGTTGCATGGTGTCATCCTCCTTGACTTGGTGAAATCACAGGGCGGATTGTACCGAGACTTCCCTTCCGCGTTCATCGGGCTTGCGGACCAAAAATCGCACATGATATATCGGTCTACAGGAGGATATGAAAGTCCGTCCGGCGGCCGTGGCGTACCGGCAGCAAGACAGGTAAAATGGACGCCAAATGCCCTTCCAACTCTTCCGTCCATTCCAACGGCTGCAATGGAAGCTGACCTTATCTTATGTGCTTGTAACGGTCGTAGCGGTGCTCACCCTGGAAATCGCAGTAGCTGTTTTTCTGGCATACTTCGTGATGCTGTCCGACGGTTTTCCCAAATACGTAGCCGGAGAGTTGACACACCGGACCTCTCAGATCGCCCCAGACCTTGCCGCGTCGCCTCCCAAGACCGCCGCGCTTACTGATTGGGCCGGCCGGCTTAAGAAAGAAGCGGAGTCAGACGATAGTGACCATGGCAAGGGAAATGGAGCCGATATCGTTCTGATGACCTCGCCATATCAATCCGGCGAGGTCATTATAGTGGATACCGCCGGGCGTGTCGCAGCATCTACACCGGGAGCGAAAGCGCCGGCTCGGTCAGTTCTCATGAATACGCTTCAGCCACATGAGGCAGCTGTCCTTCGAGCGGCGCTGCTTGGCCGAAGTGATCTTGCCCAGCTAGGGCGGCGCGAGTCAGCCGGAGCAGGCGCGGCGGCAGCTCCTGTGTTTCTGAAGGACGGGCGGCTTGCAGGCGCAGTGCTCGTTCGCTATGTCACACCACTGCAAATGGCGTCATTTCTGCCGATGCTTACAAATATCCTAATCCCAACCGCTATCATCGTAGCGATCGTTGCGGGTATCGCGGGACTGGGTTTCGGATTTCTGAATGCGCGCTCCCTGACACGCCGCCTTGACGCCATTTCGAACGCTGCCGATGCATGGCGGCACGGCGACTTCAATGCCGAGGCAGTAGACCGTTCAGGGGATGAACTCGGACTGCTGGCAAGGCGCTTGAATACGATGGCTCAGGATCTGCATTCTTTGGTCTCGCTACGGCAAAACCTGGCGACCATGGAAGAGCGCACGCGGCTGGCCCGGGATCTCCACGATACGGTAAAGCAGCAAGTCTTCGCGGCATCCATGCAGATCGGCGCTGCAAGCAGCTTGATGGATCAAGATCCGGCGGCAGCCAAGGACAGTTTGAAAGAGGCAGCGGTCCTGGTGCGCCAGGTCCACCAGGAACTCGCATCGATCCTCCAGGAACTGGCTCCCGGCCCCGATATTCAAACGGCCGGGACGAAAACGCTCCGAGAATACCTGGGTAATTGGTCGCGGCAGAGCGGTATTGCCATCGTTACAGCCATTGACGACGAGTTGATTTTGCCGCGAAACGTCGAGCAGGCCTTTCTACGGATCTGCCAGGAGGCGCTCGCCAACATTGCCCGTCATAGCTGCGCCTCCGAGGCGCGAGTGCGGCTGACGATGAACGAAGACAGCGTCGTTGTGCTGTACATTGCCGACAACGGCAAGGGCTTTAGCAGCCAGACGAGCGACAGGCGTGGGAACGGCCTCTCGAATATGCGAACACGAGCCGAAGAACTTCCTTCAGGGAGCTTTTCGATTAGAAGCCAGCCAGAAGAAGGCGTGGCAATTGCGATACATTGCCGCCCTGGAGACCAAGAATGACAACGGATCCCATCACCGTAATAATCACGGACGACCATCGGATGGTCCGGGACGGCATCCGCACATTTTTGCAGGCGCAGCCGGACATCAAGGTTATCGCAGAGGCGGAAACGGGAGAGAAGGCTGTTGAACTTGCTGCCGAGCATGCGCCGGATGTCGTGCTGATGGACCTTCTGATGCCCGGATCCGGTGGCGTCGAGTGCACACGGAAGGTCAAGAATGTCAGTCCGCGCACACAGGTGATTATTCTGACCTCATATCACGATACCGACCGGATACTTCCGGCATTGCAGGCAGGCGCGCTATCGTATCTGTTGAAGGATGAGGAGCCTGAGGAGCTCGCCGACGCCGTACGAAAGGCTGCGCATGGCGAGGTGACTCTCCACCCCAGGGTGGCCTCTCAAATGATGCAAGTGCTGCGGCATCCGCCGCAGGAGGCAAGGTCGCCTTTTGCTGACCTGAGCGACCGTGAACGCGAGGTTCTCCGCCTTATTGCCGAGGGGATGGCGAACTCCGAGATCGCCGAGCAACTATTTATCAGCGAAAAGACGGTGAAATCCCACGTCAGCAATATCCTGAACAAGCTACATCTTGCCGACCGGACGAAAGCCGCCGCCTATGCATGGCGCGAAGGCTTCATGGCATCGTCAAGGGAACAGACCTGACGGCAGCGCCGCCAAGTCCTGTCTCCTACCCAAAAAACCTCTATCGCCCGGCGCTATTTTCCGTCAACCTTCGCGCCCCCTCACGCCCATGGAGCACAAGCGCTCGGCCGAGGCACGCAAACGCTGCCACGGACGCCAGCCCCCGCACGTCGTTCCAAAAATTCCATGGCCCCTCAAAGCGCTGACGGAGCCCCGACAGATCGGCGACGGCTTCTAACGAGCGGGGCCGCGCGATCTCGTCGTTGAGCGGAATATTCGCTGCCACCGTCACCGCAAGGGCTGCGCCGTAAAGCGCAGCCGCCGCCACAATCCAGGGAGTTGCCTTGCGCTTCCCAAGGCGTCGCTGTAACGCGACGGCGATCCCCGTAAGCGCGAACGCGCCAAAGAAGCTCAGCATGAACATGGGGTTGACGATCGCGTCGTTGATCCGCCGCATGACGTCGAGAAACGTACGGTCGTCCGCCCGGGCGAGGCCCGGCATTACCGCGCAGGAAAACGCGTAGTACACGCCGGAAATCAGCCCCATCGCAACCAAGGACGCTCCGAGCGCCACGCCGGCGATTCGCTCCAACGTATCCGGCTGGGCTTCGCCCACCGGATACGCCGCCGGAAGATCATTGATGGTTTTCTCATCAATCATTGTTTTCCCTTTCTAAGGACTCATTCAACAATAAACGCTTCGTAAAAGAAGGCGCATTGAGAAGGCAATCCGCTCTCAAAAAGAAGCGATAAATGCCGCGGGCGGCCTAAGGCCGCATTCAACAATAGACGCTTCGCAATAAGTGCAGCAAGTGGCCTAAACGGCGAAATAAGCCTGCGCCAGTTCGCCGGCGTAGTCTTCGAAGCGCGTTGGCGTTGTGCTTGCAGCAGTCCGGACTTCCAGAGATTTGACCACACCTTGATTGATCGCGTGGGCGAGCTCCACATACATCCGCGCAAAATCGTTGGAGCACCCCATCTGCGTAAGCGCCCCGGCCATCTCGGCTTCACTGAACTGCACGTAGGCAAGATCGGGCTTGCCGATGCGCTCGCCGAGGATCGTGACTGCTTCGGCGTAACTGAGGTCGCGCGGGCCGAGCAGTTCGCGCACGACCACACCATTCCAATCACGGGCTTTCAGCGCCGCAGCGGCTGCGCCGGCGATATCGCGCGTCGCCACCATCGGTATGCGTAGATCTGGCGTAACGACATCGCCCGCTACCCCTTCCTGCCGAATCAGCGGCAGCATCTCGTGGAAGTTCTCGAAGAACGAACCCGGCCGGAGGTTCAGCACGTGCACGCCGTCCAATTGCCGCAGCCGCTCCTCCTGATCGTGCAGGCTCGTGACGAATCCCGTGCCGGCCGGCTGGTCCGCACCGACACTGCTCAAAAAGACGACGCGCTGTACGCCGGTATTTTGAATGGCTGCCGCAATCGCCTCCCCCATTCGGCGCTGCGCGCCGTGATAATCGAGCTCGGCCGGATCATGTGGGAGCAGTGTGTACACGGCATCCACGCCCTGAAAAGCCCTCGTCAGGAATGCCGTATCGCCGGCGTCTCCCGCCATCGTCTCCGCGCCAAGCGCCGTGAGTGCGGCAAGTCTGGTCTCCGACCGGGCGACGGCGCGCACGTTCTCCCCGGCGCCGAGCAGTAATTTGGCAATTGCGTTTCCGGTACGGCCGGTCGCTCCCATCACGGTAATCATCTCGTTTCCTCCATTCGTAATTATCTATGGGTCCATTATCTGATATTTTCTCAGGACTTTCTATGACTATTAGTCGAGATTTCATGCTCAATCGTCCATATCCGTGGACGCAAGCTTATCGGGCGTGTATACTGATATGCATGAAGAAGGATCAAAGTTGGGATTCGAGGGATCCGCTGGGAGAGGCGCTGCATTTTCTGCGTATGAGCGGGACGTTCTACTGCCGTTCGTCGTTCACGACCCCCTGGGGACTCGAACTGCCGCCGATGGCCGACTGCCTCTGGTTCCACGTGATTACGGCGGGGCAATGCCGGCTTGAGGTGGAGGGCGCCGCGCCCCGTATCATGCGCCTTGGCGACCTGGCGCTCGTGCCGCATGGGGCCGGGCATAGCCTGCGAGACGAGGCCGATTCGGCCACGACGATCATTCATGACCTCCACCGAGACTATATCAGCGACCGGTATGAGACGCTTCAGCATGGCGGCGGCGGGGCGGCGACGAACATGATCTGCGGGGCCGTACAGTTCGACCATCCGGCGGCGCACAGCCTGATCCGAATGCTGCCGAAGATCGTTCACATTGAAGCGTCAATGTCACCGGAGATGGATTGGATCCAGAGCACGCTTCGGCTAATCGCCGCCGAGGCCCAGCAGATGCGTCCTGGAGGCGAGACCATTATCACGCGCCTTTCCGATATCCTCGTCATCCAGGCAATCCGGGCGTGGATCGACCGAGACGATGCCGCGCAAACGGGGTGGCTGGGCGCGCTGCAAGACAAGCAGATCGGTCGCGCGATCTCGCTAATCCACCGCGATCCGGAGCGAGAATGGACGCTGGCGTTGCTGGCAAGCGAAGTGGCGATGTCGCGCTCAGCCTTCGCCGCCCGGTTCACTGAACTCGTAGATGAGCCGGCGATGCATTACGCCGCGCGCTGGCGCATGCATGTCGGCATGAGCTGGCTCAAGGAAGAGGGCGTTGCCGTGAACGAAGTCGCGGGGCGGCTCGGATACCAGTCAGAAGCAGCCTTTAGCCGGGCATTCAAGCGCATCATCGGAATCGCGCCGGGAGCGGTCAGACGCGGCGCGGACATAGCGAATGTCATTCCCACTGCGATAAAATCAAGGTAGTATCACGCAAGCTCAGAATATGCCTGCCGAAACAGAGAAGGTCTCTGTCTCTATTTACGCCAAAGTGCAATAGCAGGATTTTTAGCTGTCCAGCCCGAAACCTGCCGCCGCGACGAGTTGCCAAGGCTCAAACCACAACGGTCCAGGATTTCGGCTACAGATATGTCT
>Ga0105238_10008626_pt1 | contig 10199 bp, 9 predicted proteins | sample KBSC34metaG_FD_81526 | JGI IMG/M metagenome (GOLD analysis project Ga0105238, IMG submission 81526) | Corn rhizosphere microbial communities from Kellogg Biological Station, Michigan, USA - KBS C3-4 metaG | ecosystem: Host-associated > Plants > Roots > Rhizosphere > Soil | place: Michigan, USA...
ACCTGCGGATCCGCGAGCTGCGCCAGACGGCCTGCGATCGAGCCCGCGGACGCGGCGATCCGCCGGTAGGTTGGCGTCAGCATGAATGGGCTCGTGGTCGAGGCGAACGACAGCAGGATGCCGATCGCCCGCGGCGCGACCTGGGCCCGCACGTCGAGGCCTTCCGCAGCCATGGAGTCGAGTTCGGCGAAGAGGTGCTTCCAGCGGTCGGGCGCGTCGTCCGTCTGTTGGACGGTGAAGGACAGCCGCCGCCCGCTGGTCCGCGCCATGCGCCGGATCAGGCCGAGCTCGGCCTCGGCGAACGCGTCATCGGCCGTCAGATAGGCGTCGGAAATCAGCTGAATGACGCCTTTGCCAGCTTGCCGCAGCGCGTGCGAGATGGCGAGCAGCTCGGCATCGCCTGCGGTCAGGGTGCCGATGTTGACGCCGTCGCGGCTGCGGTGCGCAAAGGTGCGCGACGTCGAAAAGCCGAGAGCGCCGGCCTCGACGGCCTCGCGGGTGAGGGCCGCCATGTGGGCGATCTCGTCGTCCGCAGGCGTCTGTGTGTGATCGCCACCGCGATCCCCCATCACGTAGGCTCGTAGCGCCGCGTGCGGAACGTGGGCGCCGAGGTCGATGGCGTAGGTCCGCCCGCCGATAGCGTCGAGATAATCGGGGAAGCTTTCCCACTCCCACGTGAGTCCCTCCGCCAGGGCGGTCCCGGGGATGTCCTCGACGCCCTCGAGCAACTGGATCAGCCACTCGTGCTTGTCGACCCGAGCGGGAGCGAAGCCGACGCCGCAGTTGCCCATCGCGGCCGACGTCACCCCGTTGACCGAGGACGGCGCAAGGACAGGATCCCACGCGACCTGACCGTCATAGTGCGTGTGGATGTCGACAAAGCCGGGCGTGACCAGCGCTCCGTCGGCATCGAGCGTGCGATGCGCGGCGCCGTCGACCTTGCCGACGGCGGTGATCACGCCACCCTTGATGGCGACGTCGCCGCCGGCGCGGGCCGCCCCCGTTCCATCGACGATCACGCCATTGCGGATGATCAGGTCGTGCATGGTGGACTCCCGAGGAGATCGGCCGCGAGCACGGCGATAGCAGTACCCTGAGACTGGGCATCGTCTGCGGGGACGATGAAGGAAGCCGGGGCAAGCGGGAGGGTAGGCGTCCGGCGACTCCGGCGCGCTTGCTTGGGAATGTCCGTCTTGACGCAGAGGACTTCGGAAGGACGCGCACGCGGCGCCGCTGAACTGGTTCGCTTTCTGGAAGATCACGGCTATGGCCACGTCTTCGGGCTGCCGGGCAGCTCGATGGTCGCCGCGCTGCACCAACTGCAGAACAGCACGGTGCGATATGTGCCCACCATTCATGAATCGACGACGATTGCAGCCGCCGACGGCTACGCCCGGGTCGCGGGATCGGGCGTGGCGATGATCTACATGCTGCCTGGCGTCGCGAACGGGCTGGGCAACCTCTACAATGCTTGGCGTGACGAGAGCCCACTGCTGGTGGTGGCTTCGCAACAGGCGTCCAACCTGAGGACACGCGAGGGGACGATCGGCGAGCACGATATCGCGCCTCTCGTCCAGCCATTCACCCGACTGTCCCGCGAACTCTGCGCGGGCATGCCGCTGCGTCGCTGGCTGGACATGGCGCGCCGAGCCGCCTGCGGCTTTCCCTCGGGTCCGAGCTTTCTGTCGTTGCCGCAAGACGTCCTCGAGGAGGCTGGGCCCGTAGTTCACGAGCGGAACACCGCCCGGGTGGCGGCCGAGGGGGCGGCGGATGTCGCCGCGGTCGCCGACCAGCTCCGCGCCGCCCGCAGTCCGCTCCTGGTCGTGGGGGGGCAGGTCCGCCGCTACGGGGGGGCGGAATGGGCAGAAGCGCTCAGCGCCCGGCACGGCTGGTCCGTGGCCTATGAGCCGGGCTTCAATGACCGGCTGTCCGTCGCGCCGGGCCATCCCAACCTGGTTGGGAATTTGATTGGCGTGGGCGGCGCGGTCGCTGAACGGGGGGCCGACGTCGTGCTCGTTGTCGGCGCTCGTTTCCTTCAGGAAGGTCATCCCCGCCCCGAGCCCTATTTTCCAAACGCCGCGTTCGTCGCCCACGTGAACGCCGACCCCGCGAAGCTCGAGGACACTCGCGTGGCGAACTGGAGTTGCGCCTGCAATCCGGCGGCCTTCCTTCGCGATCTCGGCGGGGCGCTGCCCACGCCCTCCGACGAGTTGCTGGCGGTCCGAGGCCGGGCGACCCAGAGGGCGCGGGCTGTGAGCTTGTCCGACACCCTCTTCGCGCGCGCCCTCGCCTCCTATGAGGAGGCGGTGCGGCCGCTGCATGACGCGCTTGAGCGCGGCTGGCTGGTCGACGAGGCCGTGATGGGGTCCGCCGTGTTGGTCGCGGCGCTCAAGGCCGGTGACGGCCGACGTTATGTCGGCACCGCCGGAGGCTCGTTGGGCTGGGCCACCGGCGCATCGGTCGGGGTCGCGCTCGCCTCAGGCGAGCCGGTCACCTGCGTCCTGGGAGACGGCGCGCTGCGGTTCGGTCTGCACGGCCTCTGGACCGCAGTCGTGGAGAAGCTTCCGATCACGTTCGTGGTTTTGGACAATGGCGGCTACGGCTCGACACGCTTCTTCGAGCGCCTGTACGTCCAGCGGCTGGGGCCGGACGCTGAGCCTCAACGCCCAAGCTATTCCAATATGGATCTTCGACGCATGGGCCCGACGGTATCTCAGCTGTTCGAAGGCTTCGGCGTTCCGTGTCGCGCGGTAGAACATGGGCAGGACGCGCGCGCGGCGATCGAGCAGGCTTGGATGACGGCCGGCCAGGGCCCGAACGCAGTGATCCTCCCAGTCGCCTTCGAGGACGAAGTCTGAGCCACGGCGGGCGTCCGCCTGAGGTATGCGGAGCGCTGGAAAATTTGATCTGACCAAGACAACAGCCAGGGGCGCCCTCGGCGTCAGACCGTGGCGAGGCGGGGGTGAGTCCCAGGCTGCATAGTGCGGAGAGGCCCATGCTCAGGGGCAAGCGGCTCGGAGATGTCGAATGAACATGGAACGGCTGGCCGGAGCCTTTGGTGCGAGGATCAGCGGGATCGACCTCGCGGCTGCTGATGAAGGCGTCACGTGCGCGTTGTACGACCTACTGCTCGAACACCGGTTCATCGTCATTCCGGATCAGCAGCTGACGTTCGACGTCTATGCGGCTGTTGGCCATCGGTGGGGCCGCCCTGTTCTGCTCATCTCAGAAAAGAACCGTGTCGGATCGCATCCCGAGATCATTCGCCAGAGCAATGCGGAATCGACGCCGATCTTCGTCCGCAACGTGGCTAGCCACTGGCATTGTGACAGCTCCTATGAAGCTGAGGTCGCCGCGACGACCTTGCTGTACGGCGTCCAGGCCCCCGAGCATGGCGGAGAGACCTTGTTCTGCGACCTGGTGGCGGCCTACCGGGCGCTGCCCGATGCGAAACGGCGAGACCTCGACGAGCTCCAGGTCTGGCACGGCGTCAGCGCCGCCACCGCGCTCGAGGGTGAGGTCATCGTCAAGCCTGCGGATCTCCCGCTTGAGGCCCGAAAGGCCGTGAGATCCAGTGATCCCGTGCTTCACCCCCTGGTGCAACGCCATCCAGCGAACGGACGCCATGCCCTCTACGGTCTGGGCGGCTCCCCTTATTCGGTGGCCCACATGCCAGAGAAGGACGGGGCGAGGCTTCTGCTCGACCTGAGGCGCCACGCCACGCAAGCCGAGTATTGCAGCCGATACAAGCTGATGCCTGGGGACGTGCTGATCTGGGACAACTACAGTGTGATGCACCGGGCGACGCCGATCGACTATAGCGACCAACCCGGCGCCCGGCGGGAGAACTACCGGATAAGCGTGAAAGGTCTTCCTGTAGGCTACACGCAGTCACGAGGCGGGTCGCCGCGCGCAGCTTTGGAGGGGTAGCGGCCACGCAGACGCGATCCGCCAGCCCCGGGGTCGGGGCCTCGGTCATTTTTGGGCCATCCAGCCGTACGCCGCCTTGAACGGCGCCGGTTCGGGAACCAGGTAGCCGATGTCGCGCAGGAGGGCCTGCGCGGCGCTTGGTCGATGCGCCGACCGGCGCGGGCTTGATACCAAGCGTCGATCTGCGCCTGATTTCGTCGTGCCCGACAAGCAAGGCCGCGTTGCGCGGGGCGAATTGCTCGCAGATGTCGGACAGCCCCGACCAGAAGGCGTCCACGCTGACGCTAGTGCCCGCAAGGTGCGGTCCTCGACGAAATAGACGAGCGGCTGGGCGACTTTAAGCCGTTGCTTCTGGATCAAGTTCACGCCCTTGAAGTCCTTTCGGAACCGGATGGCTCAGGCCCGCGAAGCTGCGCGGCGCGTCTGCGGCTTGTCGGCCGGGCGGTACTCGCAGCCGAGCCTCTCGAACTCATCCAGCAGACCTTGTAGGACATCTAAGGGGTCGAGACCGACCGCTCTGGCGACCCGGCAGAATTCGACGAGTTCCAGGGGACGTTGCCGTGTCTCCATTCGATGGACGTGGCCCTGAGAGCGTCCCAAGGCCCAGGCGACGTCGCGCTGCGACAGCCCCGCGGCCTGACGCACGCGCGCGAGCATGGCCGGAACGACCTCATATTCCGCACTGAAGATGATGTTGAACAACTCAGCCCTCTTCGCCTGCGAGGACGGCACGATTCCGGTCGAAACCGGTTTGACGCGGTCTCCCTACGCGCATGCGGCGGCGTCTCGGGCTTTCAGAATGTCGAGGGCGACGTCCACGATCATGTCTTCCTGGCCCCCGACCATCTTGCGGCGCCCGAGCTCGACCAGAATCTCCCGCGTATCGAGCCCATAGTCCGCGGCCGCCTTTTCCGCGTGCCGCAGGAAGGAGGAATAGACCCCGGCGTACCCCAAGCTCAGGGTCTCGCGATCGACGCGGACTGGCCGGTCCTGCAAGGGCCGCACGAGGTCTTCGGCGGCGTCCATCAGCTTCATCACGTCGCAGCCGTGGCGCCAGCCCTTGCGTTCGGCGGCGGCGACGAAGACCTCCAACGGCGCATTGCCGGCGCCTGCGCCCATGCCGGCGAGGCTGGCGTCGATGCGCACGGCCCCCTCCTGCGCGGCGACGATGGAGTTGGCGACGCCGAGCGAGAGGTTGTGGTGCGCGTGCATCCCGCGCTGGGTCTCGGGCTTCAGGACCCGATCGTACGCGCACAGCCGCTCGCGCACCCCGTCCATGTCCAGGGCGCCGCCGCTGTCGGTGACGTAGATGCACTGGGCGCCATAGTCCTCCATGAGCTTGGCTTGGGCGGCGAGGGCTTCGGGGTCGATCATGTGGCTCATCATCAGGAACCCGGCGACGTCCATCCCCAGGTCGCGTGCGATGCCGATGTGCTGCTTGGACACATCGGCCTCGGTGCAGTGGGTCGCCACGCGCACCGACCGGACGCCCAGGTCGTAGGCCCGGCGCAGTTCCTCCACGGTGCCCACCCCCGGCAGGATCAAGGTGGTCAGCACCGACTGGGTCAGCACCTCCGCGACCGCTTCCAGCCACTCCCAATCCGTGTGCGCGCCGAAGCCGTAGTTGAAGCTGGCCCCGCTGAGGCCGTCCCCGTGGGCCACCTCGATCGCAGACACGCCGGCGGCGTCGAGCGCGCGGGCGATGGCCCGGACGTGCTCCAGTCCGTACATGTGGCGGATGGCGTGCATCCCGTCGCGCAGGGTGACGTCCTGGATGTAGAGCCGGTCGCGGGTCACATCGAACTTCATGAGCGGATCCTCGGCGAGCTTCGAGAGCAAAACGTTCAGCTGGCGACCTTCTCCCGAGCGAGAATCCGCTCGGCCAGAAGCTCGCCGGTGGCCTTGGCCGCCGCGGTCATGATGTCCAGGTTTCCCGAATACTTCGGGAGGTAGTCGCCGGCGCCTTCCACTTCCAGGAAGATCGAAGTCTTCAGGCCGGTGAACTCACCAAGTCCGGGAATCTTCAGCTTGCTGTTGTCGCCGAAGCGCTCGAACTGAACTTCCTGTTTCAGGCGGTAGCCGGGCACATAGGCTTGGACCTTGCGGACCATCGACTGGACAGAGGCGCGGATGATCTCCTCGTCCGCCCCTTCCGATAGGGTGAAGACCGTATCCCGCATGATCATCGGCGGGTCGGCCGGGTTCAGGATTATGATCGCCTTGCCGCGGTCGGCGCCTCCGACGGCCTCGATCGCGCGGGCTGTGGTGCGGGTGAACTCGTCGATGTTCGCGCGCGTGCCTGGACCGGCCGAGCGGGAGGACACCGACGCGACGATCTCGGCGTAGCGCACCTTCGCCACTTGGGAGACGGCGGCGACCATCGGGATCGTGGCCTGGCCGCCGCAGGTCACCATATTCACGTTTCCGGCGTCGAGGTGCGCGGTCATGTTCACCGTGGGTACGGTGAAGGGGCCGATCGCCGCCGGCGTGAGGTCGACCATCTGCTTGCCGTCCTTGCGCAGGACAGCATCGTGCGCCTTGTGGGCATAGGCGGACGTGGCGTCAAAGACGATGCCGATCTCCGGATAGACCGCCATTCGCTGCAGCCCCTCGACGCCTTCGTGCGTCGTGGCCACCCCGCGCTCACGCGCCATCGCCAACCCCTCCGAGGCGGGGTCGATGCCGACGACCGCCGCCAACTCCAGGTTCTTGGGATATTTCAGCATCTTCATCATCAGGTCGGTGCCGATGTTGCCCGAGCCGATGATCGCGGCCTTCATAGTCGCCAAAGTCGTCGCTCCTAGACAAACCGGGCGGTGCAGCCGCCGATCCCGTGTAGCGTCATTTCGAAGAGGTCGCCCGCCTCAGCCGGCGCGAGCGGTACGAGCGACCCCGACAGGATCACGTCGCCGGCGTCGAGGGAGACGCCATAGGCTCCGAGCGTGTTGGCGAGCCAGGCCACCGCTTCGGCCGGGGAGCCCTGCACGGCCGAGCCGTAGCCCTCGCTGAGGGGCTCGCCGTTCTTGGTCACCGTGACGTGCAGGTTGGCCAGGTCGAGTCCTGCAGGGTCCACCCGCGCATCGCCGAGAACGAACACACCGCAGGAGGCGTTGTCCGCCACCGTGTCGACGATGGCGATGTTCCAGTTGTCGATGCGGCTGTCGACGATCTCAAAGCAGGGCGCGATGCTGGCGGTGGCGGCGACAACCTGGGCGGCGGTGACGCCGGGACCCTTCAAGGGCTCCCGCAGGATAAAGGCGATCTCCGCCTCGGCGCGCGGCTGGATCAGGCCCTCGCGCGCGATGCAGATGTCGCCCTGAACCCACATCCGATGGGTGAGGAACCCGAAGTCCGGCTGATGCACGCCCAGCATGTCCTGCACCGCCTTCGATGTGACCCCGATCTTCTTTCCGACCACGCGTTCGCCGTCCTCGACGCGGCGCGCCAGTAGCCGCAGAGAGATGGCGTACGCCTCGTCGATGCCCAGGCTCGGGTGGCGCAGGCGCAGGGGTTCAACGGTTCGCCCTGCGCGGAGCGCCCCGTACAGTTCGTCGGCCAAGGACTGCGTCAGCGCGCCGCCGACGTCGGAAATCTTGATCATGCGCCGCCATGGTGGCGCCTGGCGGAGCGGCCTCCATCCCCCCTATGGACTAGGCGCGCCAAAGCCCTTCCGAAAGGCCGTCCCATCGTCTGGAGAGACGATGCTTCAATCCCAAGATCAGCCGAACAGAGCGGAAATCCCGGCCTTTGCTATCCGCGACAAGGAGCCGCGTGAGCGGCCCAACCCGGGCCGGCTCGAACATGCGCCTGCCGGGGCTCTCGGCGTGGCGCCAAGGAGAAGCGCATGAACATCGTCGAGCTTGGTTACGTCCTTGTCGGTGCGCCCGACGTCGAGGAATGGCGGACCTTTGGAAGCGAGGTCATCGGCGCGATGCCGCTCGAAGGCCCAGCCGGCGTGCTGTACCTGAAGATCGATCCGCGGGCGTTCCGCATCGCGGTCCTTCCGGGGCGACCCAACGGACTGATCGCCAGCGGGTGGCTCGTCGCGACCGAGCGTGACTTTGTCGCCGCGCACGAGGCCTTGGCCGCGGAAGGGGTGATGCTCCGAGATGGTGATCCGGAGGGCGCCGCCATGCGCAAGGTCCAGGCGTACTTCGGGTTCGATGATCCTGCGGGACACGCCCACGAGGTCGCCTGGGGACCCATCTCTGACTTCACGCCGTTCGTCTCGCCCGCCGCGGTCAGCGGCTTCGTGACCGAGGAGATGGGGCTGGGACACGTGGTGCTCAGCGCGGTCGGACCCAAGTTCGATGAAACGATCAGCTTCTGGACCCGACCCGGGCGCTTCGACCTCTCGGACCTGTTGCGCATAGACGCCCCGGCTGGCGGGCAGGCGCGGATCAATTTTCTGCACTGCGCCAATCCACGCCAGCACAGCCTGGCCTTCGGGGAACTCGATGTCCCCGGCGGATGCATCCACATCATGCTGGAGGTTCGATCCATCGATGACGTCGGCCGCTGCCTCGACCGGGTCCGAGCGCGAAACATTCCTCTGGTCGCCACTCTGGGCCGCCATGTGAACGACGAGATGATCTCGTTCTATGTTGCGACCCCGGGGGGCTTCGCTCTCGAGTACGGCGCCGGCGGCAAGCGCGTGGATTGGCGCGACAACGTGGTCTTTGAGACGACGCGGGGCAGCGACTGGGGACATCACTGGGGCGGATAATCGTCGCCTGCGGGACGTACAACCCCACGACCGGACCGACTAAGACGGGGCCTGCGTCGTCGTTTCGGGCGCGACCTCGGGCATCGGGTTCGCCAACGCGCGGACGCTGGTCCAGGCCGGCTGTCGCGTCATCGCGATGGCGGGAGATCCCCAACGCATCACAAGCAAGCGCGCGGAGATGGCGGCTGCGGGGCCCGAGGGCGCGGTAAAATGGGTGCAGGCAGACTTCATGTCCCTGGCCGAAGTCGAGCGGGCGGCCGATGAGATCGTAGCGCTGACGGACGGGATCGACGTCCTGACACCTCAGGTTCAGGACGGCTGCACCCGGAAAGGGTGGCTGAACACCTCGAAGCCGTCGGACCTCGCGACAGCGATCAGCGTCATGCCGGCGGCTTCCGCCTCGCGCAGCGCAAGGGCGGTGGGGACAGACACAGCGACCAGCACCTCCGCCCCGAGCACCGCCGCCTTCTGCACGAGCTCCACGGAGACGCGAGAGGTGAGGAGCAGCAGTCCAGGCGGGACGGGAGCTTTCCCAAGCAGGGCGCCGGCGAGCTTGTCGAGGGCGTTGTGACGGCCAACGTCTTCGCGAACCGCGATCAGCCCCGAGGCCTTCGTCCACCACCCCGCCGCGTGCACGCCCCGGGTCGCCGCGCCCAGCGATTGCGCCTGCGCCAATTCCACCATCGCCGCGTGGACGTCGCTCTCGCCGAAGCGGAGATCGGCGCTCACCCGCGGCGGGGGACGCAGGGCCTCGCTCAGGCTCTCGATGCCGCAGAGTCCACAGCCGGTCGGGCCGGCGAAGTGTCGGCGGCGCTCGGCCAGCGCCAGGCCGCGGCCGGGTTGCAACCAAATGCGCGCCTCGATTCCCTGCTCGCTCTGCGCCACGTCCACGCTCGCGATCGCGTCGGGGCCGTCGACCAGCCGCTCGGTGAGGGTGAAGCCGATGGCGAGGTCCTCGATGTCCGCCGGTGTCGCCATCATCACCGCGGTGGTGGAGGCGTCGTGCACCAGGGCGACCGGCGTCTCTTCCGGGATCTGCCGCTCGCCGTCGTGCGCGCCGGACCTCGTCCAGGCGGCGCGTCGCGCGGATCGGGAGACCGCCCAAGGCATCAGGCGAGTTTCGCGACCGCGGCGCGGGCGGTGGGCGTCAGGTCGTCCCCGCCGTCGGCGAGATGGATGATGATGCGGCGGCGCATCGGCGGCGCCCAGAAGGACCTGATGTGCGCCGCCGTCTGGGCCACGGGATCGCCGCCCTGGGTGTCGAAGGCGCTCGCGATCTGGTTGGCCATCATCACCAGCCTGGTGATTTGCTCGGCGCTCATTCCACCCTTTCCGCGGGCGAGATGCGCCGGCTGCGTTCGGCCTTGTCTTCGTAGTCCGCCTGCCAGGGGCTCAGGCCATTCGATGGGCTCACCTGGACCGCGGTCACCTTGTACTCGGGGCAGTTGGTGGCCCAGTCGGAATAGTCGGTGGTGACCACGTTGGCCTGCGTCAGCGGGTGGTGGAAGGTGGTGTAGACCACGCCCGGCGCCACGCGATCGGA
>Ga0105238_10008627_pt1 | contig 10199 bp, 9 predicted proteins | sample KBSC34metaG_FD_81526 | JGI IMG/M metagenome (GOLD analysis project Ga0105238, IMG submission 81526) | Corn rhizosphere microbial communities from Kellogg Biological Station, Michigan, USA - KBS C3-4 metaG | ecosystem: Host-associated > Plants > Roots > Rhizosphere > Soil | place: Michigan, USA...
AGTGGAGTGTGGTTGCAATAAGCGAATGGTTCCATCGTCTCCACCGGAAACGATGATCTCGCTTGACGGAGAAACGGCAATCGAGCGAACTGCTTTCGAGAAGTGTTCGATGACTCCTGACCGTGGCCATGGATTAGACGGATTCGCGTTACTAACGTGTGGTAGATCGATCGAGGCGGGCTTTGATTCAGATCTGGAAAGCGTGCGGAGTGCGCGGGCCCACGACTCCACAGCCCAACGCGCGTCACCTTCGTTCAGCGTGCGACCCTTTCGCAAACGTTTGACCAGCAAGCCGCGGAGTAAATCGCGCTGCAATCCATCCTGCGAAACAAGCAGATCGCTGGCGACACGCTCTCTAACCGCCAGCACCAGCAACGAAATCTCCTCTTTAAAAGCGCCGCAGTAATCTTTTAAGAGGTTCTCGCAGAGCCTGGCATCCGTGAGTGGCGCCAGACCGTGCCTGATCAAGATCTCGCCGAGCGTTTGCGGGACGCTTTCGTCGAATTGCTTCAAGACCAGATCTCACCCTCTGTGTGGCCGAAGTTGATTCGCGTGCCGAGCGCGAGTGTCACGCTACGGCCCGGCGAGACGTCCTTCACCTCACCTTTCTGATTTGTGGTGGACCAGGTTTGCATCGAGATGTTCTTGAGGCCCCAGATCTCCGGATCGACCGGATGTTTGGTGACGGCGGCAATGGGCTGGGTGAAGTCGTATTTCTTTTCTTCGTCCACGTGATGCGCAAACAGTAACGTATCGTGATTCAGCATCACGAAGTTCTTACCGATGCGAACACGTGGCGGCAGGCGCAGTTGCCGGTGGCACGACCAACAACGATCGTTGTCTTCTTCGCGATCATAAAAATTTTCTGCGTTGCAGTGTGTGCAATAGATGATCGAGTCGCGCAGACGGACCATCGCGGACCGCCAATTACTTTCACGCACGCGGCCGTGTTGTGAATCGCGAATACCATCAGTGAACGCTTTCGTGAACAGGTCGCGCAAGAAACGCGGATACAGCGGCCAGAAAGCGAGCGCGTTGCGCTGAGACTGCGGATCGGGCGCGTTCGAGTCGTCAGCAGGATCGAATATAAACAGCGGCTCCGTTCCGTAAAGCTTCTTCATCGCCGGCAAGTCGAGACACTTGATCGCCAGCTCTTTCTTTCCTTCGAGCGGGTGATGCATGACGAACATGTAGAACAACAACACCGCAAGCGAGAACAGATCAGTTTGCGTACTCGGCGTCGCCTCGCCCCTGACAATTTCCGGCGCCATGAATCGCGGCGTGCCATAGACGGCGCTGCGCGACTGGTTATCGACGGCAACGTTGTCGTTGTCGCAGATGAGGATCTCGCCGTTGTCCGGATCGAAGAAGACGTTGCCGAAAGAGATGTCGCGATAGCATAGGCCTTTTGTGTGAAGTTGGAGGTAACTGTGCGAGAGCTCCAGGCCTGCGGTGGCAAGCGCGCGAAAGCCGGGCTCGATCCTTCGCTTCATCAAGTCGACGATGCCGCGGAATCTACGATCTCTGAGCGGCATGACGTAGCCAAAACCCGCGCTGGAAGTTGAAGTCGCAAGCTCGATGGGCCAGAGAAAACGATCGCTGGGAGTTCCCATTTTGATTAGCGTCTCGAGCGCTTTTTGTTGTTCAGGGGTGGCGGAAGCCGCGTAATACCATTTGAGCGCGACGGGTTTGTCTTTGAGCAACGCGCGGTAAACTTCACCCTGTCCGCCGCTGCCGAGGAAGCTCTCGACGACGCAGTCGCCGCGCGTGGTTACAGTGCGGACCTTCTGACCTGGTTTAAGAATCTGGTCCATTTACGTTACAGAGAATTCCGACGGTTATGTCGTCGCCACTGCCTGCACGAGTTGAATCACTGAGCCATCCGGCGAGGTTGTCGTTGACCATATCGAGACCATGCTCACGAATCAGGTGCAGGATATCAGAGCCGACTTTGAAGAAGCCGGACTCGTCCCGAAATGAGTTCGGATAACCGTCAGTCGAAAGCAAGATGAGCGCTGGAGACGAGTGGTTGAGCGGTTGAAAACTCACGCGGAAATCACGCCACGCGTCGGGGGCGCATAGTGAAGTGGTTTCGTTGGCGATGAGTCGATCGTCTCGGGTTAATGGTCGTGTTACTTCACCGCTCTCGCTTACTGTCAGGATCTCTCCGTCTCCCAGTTGCAGGTATAAAGCGAATCGCTCGCTGACAGCGGCTACGATCAGTGTTGCGCCGTACGCGACGATGGACTCCTCATTTAGTGGATCAGCGTTGCAGTGATCGGTAACGACTTCAACCCACTTGCGGACGAGCGCACGCGGCAGCCAGTCTTCAGTCGCGTCCTTTAGTAACGACAGATTGTCTGCCTCGCTATTGATAAACTCATGGACCAGATGCGCGGCGCTTTCAACGGCCAGCGAAGCGCCGATATGGCTACGCGAGTATCGCGCGCTGCCATGACCATCAGCGACTGCGAGCACGATCGACGAGCCCTCGCCGGAAGCAGGCAGCCAGCAGATAGCGTCCTGGTTGGGAAGACCGTTACGCTCATGCACCGCCCCACGCACACTCTGACCGACAACTCGCCACTGGTTACGCATATTATCAACTGTAGGGGCGGCCCTCTGTGGCCGCCCGTGGTGTCGAACAACGCATTGAGCCTTACTAACGGGCGGCCACAGAGGGCCGCCCCTACAGTTACCCCCACAGCGTCTTATTACTTACCACACGTCGTCGGCGGCGCCGGCGCCGGTGTCGGGGATGACCGGGAGCGGAACGTTCAGACCCGGCGAGGAATCGATCGTTCGGCTCATCGGTGAAGAGGCTGACTTGAGCACAGCCGTAGAGACCCAGCGAATGTATTTAGTCAGAGCTTCGGGATTGTTGGCCTGGAGTGGTCTGAGCTCCGGGTTGTTGATGAAACGCTTCAACACTTCCTGATCCGCGTCTTCGCCGATCGCGATCGCGATACGCACAGCTTTACGACCCCACGGCTCGTTCATCAAAGCCTGTAACCCGCCGTTGAAGTCGTCAGTCGGTTGACCGTCGGAAATGAGCACGAGCACGGGTGGCAGCGCGCGATCCGTCATCGGCGGAATCTTGAGCTGGTCCGCGACAATGCTGAGCGCGCGGCCCATCGCAGTGACGCCACCGGCAGTGAGATCTTCCCACTTGAAATCCGCGATATCAGTCGGCTGCGAGACATGCCACTGAGCGCCGTCGGAAAACCTCACCGCGCGCACGAGCACCTGCGCGTTGGGATTTTCATCGGCGACGTCCTGCATTGATGGAATCGCTTCCTTGATCGCGGTATTCAGCGATTGAATCTTGCCATCGACGGCCATCGAGCCGGAACAATCGGCAATCCAGATGAAGTGCAGTGGTCTCGTCGCTAACTCACCACCAGGTCGCAGAGTCATGTCGGTGTTCACCTCTTCTCAAATCGCGGGGTAATTATTGATCTTGAACCATGGGTTGTATCCCAACCGCCACTTGTAGTGAGCAGAAATATAGATAGCATTAGTCACAACATCCCAAACGAGCCGGCTTATGTGGCCGGGCATTGAGAACTCGACAAAGCTGGACACTCCCTGCGCCAGCGCCGCGCCAACACTCGCTTCGACGTTAGCCGCGTTGAGATTCTGACGCTCTGCATGTACAAGACCCAGATATTCAACTCCAAGCGCTGTAGGCGCCGTTCCGGCGACTCCGAGCTGGAGAGTACCGATCGGATTACCGTGGGTATTTAGGATCGCCGTGAGTCCCGCTGATGCCGCAGCGAGCACATTTGCCTGAGCAGTTGTAACGGCATTGGCCGGCGCCGCCGCCGCCGCCGGCAACCATCCGGCATTGTTAGTGTGATTGCCCTGATAACGTTTACCACGCTGGCGGTTAATAATCTCTACACAAAACTCCTCGTTCGGTGCGGGCAGAAAATATTTTACATTCAACCTGCGGCCCGTATTTCTCCATTTTCTGCGCTCGGTGCGAATGTCGTTCAGCACTGTGTCCACACCACCCTGGATCAAAGCCGGCAATTGTGCATGGTTTAATTCGCTCGGATGTCCCTTTCTCCGCTCCATGTGCGCATCAGTCACGATAGCTCGCAACTGGTCATACGCGCCCTGTTCGTGCGGGTTCATAACGACTCCGTGAGCCACCTGAAAACGCGGTATGAGCAGTCTGGCAATGGCTTCCTCGAGGTGCGCTCGCAGGTTTGCAATCGCAGGCAAGTGGCGGGCGGTGTACTCGTTGATCACTTCAGTAGCGATGGCCGCTGACAAAGTCGGAACGTCAGCCGCCTGAATTCCAGCACCGGCATTCGCAGTGGCAACCACAGCATTCATCACATTGTTCAACTGCCCTCGGTACGCAGCATAGCGAGCCACGTTGTTGATTTCATTTTTGAAACTCTGCACGAACGCGGCTTGGTCAGCCCCGTCAGCAGTTGCATGGCGAGGCTGATTGGCGACTGGATCGAAATCGATATCGGTTACGCGTAAGCGACGTTGAATGGTGTTGGATGGGTTAAGCGCAGCCGCGGTATTTGGTTTCAGTTGGACCACTGGCCGGCTGGCGTTTGGCGGTTTGGTTTCGACAGGTTGTCTTCCGACTGTCTGACGTTGAACCGAGCCTACCGGTCTCAATTGATTAACTGGCGTGATGGTCTTCGCTGTATTGGGCCGCAAATGGTTTGGTGGTCCAGACGGAACGATCGGCTGTCGTGGCTTAACGGATGGGCCTTGATTATTCAATGGTACCTTAGCCTGCAACGCTTTTGGCAATGGTTGAGGACTATACACTGGAGGACCTAATCGTGCGATTGAATTCTGTCGCGCGCTGGACGCCGCCTTGGCCTGCGCAGCGTTTAGCTGCGGGCGATAGACGGGAGGTGCTGCGGGTGGCTTTTTCATATTGCTCTCGCTGGCTTTTCGTTGTTATCGCTAGTCGTGCAAGGGAATCTGTATAGGAATGCTATCGCCGACGGGTGTTCTATTCCACTGCCTCGCGCTCTCCCTGAACTGAGCGCTCGCCCCATTACCGGCGGTCACAACTTCCAGGGGAATCAATCTAACTTTGTCCCCCCTGGCCCAGGCATAGCCCCACGCGACTGAGCCGTAGTACCTTCCCCTTTGATTCCCTGCCGCAGCGATCGCTACAGTTTCAAACCGGTGCTGTGCGAACTCGGCAACATTTGTAAGATGTGGATCGTCTTGTATCCATGCTGGTTTCACACGCCAGTGTCCCGGTGAAGATTGATAGCGATATCCATGTTCGCCCGCGCCCTCCTGCACTGGAGCCACCCCCAAACCGCCTCCGGAACGCGAGGGATCGACCGCATATTCGGGGCTGGTGCTTGCTGCTACCTGATCAATGGCGACGTGGTATATCGCGCGCTCCGCCACTGAAGCGTCTATAAAATAGGGCGCCCCATCTCTCATCGCCGTTACCGTCTGGATGAGCACGATACTGGTCGCATCCACAGTATGGTTAGGAGTGAACTGAAGTTTTATATGAAGACCGCGCGCAGTTTGATCTCTAATAACGCGCCCACCTTCCCGTCTTCCCATTTCCGCTCGCGAAAAATACTCAACGGCCGTCCACGCGCCTCCGGCTGTGTTAACCGAATCACCGTCTCTGCGCTCCTCATATACCGCCACTTTAAGCGCTCGCGCTGCCGCAAACTCAAGCGCCGGTTGATGCGCTAAAACTGTAGGGTGTAGACGAATGTCTGCTTCTGGCACCTCGACCTGCTGATCCGTGCCGCCTACTCTGACCCGGTAGGTGTTGGTAGCATAATGACGAGGACCAGTAATAACGCCATACCAGGTTCCTCCAGGTCCAGTGACTTCCACATAGGTACCTCTCGCGATTTGCCTCTGGACAGTATTGGAGGGCCTGACGATCCGCGGTACAGCGAGCTGTATTTTGCCTGCCGGTTGGCGGCTCATGGCCTTTTTCGTTTGTAAAACTCCAGGAATAGTTTGAGCGCGGCACAGCGGTGGAGCGGCGGGCTGCTTTTTGATTTGTGTTGGACCGGCGGGCTTCGCTTGCACTAATGGCTGTGTCGCCTGTGCTCGATAGACCGGAGGCGCAACTGGTTTTCTCACATTCGGCGCCGGCACATTAATCTTCGCAGGTACGCTTGCGAATTTAGGCTGTGCGATCTTTAGTTGCGGCTGCGGCTTGTATACCGGAGGCGCAACTGGCCGCCTGGGAATCTGGGCAAAGACAGCACTCTTCGGCTGAGCGACCACAGACTTAGCTTGAGGCTTACGGACAAACGGCTGCGGTATGCCTCTGGGTATGAGCGGTTTTTTGCCTGAAGAGTTCATAATAGCCTCAACGCTTTTTTCTCACGTGCTCGCCTTTAATGATTTGCTGATAAGAAAAAAAGCACTCCATCGGCAGGTTGGCCTGCGCCGCATCATCTGCACTGGGTTGATAGTGACCGGAACCATTGGACCACCATTGGAGCTTTCCGTTGTTAAAAAAGATTTCGCCGGCGTAAAGCACCTGCTTTCCTTCAGCGATTGAAGGATGCCGGTAGCGGTTATGAAGGAGCATCTCGCCTGCGCGCGTACGCACGAAGTTGTACTGTAGATTGGGAACGTTTACCCCATGCCTGTTCACACTGTGCAGCCGATACTGATCGGCAAAACTGTTTAGACGAAAAATATTGTTGGGATTGACCGGCTCAACGGCGCCGGGATGCAGGTTTGGATAGAACCTCATTTGTCTTTAGTCCTGGTGTCGTGGCATCACCGTCATCGCGGCTTTGACTCCCATGCGGTCGGCCTCAGCTTCCAGAGCGTAGTCCTGGACCACTGCCACGCCGCCGCCGAAGGGGTTCCTGACGCGCCCCGCTCTTTGTTGCACAACGTGCCAAAGCTCGTGACCGAGCAGCTTCTGTCCCTGAATCGTGTGTGGGTTGTACTGGCCTGGAGCGAAATGAATATTGCTGCCCCAGGTGTAGGCAATCGCTCCCAAAGATGAAGCTTCATGACCAACGTGCACGCGCACGTCGGAGAAGTCTGAGCTGAAGGCTGTTTCCATCTTCGTGCGCACGTCCGAGGGCAACGGTAGCCCTCCACTCTTCTGTCGCAGCGGCACTTGAAACGCTTCAACGCCTGGTCCCGCCTTGCGTTGAATTGGCTGTTTCGTGTTCCACACATTGAGCCGGGCTTGTAGAGTATGGTTACCGCCGATGAACTGCGCTTGCACAACGTACGAATTCTTCATTTGTCTCTCCTTTGATTAAAGCGACTCCACCGGCCGTACGACTGCTTTCAGCTTCTCCTGCTTCGTAAAGTTTGCGGCAGCGCTTGCGGCTTGTTTCTTGTCGGAATAAACACCGATTCGCACTGCGTACCACTGGCGCGATTCCGCATCTCGTCCAGAGAAGAAAGTTGGCCGGTAGCCTTTGTTCTCCATCTGTTGCAAGAGACGACCGGCTTCTTTGTCATCAAGAAATACGCCAACCTGGACCGTCACGTACTCGGCTTCAGCAGGCTGTGTGTCGACCGCGGATTGATCGGCGTTTTCTGTTTCAGCTTCCGAGACGACTTGCGGCGGAGGAACATTGCCGGGCACTGCTACAGGCGCCGTCGGTGCGCTCTGCTCTGCTGGAATTTCACCGGCCTGCTTTGGCGTCGGTAACTCGGGCTTCGCCTTTGGCGCGGCCGGATGAGCAGCGGGTTCTTCGTTGAGAACCGGTTCGGTGGGAAGTGCGGCGCGTTCATTCTCGGCAGCATGGGCAACAGCAACTGAATCAGTTCCCAGCCACTGTCTGCCGACAATCAAGCCGGCCACGAACAGCAAAGCCGCGATAGCAACCGAGCCCGCGATCAGCGAGATTACCGCTTTCTTATCCAACGCAAAGTCGTAAGTCATCGATCCAACTCCTTATCCACAGATTGCGCAGATTTTTTATGGCATCTGTGTAATCTGTGGATGGTTTTTCAAGGAATCATTACCGTGGTCTGTCCTGGGTTCGTTATCTGAATCATTCCACCGTAGGCGCACGTTAGCTTGCAGTTGTTATCGAGCGCGGGCATGTTCGCGATCAGGACTGTTGGCGCGCCTGGGGCCCACGGTGCGGGGATCACGGGAACACAAGGCATCGGCGTCAACGCACCCAACGCCGCGGCCGTCGCTGCCGCGACAGTCGGATTCGCCATCGACGAGCACATAGCGAACGGCATGATGTTCACCATCGGCACGTTGTCCATGATGTTCGCATCCGGTGTTCCGGTCAGCACTTTATTCTTCGGCAGGACCACCAGCGAGCTCGGCGCCGCGCCAAAGCTGCACTGCAACATCGCCCCCATGCAAACCTGCATTGCCATATGCTTACCTCTAATTGATCTTGACCAGCGAGCCCTTGATGGTCGTGATGCCGCCGCTCTCGACCGTGTTCGACGTCTGTCCTTTATTAGTAATGTCTGCTTGCGCTTCGTTGGTCAGCGAAGTGCCCGCCTTGTTGGTCAGCGAAGTACCGGCCTTGATAGTGACTGATCCGGTGACGTCGATCGTCAGATTCCCGCTTACTTTCAACTCGTAATTTCCGCTGATCGTTTGCGTGAAGTTCCCCTTGTTCGTGTGCGTTTCGTCACCGGTAATGGTGAGATCTCGCGTGCCTTTCACTTCGTACGTTTCATTACCCGTCTCGACTTTGTACGTGCGGTTTCCTTTCGAAACGACGTACGTATCGTTTCCTTCCTGGATCGTCGTCGATCGATCCTGCTTGATCGTGTTTGTCTCGTTGTGCAGCACGCTCTTCGTGCGATCGTTTTCGACGACGATGTTCTGGTCCTTCTGCGCGTGGAAGTAGAGCTCCTCCGAATCCTTCTTGTCTTCGAAACGAATCTCGTTGAACCCGCCGCCGCCTTTTGAAGAATTTGACTTGAGCGTGCTCTTGGTTTGATCGGTCGGTAACGTGTAAGGAACAGTCTGCTCGCTGTTGTAAACGGCTCCGGTGATCAGCGGCTGGTCGGGATCGCCTTCGAGGTAGCTGACAATCACTTCCTGCCCGATGCGCGGCAGGAAAATCCCGCCCCAGCTCTTACCGGCCCAACCGTAATCGACGCGAATCCAACACGAGCTGTTCTCGTCGTTCTTGCCAAGCTGGTCCCAGTGAAACTGAACTTTGACGCGGCCATACTTGTCGGTCCAGATCTCTTCGCCTGCTTTACCGACGACGATCGCCGTCTGCGTTCCGGAGATGCGCGGCTTCGGCGTCGTAAGTTGCGGACGAAACGGAACATCGACCGCAAACGCAGTGAAAGAGTTAGTGTAGTTTTCCTGAGTCGCCGCGTGCGACACCGATTCCAGCACGTACGTCTTGTTTACGTCGGCGCGATAGTGGTCCTTCAATTCGAATTTGTGGCCTGCGACAAACGCGCGCGCGTAGCCGTCGCCGCGAATTGTTTTCTGGCGTTGCTCGATAGCGTCGAGACGCAGATTGGCGCGTTTTTCACCCGCATCGGTTTTGGTAAACCCGCCGGGATATTCGTAGACGCGATAAGTCGGCGTGTCGCTTTGCGATTCGACTTTTAGATCCGTGCTCGGAGTCTCGAAATTGAAGTCGTCGTGTGCGTATGCGCCGCTTACGACTTGTTCTTCGACGAGACAACGCGTGATCGTGAAGTCCTGTGTATGGTCCATCAGCGATTGGCGGAAGCGAATCGGCGTCGATTCCAGTCCCGGGCAGGTTTGATGAGCGTCGGCGTCGTCGCCCAACACGAGCGTGTGCTTATCGGAGCTGTGTTCGAAGTAATAAAAGATTCCTTCTTCTTCCATCAGGCGCGACACGAAGTTGAAGGCGGTTTCGTTGTACTGGACGCAGTACTCGCGCGCGTCGTAGCTGCCTTTCAGATCGTTGCGGAAATCCGTGAAGCCGAGCTCTGAGAAGATGGCTTCGAGAATGTCCGGGACGCTCTTGTTTTGAAAGATGCGACAGTCGCTCGTCTTCGTCAGCAGCCAGAGCCATGGATGAATCTCGGCGAAGTAGCGCGTCAGGCGAAGGTTTGTTTCTTCCTGAACAAACTTTCCGACGATGCCATGGAGGTAATGCTCTGTGTCGTTAGACAGCGTGAGTGTGACCGTCACCGGTTTACCGACGATCGATGAAAAATCGATCGCATTGTCTTCAGAAACCATCTCCAGCCTGAACTCGAAAAGACCCGAGATCCGTTCCTCG
>Ga0105238_10008628_pt1 | contig 10199 bp, 11 predicted proteins | sample KBSC34metaG_FD_81526 | JGI IMG/M metagenome (GOLD analysis project Ga0105238, IMG submission 81526) | Corn rhizosphere microbial communities from Kellogg Biological Station, Michigan, USA - KBS C3-4 metaG | ecosystem: Host-associated > Plants > Roots > Rhizosphere > Soil | place: Michigan, USA...
CGTCGTTTTAGAGCTTGGCGCCACCAGCACCAAAGATATATCCTGGCCGTTCTCCGCGATCTGATCGTCTAGCATCGCGATCCAAGCAGCCGCGCTCACGAGATGGCTGTCTTGTAAATCGTCACGGCGCCGGTGAGCACGGTCGTCTCGGCGCCAGAGGCGTTGATCACCGCCGCCTCGTGCACATAAGGCTGCCCGCCAAAATCTGCGGTGTCCTCTCCGTCGAGGATCAAAATGACCGTCCCTTGAACAGCATTGGTGATCAGGATTCCACCCATCCCCGCGGAGGATTTTACCACCAGCGCTACCGTGGGATCGTAAGCTGAAGCCAGCGCCCAACGCACCGTCGAGCCGGTCAAATTCAACGGCCCCCCTTCCTCGTCAAACAGAGACATATCCAGCTCCACGTCATTGGCTGCATACATCTCGAAGTCCTGGTTCTTAATCGCCATAGAGTCTGAACCCGCGCACCGCTGATCGCCGAGCCTTCAGCCGAGCCCTAACCAGCTGCATTCGCCGCGTTACTTCATCTGCATCGTCATGCAACGGCAGGCCCTCCTTGTGGGCGTTAGCTACAGCGCCGGACATCTCCGACGCCATTTCCATGTTGGGCTCGGTGTATTTTGTGGTTTCCATGCCGACAGCGACGCCAACGGCATGAGCGACGGTCTTGCGTTCCTTCTCGTCCAGCCACGCTTGCGAATATTCTCGGGATTTCTCCGGCACGAACCGAGCCTTGGTGCGAGCCAGATGAAGTGCATGCAACGCCTCCTCGTCCGTCTCAGGCTGCGGCATACCGGGCGCAACTGTCCACCAGAGCTTCCGTATCCCGCCCACATCTAGGTTCATCATGCAGCGCCGGAAGGCTTTCCCGATATCCACTTATTTACCTGTGCAAGAGATCCGCTCTCGAATGCAGCAAGGGACGCTGCCGCTGCTTCCCGAGCCTTCAGCATGCGATGCTGGATGACGTCCGGATCATTCAGGAGATTGACCAGATCGATCTTCTCCTCCTGGTCCATGCCCTCGCGGTTCCAGATTTCTTCCGACTCGATCCGCACGTCGTCGAGGACTTTGGTCATCGCCTGCTCAATGACGTTACCGCCACGCAAGACCGGGGTGGCTGGCGCCTGTACAGCGCCAGCTTTCGTGTCGTCAGTCATTCAATTCCTTCTCCTGCGGTACGGGGCTCGCGAGAGACGCGGAGCCCGCAGTCGAGCGTTTGGCCATTGCCCTAAAGACAGCCTCTGCAAACTCGTTAACAACCTGGGAAACCTCGGCAAATGAACTGTCACGCGGCATTTCCAGGTCCCCCATTTGGAAGAGAACCTCCGCTCCTGCCGCTGCCATTTCTGGAGTGACCACGATCTCAGGCGTATCATCCTCAACCGGATAATTACCTGGGCTCGCCAGCGGCGCGTACCCGACGTTATGCGAACCGCAATTAAGGCAGCGCATCACTACATGCTGACCGTGCAATCCTTGACGAAGCTCCAGATTGCTCGGTGCATTGTTGTTTGGGTCACCGTCGATGTGATGAACGCTTTCAGTTCGACGCAAAGCCCGCCCCATCTTCCGCGCCATCACCAAACGATGTTCCTTCACGTATCCCTGGAAATCACGCATCTGAGACAGAAGATCATCGGGGCTCACCCACACCTTCCAATATCCATTACCTGTGGAGACTCTTTCGCCCTTCCACATGCTGTGATCTGGGCCTGACCCTTGATATGGTCGCGAGATCCCGGCTTTCTTGACGACCCTGACCACAACAGTGGTCGATCTGCCGATTTTTTTAGCAATATCTCTCATAGAGAGACCGCTTCGGTACATATCCAGGATCTCTTCTTTAGAACCGCCATAAAATCCAGGAAACTTCATGTATTTGTCAGCGCGGTGATCGACTGGATGTCGCACGACGTTGTTCTTATTAAGTATCCTAGATACGGTAGCGGTACCCAAGCCCAGCATTTCCGCCGTCTTGTTTACTGCCTTTGTCTCATTATACGTCGATATAACTCGCTCGTCATCGACCAATCGTTGCTTTGGCATTTGTCCCATTCCCCATGGTTGACCAACTTGGGAGGACAACGTAACGCCAAAGGCAGAAGAATGCAATAGCAAACTTTTCCGGTTCGGTAAATTCGCCTAACCTACTGAAATCATTCATCAATCCAACGTCATCGCTGTAGAAGTGGTTAGGCTTGGCGTTACACCTGAACCCAATGTAATATTCGGCGTAACCGTTCCCGACCATAAAATTGCCGTAGCTCCACCTCCGGTTTTACCAGTTGAGAAATATTGCGCCGTGCCTGAGCCGCCTGTGCCAGCAGGAAACGTGATGCTGGCGACTGGAGAGACAGAACCTGTCGTCTCGGTCCATCCGCCGGTTGTCCTTGCGACGGAGACGCGGGCATAAGAGGTATAGGTGACCTCAGAGGTAGACTGCGTTCCGGCATCACCCGGATCGGCGGTGTGCAGCGCCACATCGACGTTGGTCTGTGGGGTCGACGCTGCATTGTCGGCGTAGTTTGCCCACGCCACAGCTTGGAAGATCAGCTTCAGGATTGCCGTCTCTGTCGTATTGGAAATGCTCATATCATGCCTCTCATGCTGGAGTGAATGCTGCTAGTGCCCGTTAATCTAATGCGCGTTGGAAAGTGCGAGAAAGTTGTGCCGTTAGACCGGCCAATGCCGGCTGCCGTTCCGGTGCCGAATACAGTTCCTTGCTGCAATGCCAGAGCAAAGCCGGCCGCTGGTGCGAGCCCTGTTGCTGCGACAGTCTTGATTGACTGGCCGAAGGCAGTACCAACGCCACCAGCTGACGCGATTGCTGTTGCGAAGGGCAGACCTACGGCTGCGGCTATACCTGTGCTGGACGCAGAACCTATTGCGCCGACCGTCTCGATTGCCTGACCGGAGGCGGTGCCGACGCCACTAGATGACCCGGTTGCTGTATCCGGGGGATTGGTTGTAACCGCGGCGGCAACACCCGTGCCAACGGCTGTGCCGGCTCCCGATGATAGGATCGAGCTTGCAGCTGAGGCAGCGCCGGCACTTACGGCTGTCCCGACCGCGGTTGCTAAGGGTCGACCTGCAGCGGCGGCTATTCCTGTGCCGACCGATAGCCCGATGGTTAGGCGGAAGGCTATCCCTGTCGCCGAGGCGGTGCTTATGCCAGCGCTGAGACCGTCCCGGTACTGGAAGGCAATCGAGCTGCTCGATGCCGCGCCAACGCCAACTGCCAAGCCGACGCGATTTGCGAGACCTATGCCTGGGCCAGAAGCGTCCCCGACACCGGCTGCAGCGCCTATCGCACTGACGATGGATGTGCCGGCGCCGGCAACAAAAGAAGATCCGGCAGCGCTTCCACTGGCGCTGGAGAAAAGCGCAACCGTAGCATCAGCGCTGGACGATCCCGCCGCCGAACCGACGCCCGATCCGACCGCGGCACCGGTGGCTGTCGCAACACTGGTCCCGTCAGCAAGACCAGGTTGTTCTGTAAAGCTGATCCCGTCGCTATCAGCGGCAGACGTGCCGTCTGAAGCACCTTGCGCGGCAGCATAACCCTCGCCGATAGCCTCGGCGGCGCTGGCGCCATCTGCCAGCCCATCGCCTTCCCCAATCCCGTCACCAACGGCATCGGCATCGCTGAATCCCGCGGCATCCGCATCGGATGAGGCGAGGCTAGCGCCAACGGCGAGAGCGGTATCAGCACTGGTAGCCAAGCCGACGGAGGCACCAATTCCGGCGCCTATAGCTACCGAAGAGCCGGCAGAATTACCCGCTGCCGCTTTTGCGGCGGCTCCCGCAGCTGTGGCTGCACCGATACCCTGGCTCGCGCCAACTCGGGAGACCGTACCCCGACCGACCCCGGAAGCTGTTGCCAACCCGGCTGCAGCGCCGGGGGCAACCGCAGTTCCGGCGCCGACCGCTAGAGCGGCGGCAATACCTGTAGCAGCTCCGGGCTCGGCAACCGCACCGCGGCCAACGCCAGAAGCTGCGCCAATACCTGTAGCCGAGCCTGGCTGAGCTACGGCACCAAGGCCAACCCCGGAAGCCGCGCTGGTTCCCGCGGCCGAGCCCGCTTGCGCTACCGCACCGGCTCCGACGCCGGGAGCGGTGCTGGTCCCGGCAGAAGCGCCCGCCTGGGCTCCTGTGCCAAACCCGACACCCGCAGCGGCGCCAATACCGGAAGATGTGCCCGGCTGCGCGACAGCACGACGGCCGACACCGGCAGCGGCACCTGTGCCGGAGGATGCGCCGACACCCGGACCAACCCCAGCCCCAACCGCTGTGCTGGCGCTGGTGCCTGCAGATGATCCGACACCGCTCCTTAATACGACCCCTACGGAAGTACCGGCGCCGATACCAGAAGCGGAACCAGCTGCGGGAGACAAGGGGGTGTAGGTGAGGACAACAATGCCCTGACCGCCGGCCCCTGCCGCCCCACGATTGGAAAAGTTAGCGCCGAACCCACCGGCGCCGCCACCGCCGCCGTAGAGCCCGCCGTTGCCGGCTACCGGGCTCGACGCACCCGTTCCCGCTGCCCCGCCGCCGCCGCCGGAGCCGTGCGTCGCATCCCATTCGTTGCCATTGCCGCCAGCGCCACCATTGGTGGCCAGCCCGGCGCCGTTGTCGCCATATCCTCCGCCACCTCCGGAACCGTGCGACCCCGCGGTGCCCGCTGTAGAGGCGTTCGGAGCACCGACACCACCAGCGGTCGCATCGAATGCTGTACCGCCATTTCCTCCGGTGAGGCCGGTTGAACCTGCGCTGACACCACCACCACCATTGCCGCCGCCGCCACCGCCGCCGCCATCGTTGCCGTTGCCGGTGTTATTCGCTCCAGCTCCACCACTCCCATTTGGGCCGCCCGCACCACCACCACCGCCGGCATTAACCCCAGTTCCCCATTCTGTGCCAGCGTCGCCACCTGAAAACTTCGTGGTACCGACGCCGCTCGCCGCCACGCCGCCAGGACCCAGATTAGAGGTGTTACCTCCAGATCCGCCTTTGGCTCCCACCGAGGAAGCGGCAAGGCTACCGCCGTTGAACCATGAATCTCCTCCAGGCCCACCGTCGGTGCCCGGCTGGTTTATCGCGACTCCGGTGCCAGCCACACCAATCTGATACGTAATGCTGGCGCCGATCGTAACTGTCAGATTGGTAATTTTGGAGTAAGCGCCGCCGCCGCCGCCGGCATAACCATTTCGGCCGCCGCCGCCACCACCGATTGTCTCGATAGTGTTTGTGCTGTTCCAGTCTGCCGGAACGGTCCAAGACGTTCCGGAGACGAGAAAGATCCGCGTCATCGCGTCTTTCTATGGAACCGGCGCCGCTTCAGCCGCTCCTTAGACCCTCCGGCAGATCTTCCAGCAAAATAAGAGGAGCCTACAAAGAACCCCCCAGGCTCGGCATTCGCATGCTGAACTCTGGAAACCCCGGACGGTGCAACGTCTCCACAATTAGGACAAGCAAATGATACGGCTGCAATGTTGCCGCCGGCATCGATGTCAACATATCGGTCCTCGGCATCCGGAGCTTTCCCGGATACCGCATTCACCAGCGCCTGCAGCCCGGCAACATTCGCGGCGGCCTGGTATTGAGCTTGGCTTACGATCAGCGCAGCCTCGCCTGGATTGGGCGAGACAAAGTTGGCGATCTGGCTATCATCATCAGGGATGACCCACCAGCGCAAACGTCCTGTGGACGCGCTGTAAATCAGCCCAACAGTCGTCGACGCCATCTCAGGTTATCAGAGTGTAACGCGCGTAATGCTGAGTTGCAACCGCCGAAAGCGCCGCACCGGAATTGTTCATGATTACCGGAGCCCAAAATGTCGGCGTGTAGCCTAAAACCGATTTAACCGAGAATCCCTGAAAGCAATAAACTGTTGCAGTCTGCAAACCATTCTGACCGCCGCTGATCGTGTCGACCAGGTTCGCCAACGTGGCCTGCCCGATAGAAGTAATCTGGTTGGTCGTTGCGTCCGGGTCTATGCCATCGGTGAACCGGCTTGGGCTGGCAATCTCCTCGGCTGCCACAAGGAACAGCCTTATGGCTCCTGTGCTTACCACGCCAGATGCGGCAGTGCGGACAAAGATCGGCGAAACAACCGCGTCCACATATCCGGTCTGCGCAGTGCCGACTCTACCCAATCCCTTCATGTTGAGGTTCGGCAGGCTTGTTAGATTATCTGTCGCTTGCCCTGGTCCCAGGGTAAACGCAGTGGCTGCCGATACTGTCATCGATTAACCTGCTCTGCCCGTTAATTGCGTGGGAAGAACCCGCTCGCCCCGCAGGGCATGAGCAGGGACGCGGCTACCTATCAGGCCAATGCGTTTGGGCATCCTCACAAGCTGCTTGCCAGAAGCTATGCCGATACCGGCTGCCACGCCAATTGAGAACACGCCTCCTCCGGCGTATCCTATGACATCTCCAGCGCCGATCGCATGGCCGGTTGCCGCTGCAGCGGCTGCGCCCTCACCGAGGGCATCACCAAATCCGGCGCTGAGTCCGGCAACCGGTCTCCGACCCGTGCCGACAGCAAATGCCGTCGCTACGCCAGCAGCGTCACCAACAGTCGGAACAATCCTCGTCCCTGCCGCCAGGGCAGAGCCTGTTCCGGTAGCGAGCCCATCCCCAGCTTGAGCCGAGGCCGAGCTGGCGGTCGCCGCTCCGAGACCGACCGCAACGCCTGCGCGTGCAGCAAGACCGATAGCCTGAGCCGAGGCAACGCCAACGCCGGATGCAGTGCCAGCAGTGACCCCCGAGCCAAAGCCGATGGCAGCCGATGTCGAGAGCCCCGCGGCGCTGCCGACCGAAGCAACGGTCCAAACACCAACCGCAGAGGCTTGCCCGGCTCCTACCGATACGCCTGTCCCAGTGCCGGTTTGTCCTGTGGCGGCAGAAGCCGCACCGAGCCCGGCCGCAAGACCATCGGCAACCGCGCTCGCGGCGCCAACCGCCAGAGCGGATGAAGCACCAGCGGCGGTGCCGGCCATCGCTCCCGCAGCAACAAAGCTTCCGAGAGCCTGACCTGAGGCAGCCGCAAGACCGACGGTAGCGGCATCAGCCGCACCGGTCGCGGTTGCAACCCCGGCTCCTGACGACGCGCCTTGCGCCGCCGAAGAGCCGGATTGAAATGCTGAGGCACCGCCAACTGCGGCAGCAAGCCCGAGCCCATCAACGAAAGCGGCGCCAACGGCAGAGGAAACGCCTAGAGCCGTCGCCGAAGCAACCGCTACACCTGAACCAAAGCCGACGCCAGCTGCAACGCCATTCGCTGTTGCTGCACCAGCTGCTGCGAATAGCGCCGCACCTACAGCAACCCCGGCGCTCGTACCGGATGCGGCGCCAGCGGTATTCGATGCCGCCGACCCAACGCCCGTAGCGACGCCAGATCCATCGGCTGCACCGACGGAAAGCGATCCACCAAGAGAAGCGCCTATCGCATCGCCGATACCATGCGATGAACCGGCCGCCTCGATAAACGAGGCCGAAGTCCCGGAGCCTACGCCCGTGCCGACCGCGGCTCCCTGCGCCGCGGCTGTTGATAATGCTACTCCGGAAGCCGCGCCAATACCTGCCGCGGAGCCGAGCGCGAAGACCGCAATGTTAGCTACGGCACTGGATGTGCCGGCAGATTCCCCAACGCCAAGAACCGAACTGGCGCCAGCGCCGGAAGCAACACCAACCCCGCTCGCGGTGCCGACAAGACCCGCGGTTGCAAGCGCTGTCGACGTACCTGCCGCCGCGCCTTGCGTAGCAGAAGCGCTCGCATCGACCGCAGCAGCCGAACCGATGCCAGAGCTAGCGCCGAGCGCAAGTGAAGCAGCGTTGCCGACAGCTGTGCCAGCTCCAGAGCCAGCCGCAGCGCCCGTGACCGAAGCTAGGCTTGCGCCCGCGGCCGAGGCATCACCAAGCCCTGAGGCGGCCCCAGCCCCAGAGCCTACGCCTAAGCCGACACCCGAGCTTGTGCCAATCCCAGCGGCCGACCCTACGGAAGCAGCCGAGGATTGACCGATTGCGGTGGCAGCCCCAACGGCAGAAGCCGTTGCAGCTCGCACCTCAAGATCGGTTCCAACGCCGGAGGCCGCACCAACGCCGGCAGAAGTCCCGACCGCCTCAAGTGCCGACCCGATGAAGCCAGAGGCGGCGCCGACGCCAGCCGATAGACCATCTGACAGAAATATTCCGGTGCCGACAGCAGTGGCTGTCCCGGTTCCGGCTGATGCACCAAGTGCGCTAGATGCCGCGGCACCTGAGCCGGCAGCAGCACCAGTGCCTGCCGAAGCGCCAACCGAAAGAGCCGCCGCGCTACCGACGGCAGCGGCGGCACCAATGCCCGCAGAAGCCGCCAGAGCCGCGGCAAGACCGGCTCCAACCGATGTGGCCGTGCCTATCCCGGCTGCCGCGCCAACACCGGGACCAATGCCAGCGCCAATACCTGTGGCAGCGCCGACCCCTGATGATAATCCTACAGTCGGCGCTGTTCCTGCCCCAACTGCAGCAGCGGCGCCGACGCCGGAAGCTGTTGCGGTTTGCTGGACAAGCCCCGCGCCGACGCCTGTCCCGGCACCAACGCCAGCCGACGTACCAGGCGATACAGCAGCCGAGGCTCCAACGCCTGATGCAGCTCCAACGCCGGCAGATGAGCCCGGGCTAAGCGCCGAAGATGCGCCCACACCGGCTGCAGATCCGATCCCGGATGCCGCTCCAGCTTGTGCGACCGCACCACGACCGGCGGCGTCTGCCGCACCAACTCCGGCAGCAGCGCCGACACCTGGGCCAATACCAGCACCAACGCCGGAAGCCGCGCCAACCCCAGCTGCCGATCCAGCGGCAAGAGATGACGCAGCGCCAACCCCGGAGGCCGCACCTATACCTGCTGCCGATCCGGGTTGCGCGACCGCACCGGCACCAACCCCGGAAGCGGCGCCAACCCCAGCAGCAGCCCCGAGACCGGGGCCAACACCTGCGCCGACCGCCGCGCCAGCGCCAATACCAGCGGCCGAACCGGGTTGCGCTACTAGCCCGCGCCCAACCCCGGAAGCGGCGCCAACGCCGGCAGATGAACCGACAGTAGAGCCGTCTCCAAAACCGACGCCAGTTGCAACGCCAAGACCAGCCGAATTATCGCCAACGGCAGTGACCGCCCCACGGGCGGTAGGCGGTATCCAGCGATGGTGTCGGGAGCGCCAAGAGACGCGTACATATGCCGCCACAGCGCGCCCCCGATAATATTAGGCCGTCACAAGCCTATGCAGAAAACCCCCACAATTGGAGCGCTTTGGCGGCTACTCTTCTTCAATCCAGAACGTAAAGCATCCGCTCATGTCATCAGCGAGCGTGGTCTGCATCCTGACCACTAGCCCCTCCCCCTGCTTGACCTTTGGCGCAAATGCCGGATCAGGGAACCACATCTCATAGGGACTGTTCCGCTCGTTCCATGCCAGCTCGACCATGATCACCGCGGTGCCGTTTGTCGTGCCTACCGTCGTGTTGTTGGCTTCGCATGCCGCGCCAGCCGCCACATCAGCCGAGTCCATTGGAACGGGCGTAACAGAAGATCCGCCAGACCCGGACGTTACCGTTGCCGGAAGCCGGATAATCGAAATTCGAAGCCCTTCCTCTTGTGTATCGCCCACTTCCGAGCTTTGAGAGAGCAGCAGGCCGCGCAATTTGACCGGCTTATCGTCGGCGGGGAGGACTTCAAGGAGGTCCGTGTCTGTGCCAGCGGCGGTAATCGTGCCTTGGTATGGAACGCTGTAAATGCGGCTCATCTCAACTTGTTCTTTTCCAAACCCTCAAAGGACGATGCATAGGAGGTGGAGGAGAGACATTGGGGGTGAATGTGATAACAACAATCCCGCCGGCCCCGTTTGCAGCTGTTCCACCCGTGGCTGAATCATGACCAGACCCGCCGCCGCCCGCTTCTCCACCAACCTTGCCATTCCCCTGCCCGCTGGTCGCTCCACCTGCACCAGAGCCAGAACCAGCACTCGTCCATTCCGTGCCGCTACTCCCCACCGTGTTGATGGCGCCGCCAGCCACTGTAGAGTTATCCGCGGCACCGCCCGCTTGTCCCGCAGCAGTTGTTCCCGCGCCTGATCGGCCACCTGAACCACCCCCACCACCACCGAACGCGGTTGATGTTGGGGTCAGACGCCCAGCGCCCCCATCAAAACCCCAGC
>Ga0105238_10008630_pt1 | contig 10197 bp, 15 predicted proteins | sample KBSC34metaG_FD_81526 | JGI IMG/M metagenome (GOLD analysis project Ga0105238, IMG submission 81526) | Corn rhizosphere microbial communities from Kellogg Biological Station, Michigan, USA - KBS C3-4 metaG | ecosystem: Host-associated > Plants > Roots > Rhizosphere > Soil | place: Michigan, USA...
CCAGGCGTGCGCACCCCCCCGGCGCTACCTCCCCGCCGGCGCGCCGGGCGCCCAGCTCGGGCGTGGCCGGCGTCGAAAGCGCCGCGCCCCGAGGATCGGCCCCATCCCTTCCAATGGATGTTGGCGTTTTTCATACCGGAGCGCGGCGGTTCGGCCACGGTACAGCCGGCCCCCGCCGGCCGCTACGGGGTTTCGTCAGATCCCGTATGCTCGGGCGCCAGCGTGCCTAATGATCGCGGGGCGCCCGGATGTGCGAGCATGGCGCCACGTCCGGGCGCGTCGCTCTGTCTGGCGACTCCGGCGCGCCCGGGCGGCCTACCGCCGGCGGACGGGGATCTCGGGTGGACCTGACACAGTGGATTTCCACCGCGGCGTCGTTGTGCGGGATCGCCGGTTTCCTCAGCGCCGTGGTGTGCCGGTGGATCAAGCGGCACATCCGGCGCCTGGAGAACGTGACACAGGTCGGGGTGGACGAGCTCACGCCCGGGCCGGCCCAGAACGGGTCCCGGTCCCTGCGCGACGACGTGACCGCGATCCTGGCCATCCTGACCGCGCAGGGCGCCGACCAAATCGATATCCGGAAGCGGCTCAAGACGATAGCCGCCGAGCTCCACGCGCACGTGCGCGAGGGACATCACGGGGCTGAATCGGTACCGCCACAGGATGACGAACCCGACGAGCATCCCTGATCCCGGCGCGCGCGGCCGTTACGATCCGGTCCAGACCAGCGCTTCGTCCGGGCGCTGTTCGTCTGCACAGAAGCCCCCCTGGTTCGTGGGAGACCAGGGGGGCTTCTCTCTGTCCGGCGCCGGCCGGCGCGCGCCGACGCTCGGGCCCGGGAACGGCGGAAGCCCCCCGGTTTCCACGCCGGGGGGCTTCCTGGACTTCACTCCAAGCCTTCGTGTGGTCGCACTGGGCAAGAACGTGGTCCGTCCTGTGCCCAGCGTACGGCTACCGCTCGGGGTTGATCCCCTTCCAGCGGCCGCAGCCGTTCGCACGGTCGTGGTACTCGCGGCCGTCGGCCAGGACCGCGTCCAGCGCGTCTTGCGTCATGGCCACCATCAGGTGCATGTCCACCCCGAGCTCGGGGCGGCTGAACGCGACCGTCATCACGGCGCGGCCGTCGGCGGCGGTGCTGAAGCTGATCTGTGTCGCGTCGGCGTACCTCGTCCCCTCGCCGCCCGGGCCGGTGATGACGACCACGCGGCGGTTCTGGTCGGTGGCCGTCGGCTCGGGGGCCCTGGTGCTGGTGTCGGTCATCGTGCGGGTGTTCCTCTCGCTTGGCGGCGTTCTTACCCGGAAAACGTTACTTTGCCGGGCCCGACACAGTCAACGCGCAAGCGGGCGGCCGCGGCGCCCGGTACAGTGGCCGCCGGGTACCCAAAGGCGGCGGCCGCCTCAGGGTTCGAGCGGCCCGCGCGCCGCGCCGGAAAGGTTCGAGGCCGCCGCCGGCCCGTCCCCCTTCCCCGCCGGCGGCTTCAGCGCGGCTTCCCACTTCGACCGGCACGCCGGCCGCTGGCACCGGCGCGAGTACGGGACCTCGTCGGGGGCCAGGACGAAGAGCTCGTCCAGGAACCAGCGCGAGCACGCGGCCATACCGCTGGAGCCGGACCGGAAGGCGTGGAACATCAGGCCTTCCCGCTCGCGTACGTCGTGGGTCAGGCCGCAACGCATGGCCAACCCCGCCGACGCGAGCGGCTGGACGGCCACGACGTCGGCGCCGGCCGGGGCGCTCACGGCTTGGCCAGGATGATGGCGGCCGCCGGGAACGCGCCCCGGTGGCCCGGCGGGTGGACGCGGACGCCGGCGACGGTCCAGGACTCGGCCACCTCCAGGACGTCGCCGCGGCGGGAGCACCGAGGGACGTACCGGAGATCGTCCATCACCACGCTGACCGACAGGGACTCGTGAGCCCTGATGATCTCGGCGAGCGCCGGGCACAGCACGCCGGTTCCCCACAGGGAAAGCCGGTCCACCGCGTCCAGGGTCCGAACCTCGCCGGTGTGCGACACGTTGGCCAGGCTGAACGCGCCGGGGTCGTCCGAGTACATCAGCGGGACCGGGAACGGGTAGTGCGCCACCGACGCGCCGCGAGGGTGCCGGATCAGTCGGCCGTCCGTGGTGACGGTGTTCAGGCACGCCAGGACCCCCACGAACGGGACGTCCGGGCCGTCGTCGCACAGACTCACCGCGTCTTCCCTTCCCGCTCGCGCCGCGCGCGCAGGGCCCGCCGGCGCTCGCGGCCGCCCACGATCTTGAGCGCGGCGGCGACGGCTTCCGGCGACGGGTCGGCGACGCCGGACAGGCCGTGGTCCACGGCGGCGCGGGCCGACGGGAACAGCGGGACCGGGCTCACGTAGTCGCGCGTTGCGGCGATGTCCTCGGGCGTCATGGAACCTTCGGCGGCCGCGACTCGCAGGGCCATGAGCTCGTCCCCGTCGTGGCATCCGGCCCAGCCCGAGCACACCCGGCCGGCGCGCTCCCGGTCGTGGCACAGGAAGAGCGCGACCGGCTGTTGCCACGTCTCGCCGTCGTACGGCAAGAGCTTGGCGTACTCTTCCGGGGACCAGACGCCGGCCGGGACGTCCAGGCGGTAGGGACAGAAGGTGCACGGATCCGCGCCGGGCCGCTTGGCTTTGGTCAGGGTCACGACGCCGCCGCCGCGGTGGTGTCCGTTCCGTTGCCGTCGGTGATGGTGCGGGCCGGGTCTATCCGCCAGATACGCGTCACCAGGATGGGACGCATCGGATTCGGGTCCAGGGCGCCGATCTCCACGCCGCACACCCGCCACGCCGTCACCAGTATCTCGGTCGTGCCGTCGGTGGCGCTGCGGGCCATCTTGACGGCGCCGGACACGTCGGCCCGGACCGCCAGCGGGTGACTGCGCAGCGCCGCGGCGGCCGCGCCGGTGGCGGTTCCCTCGCCGTACAGCGCGAGCTTGTCCGGGTCCGGCGGGTTCATCGGCGCGACCCACACGCGGTCCAGCCGGCCGACCTGGACGAGCGCGCCGGGTTCGGTGACGCGCGCCCACAGTGGCCGGGGGAACCGGCCGCTTATCGAGTGCACGCGTTCGGCGCCGTCGTGGAGGTACACCACGCGGCCGGGTGTGCGCCGGTTCAGCGTCAACAGGACGCCGGCCCAGTGCTCGGGGCCGTCGTCGGTGCCGAGCTCCCCGGGGCTCGGGGCCCCTCCCCTGTATGTGATCATTCCTCCCCCTCGTCGTCGTTCGTGTAGGGCCGAATCAGGACACGGTGGTTCGGGTTCTTGCCGGTGTGCTCGCCGGCGGCGTCGATGGCGGCTTGTGCCGCGTCGCCGCTGACCCCCGGGGCGGTTCCGCTGAACTGGGCGATCGTGAGCGAGTCGCCGGTGGGGCGTGTCGGGATCAGCCCGAGTGTCAGGGCCCGTAGTGCCCGGGTCCGCGGCGGCACGAAATGGCTCATGCACTCCACGTAGTAGCCGTCCGGGAACCGGGTGTCCTCGGGCAGACGGTAGGGCTGACACCGCCGCCGCGGCTGACCGTCGATCACGGCGCTTCGGCACGGGGAGATCACGAGCTTGTGGCCCGGGTGGGCGTCGGCGTGCCCGCACTGCATCGCGATGGCGGCCGCCGCGGCGTGGTGGCCGCTGATCGGGTCGGTGTCATCGAACCCCCGAGTCAGGATCAGGTGTCCGGTGCTCATGGGCGGCGCGCCCCTGAGCTTGAGCCACTGTTCCCGGATCGGGGTGTACCAGCGCTGGAAGTGGTCCCAACACTCCACCTCGTACCCGTCCAGCACCCAACGCCTTGCGCGCGCGGGGCTCATCGTGGGGTCTCCGGGCTCGGGCCGGCGGCGGGGGCGTCGGGGGCGATCCAGCCGGCGAACGTGAGGGTTTCCCGGACCAGGGTTCCCAGTTGCACCAGGGATTCGGCGATGGGCTCGGTCGTGCGGCTCGGGAGGTTCGCGTACCGCAACAGGTCGGCGATCACGGTCGTGGCGCCGAGCAACTTCGCCACGTTGTCCGGGGTGAGGGTGACGGCGAACTGTTGCAGCGCGCCGGACGCCAGTTGCTCGGGGTCGCCGTCGGGGACGGCCTCGTTCAGCGAGGTGCGCCAGTTGGAAAAGGCGGCGATGATCCCGGCCACCATGACGTCCGTAGCCGTCTTGACCGGCTCTCCGGGGACGAGGCTCTGAGGCACGCTCATGCCCGGTCGCCTTCCCGGGCCGGGGCCTGGACGCGGGCGGCCACCGCCGCGGCGTGGCCGGCCGTGACGGCGTCGCAGTAGGCGGCGGCGCCGGCCGCAGCGGTGGCCAGGCCGACGGCCAGGACGCGCGCGGCGTTCACGCACTCGGCGCCGAACGTGGCCAGGGCGGCACGCGCCGAGACAACGAGCTCGGGGGCTGGGGCGCCGGCGGTCACAGTCGGTCCCCCGCGCCGGCCGCCGCCTCGTCGGCCATGGGGTCGTCCGGCCCGATGCCGTCGGCAATCTGGTGCGCGTCGGCGATGTGCTCGTGGACGCGGACGAACGGCTCGGGTTGCATGTATGCGGCGTACGCGCGCAGGAACCCGGTTCGGGTCTCGGGGTCGTACCAAAGCGACATGCCCTCGGGGACCGGCGGTTCCCCGTTCTCGGCGTAGTAGTCGGCGGCCGCCGCTTCCAGCGCCACTTCCCAGCTTTGGGCGCGGCCGCACCAGACGCGCAGGGACCGGCCGACGACGCCGTACGCGCGGCCGTACACGATGAGGAAGTACAGCATGCTGCGGCCGGCGGTGTAGGCGGGGTCCACGTAGTCACCGATCGGGACGGGGCCGGTTGTGGAGGCGTCCACGAGCGGGGCGCGCGTGGGTGCGCTTCGGGCGACCATCACCGCAGAATCGTGCTGGGCGAAGTCGTCGGCTTCGGCGGGGACGTGGTAGCGGGTCGTGGATCCGTCGCGGACGGCGTCGGCAACGCCGGCGGCGAAGTCTTCGGCGATCGTGGCGGTGGCCGCCTCGTCGGCGCCGGCGCCATCGATGGCCGGCGCGCCGTCGGTGCCGGGCTCGGTCGTCTCGGGCTCGGCGGCGGGGTTCTCGGGGGCGGTCACGGCTTGGTCCTTCCGATGGCGGCGGCGGCCTGGTCCATGACGCGGACCGGGTCGTGGTGGTAAACGTCGTCGGGGTCGCCGGCGACGGCCGGCGGCGGCTGAGGGTCGTTGCTGGCGGACAGGAACAGGCCGGTGGCCATCGCGCCGGTGTCGGCGTGGTCCCGGTCGGCCAGGGTCGTGCGGACGCTGATCAGGAGAGTGGACAGCGGGGGCGCCTCGCCGAGCGCGCCGCCGGGCTCGTGGGTGACGGTCAGGTGGGCGGCCGGGGTGATGTGGACGGTGATCCGGGGGTGGGCCTTCCAGTCGCCGAACGGCGACCACATCGGGACCGGTCCCCAGCCGGTCAGGACGAGGGTGTCCGTCCGGTCGCCGGCGGCCGCGGCGGTGATCTCGGCCACGAGCTTGGGACTGGGGCCGTAGAGCCGGGCGTGGAACTCGGCGACGTAGACGGTGCCGAGCTCGGGGCGGTCCGGGTCGTACTGCGGTCCTCTGTGCCACGCGGCGCCCCACTCGCAGCGCTCCATGTAGCCGTCGTGCGGGGTGGGAACCGGAGTCTGTTCGGTGACAGGTCCATCCTGTCGCCCAACGCGCATCCAGGTCAGGGCCCATGTCCCGGGCGCGTAGGGGTCCACGCGCATGATGGTGGCCATCGGGACGGCCGTGTCCGCGGCGCGGACGGACGGGACGGGGAGGTCCGGGGTTTCGGTGCTTCGCAGGTGTAGCCGGCGCGCGCCGTCGGGGTCTTGGGTCACCTCGGTTACCTCGCAGGGCTCGTCGTCGTGCTGGAAGCGCAGGCCCAGCCACAGCGCGTCCATGTCCACGGCGTGCACGTTGCGCCAGGGGTCTTCCAGGTACAGCGCCACGACGGCGCCGGACTCGTCGTAAACGAGGTGGACCACCTCGCAGTAATGCCCGTCCAGGTCCCCGATGCCGTCGCCCACGACGGTGTCCCCGAGGGTGAGGCCGTCCAGGGGGACTTCCTCGTGGTAGTAGTCGTCCGGCGGCTCGGGGCTGTCGTCGCCGTCGTCTTGGAAGTCGCGCCAGTCGGGCTCATCTGCGGCGGTGGCGTCGTCGGGGTTGTCGTCGTACCCGTCGGGGTCGTCGTCGTATCCGTCGCCGGTGGCGAAGTCGTACCGGTCGTCGTCGTACTCGTCGTCATACATGGACATTGGCGGCTGGTCCTTCGGTGTGTCAGGTGGTTGATACTTCGCCGGGGCCGTGGCCCCGGGTGCCCGGGGTGTACGGCGAGCGGAACCGCCACCCCGGGCGCGGACCCGGCGCCGTGCCGATTTTCGAGCACAGCGCACGAGGCCTGTTATCCCTACGGGCGTGTGAGGCCCGGCGGCATCCGGTGGTCAAGCGGGCTCAGCGGGACCATCGTCCGGCCGGACGAGGCGGCCCACCGCACCCACTCCACCAGGCGCTCGTTCCGCTGCGCCTGGTCGTGGCCGTCCCACGGGTTCGTCTCCAGGGCCCGCAGCGGCGCCATCAGGACGGCGTCCTCCGGGCTGATCAGAGCCGAGATCTGGCCGGGCGCCCCGGGGGCGTCGGCGTAGATCCCGGGCCATCCCGGCCACGCCGGGTCCGCGACGGCACAGCGGCCGCCGCCGACGAGGCCCACGACGATGGCGGCCCACAGGCTACGTTCCCGGTAGACGGCGGTCAGCCGGTCCCCTTGGCTCTGCAACAGGCGGCCGCTGTGCTCGCGCTCGTCGGTGAGCCGGTAGACCAGGGCCCTGACGTTGTGGAGCCACGTCAGGTTGACCGCGACCCGGGTCCCGAACGTGGACGCGTTGTGCGGCCCGAGCGCGGCGGCTTCCTCGTCGGTCACGGGCAGCGTCACCGGGAATTCGCCGTCCCCGGCCGTCTGGAGCGCGGCGAGCTCGGCGGCGAACAGGCGGGCGCGCTCGTTCGCCGCGGCTTCGCTCTCCCGGGCGCGCGCCAGGGAATCGGTCATGTCCCTGACCCATCCGTTGTTGGCGAAGCCGGCCGGGACGTAGTCGGGGACGTCGTCGGGGATCATGCCGAGCTTGGCCATGGCCTCGGTCAGCGCGCGCCGCAGCGTCTCAATCTCGGCTTGGGCGGCGTCCCGGTCGTACTCGGCACAGTCCAGGGTCTTGCGCGCGTGCGCGGTGATCTCATCGACGGCGCCGAGCCGGCCCAGCATCTCGGCGTTGCCGGCCAGGACCGTGTCCAGCCACGCCCGGTTGACGGTGACGCGCTCGGCGACCACGCGGGGATCGGCGCTGGCCGTCGGGGTTCCCATGCGTTCCATCCGAAGCGCCAAGTCGCCGGCGTCCACCGCCGCGGCCGGGTCGGTGTTGGCCACGATGCCGGCGCCGCTGACGTTGTGGCATGCCTGGCCGGTGTCCTGGCGCCGGCCGTTCTCGCAGCGCAGGTCGGCACAGTGCGGGGGCGCCACGAGGTCGGTCAGGATCGCCGCCCACGAGCTCGGGCGCCGGACCTCCAGCGCCGGGGCGTAGCGGGTTTCCCACCGCAGTTTGATCCGGGCGGCCATCTCCTCAGGGGTGCGGTAGACCAGGGCCCTGGCGTAGACGGCGGCCACCTCGTCGGGGAAGCCGCCCGTCTCGTCCCACATCTCGGCGAACACCGGGGACGGGAGCGCGGCCGCCAGGGCGTGACGCATGCTGACGAGCTCGGCGGGGAGACGGGACACGCCCCGGGCCGGCCATCCGATTTCCGCGCCGGCGCTGATGTCCCGGTCCGGGTGGGCGCTGGCGAGCTCGGCGCGGGCGGCCCGGTCGGCGGGGAACGTCTTGCAGTTCCCGCAATAGCCGTTGGCGACGTCGCCGGGATTGATGCTCATCATGTGGCAGTCGGGGCACGTGAACGACGGCGTCCCGTCGGGGACGGCCGCCGCCGGCCCGAAGCCGGCCGCGGCGTAGGCGGACTGGAGCGGCGCGGGGATCGTGGCCCATTCCAGGAACACACGGTCCCCGCTCTGATCTCGGGCCTCCACGTAGCCGTCGGGTACGGGCTCGTCATCGGATTGCGGGTAGCGCCCCCCGAGCGCCGAGCCCTGCGCCGAGACGCCGCGCTCGGCGTAGTGCCGTGCCAGCGACGCGGCGCCGGCGGCGGCCATCGCTTCCATGGTCGGCGCCGGGTCGCCGGCGCCGACCATGCCGGGCAGCGGGGCGTCAGGTTGCGGGTCGAACTGGCCTGTCACGTCGCACGTCCTTTCGGGGGCTGAGTCGGTAACAGCCGCTTGAGGTGCTTCAAGGCGGCCGCTACCTCATCCTTGGCCTGGAAGGACCGTGGGGAGCGGATTGTCACGCTGGTGTCACCCTCGGACGTGACGGCGTCGGGCATGACGGCCGTCGCCTCGCGCCAGTCCATGACGAGCAACAGGGCCGCCCGAAGGATCGCGATCAGGGCCGGGACCGGCGTCTGTTCCCGGGATCCGGGCTGGACGCTGTCCCCGAGCGCTTCGACCACGAAGCCGGCCCACATGAGGCGCCATTCCAGGGTCACGAACGTGATCAGGGGGTTGCCGCTGTCCTGGCCGGGGGCGGTGTTGATCTCGGACTCTGCGGACCGGATCAGGCCGGCCAGGTCGGTGCGGTCCAGGTGGTCGGTGTCGTCCTGGAGCGCGCCGTACCCGGTGACGTACGCGTTCAGAACGGCCAACAGGACGGTGCGCTGGCGCTCGTCGTCCATCCCCGACAGGAAGGCCTCAAGCCGGGAGTACAGCGGGATCTGAAGCACGCGCATGGCGGCCCTGATCTCGGTCACGGTGGGGAGGCCGTTGCGGACGATCGCGCTCGGGTACTCGGCGATGATCCGGGCGGCGGCCTCCACGAGGTCCACGGGCGAATCGGGGATGCCCGAGGTGTCTTCGGTCATCGGGGCCCGCTTTCGGCGGCCGCGCCGGCGGCGTCCAGGGCGGCCAGGACTTCGGCGGGGAACGCCGGGGAGTCGGCGACGGCGGACAACAGGCGCTCGCCCAGGGCGGCGAAGACCTGGCCGGATTGCAGCGCGGCGGCGAACACCGCGGCGGGGTCCTCGTCGGCGGTGGGGTCCGGGCACAGTCGCATTTCGGCGATGGCGAAGATGATCACCATCAGCGCCGCTTCCTGGTTCGCCGGGTCGGTGAGTTCGAACACGGACATGGGCATGGCGTCGGGCTCGGGCACGCGGTGTGTGGCGATGGTCAGGCCGTACCAGGCTTGCGCCAGGACGACGTCCTCCGTGGAGCGGCCCGGCGGTAGCCCGTGCGCGGCGATGGCGTCGGCGGTGTGGTAGCCGGCCAGCAACATGTTCCCGTTCAGGCCGTCGGATCCGGCGGCGAGCTGGACCGCGACGTCCTCCAGGAAGGCGGCGGCCGCGAGGTTCACGGCCATCGGGTCCAGGGCCCGAAGACCGGGCACGCCCGGGATCGGGGTGTCGTGGACGTTGGGGTGGAGCGTGGCGGCGGGCGGTGTGGTCATGCTGGTCTGTCCTCCGGGATCGGCGGGGACGAGGGGTCCCCGGCGGGTGTGATGTGGGACGGGGCGGGGGGACGCTTGGTGTGCTTGGCGAGCTCGGCGGCGAGCGCGGCGACGTCGCCGGTGTCGGTCAGGACGGTTCCGCAGGCGAGGCACTGGAAGCGGGCCTGGCGGTGGTCGGGGTGGGTCCCGATGGCCTGGCCCATGTTGTCTTTCGGGGCGTAGGCTCCGGACGACAGGTAGGCCAGGGGCCGGCCGCGTTCGGTGATCAGGACCACGGTTTCGGTGTTGGCCACGCGCCGGCACCAGTCGCCGACTTTGCCGCGGAAGTCCTGGAGCCCGATCAAGACCGGTCGGGCGTAGTCGTGCATGATCCTCCCAGGGATCGGCTGAGGTGGCGGCGGCGTGGCGGGGCGGGTTTCGGTATCAGTGCTCATGCAAGCACGGTACCGCGCAACAGTACCGTACGGTACTGTCCCGCAGGTGGGAACACTTGTTCCCGGGCGCGCGGGGAGCTTTCGCACCTCCCGCGCGCCCCGGGCCGGGGCGCGCCTAGGCTGGCGCCCCGTTGCGGTCGGCACGAGCGAGGCGGGCCGTTTGCTCTTGGGCCACGACCGACAGTTGTCCTCGGGCCGTGAAGTACTCCGCAGCGCTTTCCTCGGGAAGCCCGGTGCCGGGCCCGTCGGCCG
>Ga0105238_10008635_pt1 | contig 10195 bp, 5 predicted proteins | sample KBSC34metaG_FD_81526 | JGI IMG/M metagenome (GOLD analysis project Ga0105238, IMG submission 81526) | Corn rhizosphere microbial communities from Kellogg Biological Station, Michigan, USA - KBS C3-4 metaG | ecosystem: Host-associated > Plants > Roots > Rhizosphere > Soil | place: Michigan, USA...
CCCCTCGTCTTCGGCAAAACGATCGATGTCCGTATGATCCCCCGCCGCCTTGCCCTCCCACTCGAAGCCCCAACTGTCGCTGCCGACCTGGGTCAGAGGCGATGCGGTCCTGCAAACGTCCGTGACGGCGCCACTGCCGATCAGGTCCCTTTTGAGCATCGCATAGCGATCGTTGAGGTCTCCGGTGACCCAGTGATATACGATATGACTGCGATCATAGCCAGCGGCCCGATCCTGCGCATAGCGGATCTGCCGGACGACGATAAAGGTGCAGATGATCAATACGATGGCAAACGAGAACTGCAACACCACCAGGACCTTCCTCGGATCGATGGCTGCCTGCGATCGCCTGAACACCCCTTTCAACACCGCCACCGGGGCAAAACCCGAGAGGAAGAAAGCGGGATAGCTGCCCGCGAGCACGCCCGTGAAAAGGACAAATCCGATAGCCGTCGCCCAGAAGCCAACGCTTTCGAACGGCAGCGCCAGCGTCTTGCCCACCAGCGCGTTAAATGCCGGAAGGCTCAACTGCACCAGACCGATCGCCAGCACGGCCGACAGCAGCGACAGCAGGACCGACTCCCCCAGGAACTGTCCGATCAGAAGACTGCGCACCGCTCCAGCGACCTTGCGGATACCGACCTCTTTGGCCCGTCGTTCGCTGCGCGCCGTGGAAAGGTTCATAAAATTTATACAGGCCACCAGAAGTATGAAGGCCGCGATCACGCCAAACAGCCGGATCGTGCCGATATATCCGCCCGTGTTGACGCCGTTCTCGAATTCTGACCAGAGATGTATCTTGCTCAGCGGATGGAGGAATAGCTCGATCTTCTCCTCTCCCTTGCTGTGGCTCAGCGTGGTCTTAACGATCTGCCGGTCGACCCCGGCCTGCGTGGCGCCGGGCTGTAGCAACACCCAGGTATTGACGCCGTTGTTGCTCCAGGCATAGGACTTGTCGGTATCGTCGTCGCCCCGCATCCGCTCGAAGACAAAAGGCAGGAGGTATTCAAAGTCCATATCGGTATTGGCGGGCAGGTCCTTCAGCACCCCGGTCACGCGAAAACGGAAACTGTCGATCTTTACCGTCTGGTTCATAGGGTCCTTGTCGCCGAACAGCTTTTTCGCGAATGACCGGGTTACCACGATCGAATGAGGGTCCTGCAGCGCACCGGCCGGACTGCCGGATACCATCGGAAGGGAGAAAATGCTCAGAAATGTACTGTCCACGACAAATGCATGGCTCGACATCCGGTGGTCCCCGCCCGCGTCCGTCACAAACCAGCGCGAGTCGACCCGGCAGGCGCTGGCAACGGCCGCGTATTCCTGACGCAGGGTAGGGGCGAGTATCTTTGGAGTCGTCCTCCAGCACTCTAATTTCCCGCTGATGACAGCGCGGTTCCACACCTCGTAGATGCGATCCTTTTTCACGTTGAAGGCCTCGTAGGAGGATTCGTTGTGTATCCAGAGAAGGATAAGGGTGGCGCTGGCCATGCCTATGGCCAGACCCGTGAGGTTGAGCGCGGTAAAGCCCTTGCTGCGCATCAGGTTGCGAATGGCGGTGATCCAGTAGTTCTTTAGCATGTTTTGGTGGCCGCCAATGGAGTGCCAGAAACTCAATACATTGATTGTTATTTATTTATGCTGCGCCCCCCCCGCTGAAGTGACCGATTTCAGGACATCATCTGTCCGTATCTTTGTCCCATGCCGCCGGCCGCCCCGCAACGCTATATCGCCCACTTCGACCTCGACGCCTTCTTCGTCTCGGTCGAATGCATCAACGACCCCTCGCTGAAGGGCAAACCCCTCCTCGTCGGCGGGCACAGCGAACGCGGAGTCGTGGCCGCCTGCAGCTACGAAGCCCGGAAATACGGCATCCACTCCGCCATGCCGATGAAGACGGCGCTCCGGCTCTGTCCCCACGCGACCGTCGTCGGCAACGCGCGCGGCGAGTACAGCAAATACTCCCGATGGGTGACCGAGATCATCGGCGCCAGAGCCCCCCTCTTCGAAAAAGCGTCGATCGACGAGTTCTACCTCGACCTCACCGGCATGGACCGATTCTACGATCCCTGGAAATGGACCATCGACCTCCGCGAAGAGATCATCGGGGCCACGACGCTGCCGATATCGTTTGCCCTCGCGTCGAACAAGATGATCTCCAAGATCGCAACACAGGAGGCAAAACCTAACGGTTATATCCAGGTGCCGTCGGGCATGGAGCAGGAGTTCCTCGCGCCGCTGGGGGTCAACAAGATACCCGGGGTAGGGGAGCAGACCTTTCTCGCCATGAAGGAAATGGGGATCTTCACGATCCGTGACCTCAGCGAACGGCCGATGGCGGAGCTGGAAAAACGCTTTGGCAAGTACGGGGCCGAACTCTTCAACAAATCCCGCGGCATCCACACGGGCGAAGTGATCCCCTATCACGAGGCCAAGTCCATCTCCACCGAGAATACCTTTGAAGAGAACAAGACCGACCTCGAGTTCCTGATGGCCGAGCTGGTCCGGATGACCGAGAAGGTCGCATACGAGCTGAGGCAGGACAACAAGACGGCGGGCTGCGTAGCCGTCAAGATCCGCTATGGCGACTTTGAAACCACGTCCAGACAGACGACAATACCCTATACGTTCTATGACGACGAGCTGATCTCCAAGGCGAAGGAGCTGTTCCACAGACTCTGGCGGCGGGGCGAGCCCATCCGGCTGCTCGGCGTCCGGCTGAGCGAGCTGACCTCGGAAGCCATACAGACCAATCTATTCGAGAACACACAGAAAAAGAACCAGCTGTACAAGGCCATCGACGACGTAAAGAACAAATTCGGGAAATATGCCGTCGTCAAGGCCGGCGGACTCGGCCCCGCGGAAGCTCCGGAAGAGCAGGAGGGACAGGAAGAGGCGTAAGACCCGCCAGGACCACCCCAAAAGGTCCCCGGACCCACCCCTGGAACCGCCGCCAGGCCGCATTTAACGAAAAATTTACCCCAAAGTCTACAACTCTACCAGGGAATTAATATCTTCGCTGTCCGCTTAGCGGAGTTTTCTTAACTTGAAAAAATTTACGTTATGAGTTTACGTCTCGGGGACAAAGCCCCCAACTTCCAAGCCAAGACATCGATTGGCGACATCGACTTCTACGAATTTCTGGGTGACTCCTGGGGCATCCTGTTCTCCCACCCCGCCGACTATACTCCCGTGTGTACGACCGAACTCGGAAGGACCGCAGCCCTGAAGGACGAATTCGCCAAAAGAGGCACCAAAGTCCTGGCACTGAGCGTGGACCCCGTCGACAAACACTTAGGGTGGATCAACGATATCAACGAAACGCAGAAGGTGGACGTACAGTTCCCCATCATCGCAGACGAAGACCGCAAGGTCAGCACCCTGTATGAATTCATCCACCCCAACGCTTCGGCTACTGCCACGGTTAGGTCGCTGGTCATCATCGGCCCTGACAAGCTGGTGAAACTCATCATCACCTACCCCGCCTCAACCGGCCGCAACTTCAACGAGGTGATCCGCGTACTGGACTCCCTGCAGCTGACTGCCAACCACAGCGTCGCAACCCCCGCCGACTGGAAAGAAGGAGAAGACGTTATCGTCGTTCCCTCCATCTCCACAGAAGACGCCCAGAAGAAGTTCCCGAAAGGCGTAAAGGTGATCAAGCCCTACCTGCGCTACACGCCGCAGCCCAACAAATAGTCGAAATCAACTAGTTGTGTGATATGGCCCTCCGTTAGTACGGAGGGCTTTTTTTATTTAAATTTGCGCCATACTCCCCTAACCGCAATGAGAAAATCTTTCCTCTTCCTCCCCTTCTTATTCCTATCCCTTATAGTACGGTCCCAGACCCCCTATATCGAATGGCAAAAATGTCTCGGCAGCACCTGGAGCGACCAGGGCCTGCACGTCACAACCACTTCCGACGGGGGCATCGTCCTGCTCACGACAGTTGGCGCCGGAACCGGCGACGTCACCGGCTATCACGGGAACAACGAGATCCGCGATCTGTGGGTCGTCAAGATGGACAGCAAGGGGGCCGTCCAATGGTCCAGAACACTCGGCGGCAGCTTCGTGGAGGCCGGCGGCTCGATCCGCGAGACACCGGACGGCAGCCTGGTGATCGGCGCCACCACCGGTTCGACCGACGGTGACGCCACAGCCCCCAGCCACGGCGGACTCGACATGTGGCTGCTCAAAATGAGCGCGACGGGGACGATACTCTGGCAGAAAAGATACGGCGGTGAAAAGAATGAGTATATGTGGGATTTCCAGTTCACCCCCGACGGCGGTTATATCCTTACCGGCGACACGGAATCCGACGGCGGCGACGTAACGGGCCACCACGGTATCGAAGACGCCTGGGTAGTCAAGGTCAACGCTTCAGGCGTCATGGAATGGCAGCGCTGCATCGGCGGCGGCGACCAGGACGTGGCTTTTAGCGTCGTGGCCCTTGCGGACGGATATGCTATTACGGGAGAGACCTGGTCACGCGACGGCGACATCACCGGTCACTACGCCGACGCACAGGATATGCTGGTGGCCAAACTCGACCTGACCGGGAAGATCGTCTGGGTAAGAGACCTCGGCGGCAGCATCAAAGACCAGGGCGTCGGTGTGGTGAAAGGCTGGGACGGCGGCATCGTAGTGGGTGGATATACCGGCTCTGTCGACGGCGACGTCATCGGCATGAAAGGCTTTATGGATTTCTGGCTGCTGAAAATGGATGACAAGACCGGCGCCATTCTCTGGCAGCGCTGTTATGGCGGCGCCACTACCGCAGAACAGGCGGAATGCCTGATCACTACTCCCGACGGGGGCTATGCGATGGCCGGCGGAGTCAACGGACAGGTGCCCTGCACGGACCCCCGCGCCTGGTTCATAGGCTGGGTCATCAAGGTCTCCGCCAACGGCGACCTCCAGTGGGACAAAACGCTCAGCGGAGGTTATTACGATATGGAGAACGGGCTCGCACCCGCGCCCGACGGCGGATTTTTCGTGGTCGGCGACTGCGGCCTTAGCAACATCACAGGCTATCACAAGGACGCCGATCCCAACGGGATCATAGGAGATATCTCTATCGCCAAGATCAATATCAGTCCAACGCCGCCGGGCAGCCCCATACAGCAGCCTCCGGGAGCCGGCACGGGAACAACCATCGCCGTCAGTAGTCCCGCCGGCGCCATCTGTTCGGGCACAGCAGTCACCATCTCTGCCACCACCACCGCCGCCACCACGAATAGTACATACCACTGGTTCCGCAACGGCAAAGACGTCAATAACAACAACCCCACCTATACCGCTGCCGACTTTGCCAACGGCGACCAGGTCTATTGTGTCGTCACGCCTGCCAACACCTGTGACGCGCCAACACAATCGAATACCCTGACCATCGCCGTTAAGAATGACGGCGCGCTCTCGCTGACGCTGGACTATGGCCCCACCCCGGTCTGTGCGGGGACGACGGTGCAGTTCACCGCCAGATCGGCCGACGCGACACCACAGTCCACCTGGCAGTGGCAGGTCAACGGTATCGCAAAAGGCGGTAATACACCCACCTATACTACCAGCGCCCTCGCCGACGGGGATATTGTCAGTTGCCTCCTCAGCGATGCGGGGGGCTGTCGCACTCCGGCGCCCGCCTCGGTCACCGTCTCTGTGTTCCCTTCCCCGTCGGTTGGCGTGATTCCGCCGATCACCCTGCCCAAAGGACAAAGCGTGGTCCTGCAACTACCCGTCACCGGCCCCGTCGCAACCTACACCTGGAGTCCCGCCACCGGCCTGTCTGACGCTTCCGCGGCCAACCCCCTCGCCAGTCCCACCAAACTGACGGTCTATACGCTTTTGGCCGTCTCTCCGCAGGGCTGCCGCGATACGGGTAGTATTACAGTGAAAGTGGCCTCCCGGCTGGCGATACCCGGCGCCTTCAGTCCCAACGGCGACGGACGCAACGACGTATTCTATGTGGTCGGCGGACAGTCGGGCAGTGTTGTAAAGGACTTTTTAGTTTTTGACCGGTGGGGATCCTGCGTCTTTCAGACGCACGGAGTGGCGCCGGACGACCCCTCCCACGGCTGGGACGGGCGCATCGGAGGGCAGTACGCGCCGGCGGGGACCTATGTCTATGAGATACGCATGGGCTTCGACGATAGTACGCAGCAGGTGCTCAAAGGCACCGTAGTGCTGATCCGGTGATCCGGTTCACGCGACCGCGGCCAAACCCGCCCAACTGTTATCCTGCGGATTCTGGGAAAAAGAACAATTAGAGACAAGGATAAGGACCGAAAGGAGTACAAATTTCATGGTACAAGGTCGAATTTGGAGACAATTTATTAAATTGATCGGGGTTTTGGTCAAAGCCCGGGAATTAACTGTTTATGAAATATACGTTACTGTTTGCCGGGCTGTTGCTTGCCCATCTGGCTTTTTCGCAGCGCACCATCCTTTATTGCGGCCGTCTCATCGATCCCAGGTCCGGTCAGGTCTCCACAGAGATGTCCGTCGTCGTCACCGGCGGCGCCATCACCTCCGTGCAGAAAGGCTATCTCGCCGCCTCGGCGGGTGACAAGACCGTAGACCTGAAGGGACGGACGGTCCTGCCGGGGCTGATCGACTCGCACGTCCACCTCGAAGGCGAGACGAGCCCCAACGAGCAGCTGAGACGGTTTACGGTGAGTGCGATAGACGACGCTTTTCAATCTACCGTTTATGCGCGAACGACGTTGATGGCCGGGTTTACAACGGTGAGGGACGTCGGCGGCAACGGCGTGAACATCGCCCTCCGCAACGCCATCAACAGGGGTATCGTCATTGGCCCGCGCGTGTACACGGCCGGAAAGATCATCTCCTCTACGGGCGGCCACGCCGACCCCACCCACGGCTTCAGGGAAGGACTGTATGCCGAACCCTCGTTCTCAGAAACGGTGGTCGACGGCAAAGACGCCTGCATCAAAGCCGTCCGCCAGTTGTACAAGGAAGGCGCCGACCTGATAAAGATCACGGCCAGCGGCGGCGTCCTCAGCCTCGAGAAGGACGGGACAGGCGCCCAGTTCTCCGAAGAAGAGATACAGGCCATCGTCGTCACCGCCAAAGACTATGGCATGCGCGTTGCCGCGCACGCCCACGGCGCCGAAGCGATGAAACGCGCCATCCGCGCCGGCGTCACCTCCATCGAGCACGGCACATTCATGGACGACGAAGCCATCGAGCTTTTCAAAAAAAATGGCGTATGGCTGGTCCCCACCATCATCGCCGGCAAGTCCGTCAGCGACTCAGCCCGAAAACCGGGTTACTTTCCCCCCATCATTGCAGGTAAGGCCCTTGCTATCGGCACCAAAATTCAGGCGACCTTCGCAAAAGCCTACAAGGCCGGCGTGAAGATCGCCTTCGGCACCGACGCCGGAGTCTATGCACACGGCAAGAACTGGATGGAATTCGTCTACATGACCGAAGCCGGCATGCCGCCGATGGAAGCCTTGCGCTGCGCTACCGCCAACTCCGCCGAGCTCCTCGGAGTCAGCGACAAACTGGGCTCCCTCGAACCGGGCAAACTCGCGGACATCATCGCCGTCGACGGCGACCCGATAAAGGATATCCACGCCATGGGGCAGGTCAAATTTGTGATGAAGGAAGGGGTGGTGTACAGGAACGACTAAGTATCACTCCGACCGGAGACTCTTCACCGGACTCATCATCGCCGCCTTCAGCGACTGATAGCTGACCGTCAGCAGCGTGACCAGCAGCGTTCCCGCACCGGCCGCTGCAAAGATCCACCACGGCGCAGTCGTATGGTGATGGTAGTTCTCCAGCCATTTATTCATCAGCAGATAACCGATCGGCATCGAGATAAAGAAGGAGATGACGACCAGTTTGCAGAAATCCTTCGACAACAGCCCCCAGAGCGTAACGACCCCGGCGCCAAGCACCTTCCGGACGCCGAGCTCCCTCGTGCGCTGCTCCGCCACGAAAGACGCCAGACCGAACAGACCGAGACAGGAGATGAAGATGGCCAGCGACGTAAATACGGCTGCCAGCCTGCCGATCCGCTCCTCATCGGCGAACTTTTGGTCATAGGCCTCGTCGATGAAATTATAGAGAAAAGGACTGTTGGGATTATACTTCCGGAACACTTCTCCGATACCCGCTAACAGCGTATGCGCCGGCTGACCGGCCTTCAGCCGCATGGTAATGACATGCTGGTCGCCGTCACCAAGGAAGATGGCGGGCGGTATGTTCTCATAGGGAGAATTGGTGATCATATCCCCGACGACACCGACAACGGTATAGTTTTTTCCGAAGAACTTCACGGTCTCGCCGACAGGGTTGGCAAAGCCCATTGCCCTGGCCCCGGCTTCGTTGACCAGCGCCGAGCTGGAGTCGGTCGCAAAGGCCCTGCTGAAATCCCTGCCCCGCGTCATATTCCAACCGACGGTCCTGCCGTAGTCTCGCGAGACGTTGACGTTGCGGAAAAAGATCGCCGCCTGGTCGGGCCGTTTGCCCCTCCACTCCACTTCATTGCCGTTCCAGAAATAGGACTGGGAGAAGGAAGAGGTCGCGATATTCGAGACGAGGCCTTTTTGCAGTAATTCCTCCCGCAGCGCGTCGTAGTGTTTATAAAGATCGGGCGTGTTGATGCCAACGGTGACGAGGCCGTACCTGTCGTAGCCGACGGGTTGGTCGCGGGCGTACTGTATCTGCCTGAACACGATGACCGTCCCGATGATCAGCGTCAGCGAGACGCTGAACTGGAGTGTGACCAATACCTGTCTCGGCAGCCCCGCGAACCGGCCGACCCTGAACCCGCCCTTCAGCACCTTTACCGGATCGAAATGCGACAGGTAAAAGGCGGGATAGCTGCCGGCCAGAAGACCCGTCCCGAGCGTAAAGGCCGCAGCGATCGCCCAGTATACGCCATTGCCCCAGGGGATCGACATTTTTTTATTTGCGACCTGGTTGAAAAAAGGCAGCGCGGCCTCGGCGATAGCGAGCGAGAGAACGAAAGCCACCACGGCCATGAGCACCGACTCGGTCAGGAATTGGAAGATGAGTTGCTGATGCAGCGAGCCCAGCGTCTTCCGGATACCGACTTCGCGCGCGCGCTTCTCGCTGCGGGCCGTCGAGAGGTTCATAAAATTGATACAGGCCAGCAGCAGGACAAAGCCGCCGATGATACCGAACAGCCATACGAACTCTATCCGCCCGCCGGCCGGTACGCCGTTCTCGAACTTATCGTAAAGATGCAGTTTGTCGATGGGGTAGACGAGAGCCGTCTCCTTCCAGCCTTTGGTATAGGGCGAAGGAAGATCCCTGATGCGGGCCGATGCCTGCCCGGCGGTGACGTTATTGGCAAGCGTCACGTATACGCTTCCGTTATGGTCCTGCCAGTTGGTATTGTTGGCGTGATACGCGTTCTCCTGATTGCCCCAGGGCAGAATGGCCGCCGGGTTCGGGAAGGTCGTATTCCGGGGAAAGTCTTCATAGACCCCTCCGACCTTGAAATCGATGCGGTCGTCGTAGCGGACCGTTTTACCCACGGGGTCGTCATTGCCAAAAAGGGCCGTTGCAAGAGATTGAGAAATTAGTGTCGTGCTCGGATCTTTGGTCGAAGCAATATTACCCCTCAGCATCTTTGGCCTGAACATCTCGGAGAACTGGTATTCGGCCCAAAAGGCCAGACCGTTGAGGTGTTTGTCTCCATAACCAAAAAGATGATCGCCGTTGTAGTGGGTCAGGGCGACGCCGCTGAAAAGATCTTTGTAGCTCTCGCGAAAGGCCTTACCCATCGGCATCGTAACGGTCGGCCCTGTATACGCGTCTTCCTTACTGGTCTGCGTGATCATGGCCTGTGCGATCCGGCCGTGGTTGGGAAAATAGTGGTTATAACTCAACTCGTCGTTGATCCAAAGACCGATGATCAGGGCGATGGCCATGCCCGTCGACAGACCGGCGATATTGATGATGGTAGAACCCCGGTTCTTTCTGAGATGGCGTATGGCGACACGGAAATAGTTGAGGAGCATATCTTTCGGCGATTTGGTTCAAATCAGGCGAAGATGGTGCCGGGTTATTAAGATATTGAGGGTTAGTCGTTTATATAGTGTTTGTGGCCGCTCCGATGTCCGGTTTCGATACAGGGATTGTACGGTTCACAGCGGTCGCCCTCACAGCGGTCGCCCTCACAGCGGTCGCCCGATTTCCC
>Ga0105238_10008638_pt1 | contig 10193 bp, 11 predicted proteins | sample KBSC34metaG_FD_81526 | JGI IMG/M metagenome (GOLD analysis project Ga0105238, IMG submission 81526) | Corn rhizosphere microbial communities from Kellogg Biological Station, Michigan, USA - KBS C3-4 metaG | ecosystem: Host-associated > Plants > Roots > Rhizosphere > Soil | place: Michigan, USA...
GCCGCGCTCGTCGGCTTTGGCATGGGCGGGGAAGGCGACGTGACCCCGTATCTCTTGTCGCGCTACTTCGGCTTGCGATCGTTCTCGACACTCTACGGATTGACCTGGACCGCCTACGCGGTGGCCGGCGCGATTGGCCCCGTGTTGATGGGGCAGGCGTTCGACGTCACCGGCTCGTACGAAGTGCTCCTGGTGCGGCTGGCGCTCGCGACGTGTCTCGTGGCGGGGCTCATGCTCTGTCTTCCGAGTTATGGCAGCATTCCTGTCGGACGAGCGCATGCCCGAGCCGCGCAGCAAACCACCTAAACGCGCCGGCTATCGGCCGAAGGCCGAAACGCTGGCGTTGCTCAAAGTGTCGGGCAACCCGATCAACGGCCTGGGTGAGCCAACGCCGCGGCGGCCGTCGCCCTTCTTCTGGCATCCTCCCGATCAACACCCGTACGGTGAACTGCAGGCCGCGGCGCGTCAGAGCTCACGCAAGTGCCCAGGCGCGTCCGCGGCGTTTCGTGCCGCCTACAACCATCCCGGACTCATTCCCGTTGCCGACCAACGGAACCCTGCGCCGGCCGAGGAGTTGGCAGCGCAGGCGACCGCGTTCGCGCTGGCGAACGAAGCGGATGGCGTCGGCATCGCGCCGATGGACCCGCTGTATGTGTTCGAGGGTTACACCATCGACGAGCCGTGGGTGATCGTGCTCGCGATCGCCCACGACTACGAGCGGCTCAAAGAGGTGCCGTCCGACGAGACGAACGGTGTGGGCGTGACCGACATCGGCGACCAGTACGCCCGTGGGACGCGCGCGTCGTACGCGCTGGCCAACTGGATTCGCGCGCAGGGCTACAAGGCCGACGCGTATCCAGGCCCGATGGCGAGCGCGCTGCTGCTCATCCCGCCGGCCCTCGCGTCAGGTCTGGGAGAGCTTGGCAAACACGGGTCGATGATCAGCCGACACTTCGGCTCGGGTGTACGGCTGGCCGGCGTCACGACCGACATGCCGCTCGTCGCGACCGCGCCCGACCGCTTCGGCGCGGACGAGTTCTGCGCGAGCTGTCAGATCTGCACGCGTGAATGCCCGCCCGACGCGATTGCTGAAGAGAAGCAGCTCGTACGCGGCGAGACGCGCTGGTACGTCGACTTCGACAAGTGCATCCCATACTTCGCCGAATCCGCTTCGTGCGGGATCTGTATCGCCGTGTGCCCGTGGACCCGTCCTGATGTCCGGCCCAAGCTTTTGAAGACGATGGCTCAGCGGCTGCAACGCTCGGGTTAGTACGGGATCAACCCAATAGGCGGCCCCGCAGCGATCCTGCAGCATCGAAATATGAGCGTCCCCCATGACGCAGGTTTGCAAGCCCGCTTGATTGCCGCTCACCTCGAGGTGAGCCATCTCACCGCGATTGCGACCGATCCGGCCACCCGCGAGGAGTTGGCGAGCATCGAGCGCCTGCTGAACGCGCAGCCGCCGCTGAACGAGCTGACCGGAGACGTTATCAACGAGCTGGAAGCGACGCTGGCGCTGGCCCGCAAGCGCCTGCACGCGGTCCACAACGCCATCGCCGCGGCGTCTACTCCTCGTCGATCGGATTGACGGGGCGGGGAGACGTGCCGTCCGCCGCCTCGTCGTAGCCCTCGTTGTGCGGGGCCCGTTCACCCTCCCGCTCGGCGCGCTGATCGCGGTCGTTCGACCGGCGAACACGCTGGCGCTCCGCTTCGTTGTCCTCGCCAGGAATCGGCACGATCTCGCCCTCTGGATCACGGGTCGTGTTGGCCATCGATCTCCTCCCAGTGAGCTCGGAGCATACGGCGTGCCGGGGCAGGGGTGAGCGCGCAGGGGTGGCGCTCGAGGCGGAGTAGCGATCACAATGTGAGCGCATGATGCGCGCGATCCTCACGGTCCTGGTACTGCTCCAGGGAGCCGCCGCTACGACGCCTCGTCCTGGTGTCGTGCTCGGCAGGCTTCAGACATCAACGGGCGCCCCGGCGGTTGCCATTCGAGTCTCCGCGGTGCCCGCGCCGCCGCCGAACATCCGCCCCTCCGACGGTCAGAACTACTACTCGGCCACGGCGGCACGAACGGCGCTTACCGATGCGGGCGGCCGGTATCGTCTGAACAACCTCGCGCCGGGCCGCTATTTCATCGTCGCCACTGTCTTCGGCTACTCGACGTACTACCCGGACACGACGAATGCGGACGACGCGACCGTGGTGACCGTCGGTGGTGCGCCGTCCGAGGGCGTCGATTTCACGGTGCTCATGCCGCCCGGCGGCCGCGTAACCGGACGAGTGAACACCCCGTCCGTCACGGGACGCGAGATAGCCGTCCTGTCCGGGCTTTCGCTCGACGACATCATTGAAGCGCCGGTGGGCGCTGACGGCAGTTTCGAATTCGGCCACTTGCCGAAGGGGTCCTACTTCCTGAGCCTGTTCCCGGCGCCGCCCGGAATGCCGTCGCGTGCGTTCACGGTCGGTGAGGCGGATACGCGTGTCGATCTGGTGCGGCCCACCCTCCGAACGATTCGCGGGCGCGTCGTCGTTCCGTCAGGACCGCTCCCGTATGCGACCCTCGGCTTCTCGACCGCGACGACGTACGAAAGCGCGCGCATCAACCCGGACTGGACGTTCCGCCTCCAGTTGCAGCCCGCGCGTCATGCCGTCGAAGTAGCCGGCTTGCCCTCTGGCTACTCGCTGAAATCCGCGCGCGTGGGAACACAGGACGTGACCAACGGACTGGTCGTCGACAAGGACGACATCTCGGACCTCGTGTTGACGATTGCGCCCCCGGCGCAGCTGCCGCGGCTGCGCGGCACGATTGCCGGCGTGCCGGCCGCGAGCTTGGCCGACGCGCGGGTGGAGCTCACCGGCCGCGTGATCGGCACGGTGGAAGCGCGCGTGCAGAAGGACGGCTCGTTCGAGTTTCCCGCGCTCACGCCGGGCTCGTATGAAGTGCGTGTACCGCAAGTGCCCGGCACGTCGCCGTCCTACGTCGTGATCGGCTGGACCGACACCGAGCTGCGATTGGCTCAGCGAGAACCGGCGAATCGATAGCGGTCGTCCTTGCGGGTCACGTGCCCGACGTAGGGCGCCACGAAATGGCCCGGCACGAGCAGCGCGTGAGTGTCGGCCGCGGTGTCGAGAATCATGCGGCGGCTCTGCCTGGCCAGCGTGGGGATCTCGCAGTACGCGCTGTTCAAATCGGGATCGGCAATCTGCACCGCGTTGTGAATGACGTCGCCGAGGAAGAGCCCCGTTTGATCGCGATCGCCCACCCGGATCGAGACGTGCCCGGGTGTATGCCCCGGTGTCGGGATCACGGTCAGGATCTCGTTGACCTGATGCTCGCCTGACACCATCTGGGCCTGGCCTGCTTCGATCACGGGCAGCACGCTGTCTTGATACGAAAACAGGAAGGGCGGCGGGCTTTCGGGGCGGATGTTCTCGGGCAGGTACTGCACGTACTCCTCTTGCGAGAAGACGTACTTGGCATTGGGGAACGTCGGCACCCAGCGTCCGTTGGACAGCCGCGTGTTCCACCCGACGTGATCGACGTGCATGTGCGTACACATCACGAGGTTGACGTCCTCCGGCTCGCAGCCTGCGTCGTGCAGCCGCTCGAGGAACGGCGTCTGCAGCTGGTGGCCGAGCAGAAAATCGGGCCGCTCCTTGTCGTTGCCGAAACAGGTGTCGATGACGATCGTCAGCCCCTGGTACTTCACGACGAAGGCCTGGAACACGCACGGCATGCGGTGGCCGGGGATGTCGAAGAACGGCGCCAGCCACGACGCATGCTCCTGAATGACGTCACGTTTGATGTCGGGATAGAACTCGTCGGCGTCGAAGTAGTGAACCTTTTCTTCGATACGAATGACCTCGACGCCACCAATCCGAAAACAATCCATGTAAGCCCTCAGAACCGGTCGAGGCATTCGTACTTGTGCACGGTGTTCTCCGGCTTCCAGACGAAATACCGCGTCAGCGCAAACGAGCGTTCGAAGTTTACCGGGTCGGTGGTCGTCAGCGTATAGTCGATCCGGCGATAGTCCGCGCTGGGCGTGAAACGCTCCACCGTCTTGATCTGATCGCTCTGCGGCGTCCCTTCGTGATCGAAGTAGCCGGCGGCGATATGGTCCGTTTCGACCACCAGCGTGGTGCCGTCCCAGCGGCCTCGTGAAAACCCGAACAACGTGTGCGCCGCCGGCGCCACCGCCTTTGGATTCATGTGAATGGTGCGCACCGTGTCGTACTCCTCGAGGCGCATGATGATGTTGTCGCCGTCCTTTACGAACTCCATCGGGAGCGGCGAGATCATGATGAGCGGCGTGCCCTTCGTGCCGCACTTCAGCAGCACGTTGTCCCGCGGGTTCCACTTGGCGAGCCCGGTCTTGCCGGCTGCCGTCAGCGGATACCCGCCCTTGAACATGGGGAAGGCGGCCGGGTCGCTCATGTTCGTGGACCACACGCGGAAGAGGCCATTGGCCTTGGCGGTGGCCGCGGCGACGTCGCCCTCGATCTTGGCGCGGCCGACGACTCGCCCCGCCTTGCCGGCAGGGAAGTAGGCGTTGGGGGAGCCGAACGTGAATTCGTAGCCGGTCGGCAGCAGCACGCTGCGGGCGAGAATCTCGGGACGGTTGCGGCTCGACGGCGAGCCGGCGATCGTCACGCGGTCGCCGACGCGAATCGAGCTGCCGTCCGCGCCGCGGTTCCGCAGGATGCTCACCGACGCGGTTTCCGCGTCCCATACCGTCTTCTTGCCTGCCTCGTCCGTCACCGACAGCAGGATCTGTCCGTGCGGATTGCGCCACGAGACGGACTCGATCACGCCGGTGACCTCGATCGTCTTCGTGGCTTCGAAGATTCCGGCCTGACTGTGATGCGCGCGCGCGGAGCTCGCGAGCAGGACGAGGGCGATGACAAAGACCACAAGGCGCGCGAGTAGCATGGTGTCGTCCTCCTTAGTCGGCCAGGGCGAGGATGGCAAAGGCCGTCGCGGTGTCGGTCATGAACAGCCGCCGCCACGGTTCACCCTTTTCGCCGCCCTGTTCGCGGTTGTAGTTGAGAGAGTGCGAGGGCCACGCACGGCCCGGGACGTCGGGGACCGCGGATGGCCGCTGGTTCGTCTCCAGCCACCGGACGCCCTTCTTGAGGGTGGCGTTGCTGGAGGGCACGCCGGCCTGTTTCAACGTATAGACCACCAGGCCGGTGGCGTAGCCGTCTGACTGCGCCAGGAGCGATGCGTCGAGGTCGCCCGGCGACTTCACTGGCGGCGCGGTCTTGCTCCACTTCCATCCGCCCATCGCCTCGAGCGACCATCCGCCGTCGTCGCGCTGCAGCCGTACGAGCTCGTCGATCAGCGTGTTCCGCTGCGCCTCGGTGACGAGCCCCTTCAGGCGCGTCGAGGCAAGCAGCGTCCACGTGCGGTTATAGAGGTGCTGCGACGGATAATTGGTCGAGAGGTAGCCGCGAAGCCGCTCGGTGCCCGCGGTGGCGGCTCCGTCGTGCGCGCCGCCTGCCGTCCCCACGGCGAACGCCGCGAAGGCCGCGCCGTGGTACGCCGACTCGGTGGTTTCCCATGGCTCGAGCCCGAACTCGAGCCAGTCCCATCGACCGTCGGGCCGCTGGGTTTCCCACAGCCGGTTCAGCGCCTTCTTCGTGGACGCGCTCGGCTCGCGCAGCTTTCGCGCCGCATCGGCACTGGTCAGAATGACCGCGTTCAACACGGCTTCCGTGCCGCGCGACTCGATCTGCCGTCGCTCATTGAAATCGTAGAGCACCTGGTGGGTGCTATAGGTGTCGACGCGACGGATCGTGTCGTCGAGGAGCCTGGCTTCCTGGGGTGCAGGGGCCTCGACATGCATGACGCGTCGAAGAACCGGGCGCGACAGGGCATAGGCCAGCCCCGCGTGGCAGGAGACGCACGCCGTCTGGCTGTCGCCCGTTTTGAGTTTGGTCCCGTTGGCGAACCACAGGTCCATCCGGGCGTCGAGATACGCCGCGGCTGCGGCGGCGTCCCATTTGCCGTCGCCGCCTTCACCCGCGCGGGCCTGCTGGGCGCCAGCTGCGACGAGGAGGAGTGTGAGCACCAGAACGAGCGCGGGTTTCATGGCAAGAGGATATCCCGCGCAGCCATCCTGAGATGAGGGCGGTGTCTCATTCGAAAGACAGGGCACACACAGGAATAGCGGCCATTTACGCAGGAAACCGTTGGTATTTCCATTGCAACAACACTTCTATCCTCGTGAGGTGCGTCGTGGTCACCAAAAAGCCAATCGTCTTCGTCGCCATAGCGATTTTTAGTCTTCTCGTCACGCTCGCGCCGCCAGCGTTCGCCCAGCGCGGCGGGGGCGGGGGCGGCGGCGGTGGGGGACGTGGCGGCGGCGGCGCCGGTGGCGGTGCACCTCATGGCGGGGGTGGCGGTAATGGTGGTGGTGGTGGTGGTGGTGGTGGTGCACGCCAAGGTGGCGGTGGCCCTGGCGCTGGTGCGCCCGGACGCCCAGGTGGTGCTCCTGGCGGTCCGGTTTATGGCCGGCCGGGTTACGGCAGGCCTGTCTATGGCGGGCGCTATCCGTACTATGGCTACGGCTATCGCTACTACCCGTACTACGGCTACTACGGTTATCCCTACGGGTACGGGTGGTATGGCTATCCGTATTTTTCCGCGTCATTTGGCTGGGGATATCCCTACGGGTACCCCTATTACGGCGGCTACGGTGGCGGCGGAGGGTACGACACGAGCTCCTCGCTTCGGCTCGACGTGACGCCGAAAGAGGCCGAGGTCTACATCGACGGCTACATGGTCGGCACCGTCGACGAGTTCGACGGCACGTTCCAGCGGCTCCACCTTCCGCCCGGCGCGCACGAATTGACGCTCTATTTCGACGGCTTCAAGACCGTCCATCAGTCGCTGCGGCTCACGAGCGGATCCACCTTCAAGGTGTCGTACAAGATGGAACCGCTCGCGGCGGGCGAGGTGGCCGAACCGCGTCCGACGCCTCCGCCTCCACCACCCGATCAAGATCAAGGCGAAGGGCCGTTTGGAGGAGTGTCCACGTCGCGGGCTCCGCAGCGGCGGCCGCCGGGGTCCCGTGCCGAGGGCGGCTTCGGCGCGCTCGCGATTCGCGTGCAGCCGGGAGATGCCATCGTGCTCATCGACGGCGAGCACTGGCAGTCATCCGGGCCAGATCGTCTGGTCGTCGAACTGCCTGGCGGGCCACACCGGATCGAAATCCAGAAAGACGGCTTCGACACCTACTCGGCGGAGATTACGGTCACGCCTGGGCAGACGTTGCCGATGAATGTCAGCCTGGGAGCGCGGAGGTGACCCATGGTTTCCAACAGGATTGGTGTGCTCCCGATTGCCGTTGTTCTCTGCGCCCTGCTGCTGCCGCACATCGCGGCAGCGCAGACCTCCGCAGGACCGATGACCGTCCAGAAGATCGGGAACAGCGCGTTCATCGCGCCTGATTTCAAGTTCACCGACTTCAACGGGAAGACGTCGGTCGTGGCCGGCGCCTTCGGCGGCTATCTGATCGAGAACGCGTTCTTCATCGGGGCGGGCGGCTACGGCCTCACCGATCCGTCCAGCGCGCGGGACATGTGGTATTTCGGCCTCGTCACCGGCGTCTACGTCAACCGCGATCGTCCGGTCGGCTTCGGGTTCAAGGCGCTGATCGGCGGTGGCGAAGCGACGTGGGGGCAGACGTACGCCGCCTACCCGCCGCCGGCCTATCCGACTCCGCGCCGTGGCGGGCCTGCCGCGCCGGTCTATGTGACGGGCGGATACCAGACTGGCATCTTCGTCTTCGAACCGGAGGCGAACGTCGTCGTGCACATGAACAAGCACCTGTCCCTCAGCGGCGGCGTGGGATATCGGTTCACCGGCGATCCGTACTGGGGCTACTACGGCTACAACGGCTACAACCATGACGCGCTGAACGGCGTCACCGGGACGGTGTCGCTGCAGATCGGCGGCGGCGGGAATTAAGGACGGGGGCGGGCGATCAGCGCCAGCCCTGGATCACGTAGCGCACGCTGCGGCCGTCGCTCGACGCGTCGCAGCCCAGGCGCCACGAGCTTTCGGCGTCGACCGTGTAGCGGTCGCTCTTCGAAGCCGGGCTCGTCGCGCCGGCGGCCTCTTCGAAGATCGTCACGTTCGCCGTCACCGACAGCTGCGTGTGATTTACCAGGTACACGGCGTGGCCGGTGCCGTTGCACGACTCGCGGGGGTTGGTCGTGACGACGACGTTGGCCAGTCTTACCGTGAACGCCGGTTTGCCCGGGCCTTCAGCCGGTGCGGCCGGTGTTGACACGGTATCGTCGTACCACCTGAGCGCCGGCCCGGATAGCAGTTTCCTCTCGGCGCCGCTCAGTCGCGCCCCGTGCTGATAGAGCAGCGTCACCATCGCTTGCAACGTGCTGAGACGGACAACGGGCGAGGAACTGCCGGTGGCACCGAGCGTGCGCGCGGCCAGGCCGACGCAGCGCCCCAGCGGTGTGATGTCGGGTTCAGCGGCATTCGCGGTCGAAGCATCCGCGTGCCTGTCGTTCAACCAGTACCGCAACGATTCGACGTCGCCGTTGCCGATCGCGGCGTGGAGCTGATTCGCGTCGGCCCGTGGGCCGCCTTGCGCCAGAACCCTCGCGGGCGCAGCCAAACAGATGATCGACAGACTGGTGAGAAGAATCGCCAGCGACCGGCGCATGTCTCGATTAGAACACGATCTTGATCACCTCGCGGATGACCTCCTCCGGCGACCAGACGAGTAACAGCAGCGGTACCATGGGGGCCGCCGTCGACAAGGCCAGACGCCACGTGTCCTTCATTGTGAAGGGCACCATGCGCATCTCCTGCACGACGGTGTAGCTGTTTCCGAGGTCGGCGAGCGATTGGATGTCGCCGGTCCCGAGGAGTTCGTCCGCTGCGGCGGGCCCAAAGCCGACAACCCATTTGTCCTGGAACGCGCGGACGTACCGCTGCGCGAACAGGCCGTAGCTGGCCAGCCCTCTTCTCCGTGCATCCGCCATCTGCGGTGTGAACACCAGCAGTGGCCCGAAAATCATGGCCACGAAAAACACCACGAAGCTGGCCGCCTGCATCTTGAAGTCGAGCAGCATTTCGCCGTGATAGAGCACGCGGCTCGCAATCAGCCCCGCCAGCATCGCGCCCTGAGCGAAGAGCAGCGGACCGAGGGCGTACGCGATCGTACCCAGGAAACCGAGGCCGCCGGCCCGATCCGGATGCGTCGGGATCAGGTTGAGCGTGATCCTCGAAACCTGCCACAGGAACCGGTACCAGATGAAAAGCCGGACGTACCAGCGAAGCAGAAGGAATTGCAGAATCGGGATGCTGATGAGGACGTACCAGAACCCCGCCGCCGTCAGGTTCCATCGCCCGCCTGGCATCGCGTACCACGTGACGGTCTCGATCCCGAAACGGTCATGCCAGAGCCACAGTCCAACCGTATAGACGGCTACGAAGAGCGCGACCTCCAACGGAATGGAATTGCGAAGAGCCAGCGCGGACTCGACGGCCCGGTCGAACTGCCGTCGGTCCTGGTCCGGAATGAGGCGGCGTTCGATGAACCGGCGAACCACCGGCTGCATGCGCCTGTGGACGAGCAGTTCCGCGATGATCAGCGACGGAAGGGCGACGAGGAAGCGTACATGCACTTCGATGTCGCGCAGGAAGTCGAGGGGGTCGCTGCCTGATACGAACGCTACGACGGCGGCGAGCAGGAACAGGGGCACCCAGGTAATGCAGACGAAGAACACCAAGCGGCGGACCAGCAGTTCGATGCCGTCGCCGGTGCCGAGATGGGCTTTGCGAAGCAGCTGAAAGAGCGGGCCGCCCAGGACCACTGAGAAGTCGGGCGACTGCTCGGATGCGGTCATCGTCGACGGGGGGATGTCGACAGTCGCGCGGTGATTCATGTCGCGATTGCCGTCGCAAGGCAGGTGCCGGTCGAGCCTTACCGTCCCGGCCGGACCAAGCCTTGTCGGCTGTGACATTTGCGGCCACGCAGCGCGGGAGACCAGACAATCGCCCTCCGAACTCTCGGAGCGGCTCCGCCTTCCAAGAGGATCAACGATCCCCAGCCCGTCCGATTGTCCTCAACGCAAGTCAGGGCAGAATACGGGCTGCCCATGACAAGAGCCACGTTCTGCGTCGTCGCGCTGCTGCTGCTCGGTATTGGCGGGCA
>Ga0105238_10008640_pt1 | contig 10192 bp, 4 predicted proteins | sample KBSC34metaG_FD_81526 | JGI IMG/M metagenome (GOLD analysis project Ga0105238, IMG submission 81526) | Corn rhizosphere microbial communities from Kellogg Biological Station, Michigan, USA - KBS C3-4 metaG | ecosystem: Host-associated > Plants > Roots > Rhizosphere > Soil | place: Michigan, USA...
ATCCGACCTTGCCGGTCTTGTGGAGGGCCTCACGGAGAAGGGAGTATGCTTTTGCTCCCGACTTGTCCGGTTCGAGGTAGTAGGGTGTTTCGTAGTAGATGCTGTCGATCTTTGTCTCATCCACAAATTCGTTGATCTCGATGATCTTCGATTTTTCGGGGCTTGCCTTTGCGAAGTCTTCGTCGGTGAGGACGACGTACTGGTCGTTGAGCTTGTAGCCCTTGATAATGTTCTCCCAGGCCACTTCCTTGCCGGTCTTTTCGTTGACGCGTTTGAAGCGGATGTTGGAATGGTCTTTTTTGTCGAGCATGTCGAGGTCGAGCTCGCTGCCCTGTACGGCGCTGTACATTTTGATGGGGATGTTCACCAGGCCAAAGCCGATAGCCCCGGTCCAAATAGATCTCATAGTTTCCTTTTTTTATTGATTTAGTAAATGTTATGCCAAATGGTTTTTTAGACCGCGTGGGCACAACAATTGAATATTTTACAGGGAACTAAATAATCTGTTATGAAAAGACAACTTCTAGTTTTCATTGTGGGAGGGTTGTTGCTTGCTTCGTCGGCAGTCCGTGCGCAGGAACAGCAGACGACGACCGAGAGCAATCTAAAGGCAAAGTTCGGGATAAAAGGCGGATTGAACCTGACAAATCTTTATGTCGCCGATGTGTCCACCGAGCATATGAAGGCCGGTTTTAATGCCGGGGTCTTTGCGAAGCTGCCTGTGACCAGGGGTTTTTCCATTCAGCCTGAGCTGCTCTACAGCCTGAAGGGGGCGAAGGAGGATTATAACAATTTTGTACAGGGCAGCGGCGAATACCGCTTCAATCTTGGATATATGGAATTGCCTTTGTTAGCTGTCGTAAACATCGCTCCTAATTTCAACATCCACGCCGGTGGTTATGCGGCTTACCTGGTGAATGCCAACATCAAGAATGTAAATGACCAGGGGAGCGTGGTTGGCGCTACCGAATTGAGCACGGGGGATTTCAATCGATGGGATTTCGGTCTTGCGGGCGGTGCAGGTTTCGACATCCAGAATTTCACTATTGGCGCGAGGTACAATTATGGTCTTTCGCATATCGGGAAGGACGATAATCTGACTGGCGCGCTTACCAAGAATTCGAAGAATGCGGGGTTGTCCGTATACGTGGGATTCGGATTTTAGGATGATCGTATTAAAAGGGAAACCCCGCATCGGCGGGGTTTTTTTGATGTTTGCCCTTCGGGCGGCGCGTCCCGGACGCGCCCGATCAGTTCCAGAGGCCTCGCACCTGAGCGACGGGTATGTTCATGAGTTCGCGGTATTTGGCGACGGTGCGCCGGGCAATATTGTACCCTTTTTCTGCGAGGATGGCGACGAGTTGCCGGTCTGTGTAGGGTGATTTCTTGTCTTCGGTCTGTATGACCTCGCCAATGATATTTTGGATGACCTTGTTGCTGATGTTGGTGCCTTCCTGATTGACAATGCCTTCGGTGAAGAGGTCCTTCAGGAGAACGGTCCCGAAGGGAGTCTCTGCGTATTTGTTGCAGGTAAGGCGGGATACGGTAGAGATGTCGACCTTTACCTTGTCGGCGATATCCTTTAGTTTCATCGGCTTGAGCATCAGGATGTCGCCGTACTTAAAATAGTCGAACTGCATGTCTATGATGGCCTGCATGATCTTGAGCATGTTCGATTCGCGCTGCTGGATGGCGTTGATGAACCACTGGGCAGAGGACAGCTTGCTGCGGAGGTATTGCTTGGTCGACCGGTCGGCCGTGGCGTTCTGTGCGGTCTGCTGGACCATTTCCATCCAGGACTGGCTGATATGTAGGTTGGAGCTGCGCTGGCGGTAGAGGGCCAGTTCGAGTGTGTCGCCCTGGTCGATGACCACGAAGTCGGGGAGGATGGATGGGTTGGCCTGCAAGGCGCTGGTCTCGGGGTTAAAAGGCCGGGTCCGGAGGTGGGCCAGAAGCTCGAGGACGATACGGATCTCGTCTTCTTCCAGTCCCAGCTGCTTGCGGAGCTTGTCGAGGTTGCAGCTGCGGAGGTCCTGGAAATGGTTTTCGAGCAGGTTGACGGCCATTTTGACGTCTGGTCTTTTTATATTCATCCGGGTTAGCTGCAGGAGCATATATTCCTGAAGGGTGCGGCAGCCGGCGCCTATGGGCTCGAGCTCGCGGATGAGGTGGAGAGCATTTTCGATCTCGTCGGTCTCGATCCAGACCTTTCGTTTGAAGGATAGCTCCGAGGCCAGTTCTTCGAGGTCCTGTTCGAGGAAGCCGTTCTCATTGATGGAGTCGATGAGGAAGTCATACAGATAGTATTTATCCTCGGGGACGTCGAGGAAGCGGCATTGTTTTTTCAGCTCTTCCCGAAAATCGGGGATTTCGGCAATGGGTTTTTCCGGAACCTTTTCGGTGTTGATATAATTATTGTACTCCGTCTTATAGTCGGGGATGTCGTCGTAGCAGTACTCCTCATAGTTCTGAAAGTCCTGGACATTGTCTTTGGAGAATTTGTCACCGAGGGCGTCGTCGCCGGAACCCAGTTCCTCGAGGGCCGGGTTCTCGCTCAATTCGTCCTGTATTCTCTGTTCCAGTTCGAGGGTATTCAGGTGGAAGAGATTTAGTAATTCGATCTGTTGCGGCAGAATTGTGTGTTGCTGCTTTTGCGTCTGTACTTGCTTCAGCATAATACCCAGGTTTTAATCAGGTTTTAGAATATGTGCCGGATTTGCGCTTTCCAAAAAAACCAGCGCATCTCCGATAAAGCGCTAGTGATTGTCCATTGTCTGGACTTCGCTGGGAGCTTCGAAAAGCGTCGTTCCTTGCTTTTCTCACTCATTCCCTTCGGTTTCCTCGGGAACGTCCCCCGGTCCATCTCGTTCATCAATTGATCCGGGGCCATCCAGGACCTTTTGGGGTAGTTGAAAGACGACAAACCAGGGACCAAAAGCTAACTGGCTGGATTAAAGGGGGTAAAGGGTTGCATGCCGCGCCGGGCGTGTGGAAAAACCGATACGGCCTTGTGGAAAAAAGGTTACAAATCAATTGAATGACAATGGGTTCTCCATGTTTCCATCCAGTTAGGGCGAGCACGGCTTTTGTGGTCTGTATTTTGTCAGGTTGAGGTATTAGCCTATCTTAAATATTATTCAGAATTACTATCTATGGGTACACGCCAAACCGCTAGTCCGAGGTCGCTTCCCCGCCGGTTGGTAAGAATTATTGCAAAAACTCTATTGACGATAATTATTGTTTTGGTGATCGTGCTGCTGCTGGTGCAGACGCCGTGGGTCCAGAATATTGTCAGGGCTAAGGCGCAGACCTATCTGTCCCGGAAGCTGAATACGGCGGTCCGTATCGGGGGCCTGCGGATCAATTTTCTGCATTCGGTAACGCTGAAGGACGTCTATATCGAGGACCGGCGGAAGGATACGCTGTTGTCGGCGGGATTGATCGACGTGAACCTGTACGTGCTGGGCCTTTTGCATAACGATCTGGATATCAAAAAGGTCGAGCTGGGGGATATTACGGTCAAGATCCGTCGGGAGTTGCCGGATACCGTCTTTAATTTCCAGTTCATTGTGGATGCTTTTGTAGGGGGGAGTTCTTCGAAGAAGCCTGATACGGCGGCATCGGCGCCGATGAAGATGGCATTGCGGGATCTGGTGATGAACAGGGTGAGGATGGTTTATAAGGATACGCTTACGGGCAGTGACGTTGAGGTGTTTTTGGGGCATAATGAGACGAAGTTGAATGAGCTGGATCCTTCGGCGGGTAAGTATGGTGTGCCTGATATTGAAATAAGTGGTCTGAGGGGGAGGATTGTTCAGGGACGGCCGCTGACGCGGCCTTCGAAGGCGGTGGATACGGCGGTTTCGCCGCCTTTATTGTTGAGATTGGGGAAGGTGGATTTGAAGGATAGTTATCTGGAATACGCGGGAGGGAAAATGGCGGCGACTGTGAAGGTTGGATCGCTGGCGGCGGAGGTGAAGAGGTTGGATCTGGAGAAAATGGGGTTTGAGGTGAGCAGGCTGGAGACAGATAGTACGGAACTGCGGTATGACGACGACAGTAAGAAGCGTCAGAAGAAGGGGATGGACTATGCGCATCTGGCGGTGAAGGGGTTGGGGTTGAGTGCGGATAATTTTTCCTATAACGCGGATTCGATCAGCGGGCATATCAGCAGGGGGGAATTCAGCGAGCAGTCGGGCTTCCGGCTGGAGCAGCTGCAGACGCGGTTCTTTTACTCGGACCGGAGGGTGTGGCTAAGGGACCTGCTGGTGCGGACGCCGCGGAGTTTGTTGCAGCGTGCGGCGGCGATGGAATACGATTCGCTGACGGGAATTGTGAAGCATCCGGCGCGTACGAGGCTGGATGTGGACCTGGTGAACAGCAGGGTGCAGGTCCGGGACATACTTTATTTTGCGCCTTTTCTGGCTACGCAGCCGGCTTTTGCCAATCCCGATGCAGTGTGGAATATCGATGCCCGGACTACGGGGACGCTGGATGTGCTGAATATACAGCGACTGCGGTTCAGCGGTATCCGGGATCTGAAGCTCGATGTTGCCGGGAAGTTGTTGCATCCGATGGATACTAGCAGGATCAGCGCCGACCTGGACATTCGTCAGCTGTCGGGGAGCCGGGATGCGTTGGTGGGGTTGTTGCCGAAGGGGGTGTTGCCGGCAAACTCTAATGTCTCTATTCCTGCGCGGTTCGACCTGCGTGGGAAGCTGGCGGGGAGCATGGAGGGGTTTCAGTCCGATCTGGTCCTGAATACGTCGTCGGGTATGGTGCGGTTAAAGGGGTATGTGAGGCAGTTGCGGTCGACCAGCGGCGCGACCTACGATGTTGTTCTGGATACGAAGGGGCTCGATCTGAGGAAGATATTGAAGGATAGCACGTATGGAGCGGTTACGGCCCATTTTACCGTGAAGGGGAAGGGGCTGGATCAGCATACGGCGAATGCGAGTTTTAGCGGGAGGGTGCAGTCGGCCGTATACCGGGGATACAGTTATGAGGGGCTTGCGGTCGACGGTAGCCTGGCGGATCAGCATGCCCAGTTGAAGTCTTCCATTAATTCTGCTGCGGTGCATTTTGAGCTGGAGGGGTCTGCGGATCTTTCCAGGAAGTTCCCAGCGCTGAAGCTGGACTGGCAGATCGATACGGTCGATCTTTTCGCCCTGCATCTGGTGAAGGATACGATGGCTTTCAGGGGGCATTTGAGTGCGGATTTTGCGGATACGAATCCGGATTCGCTGCAGGGGGATCTGAAATTATATGGGGTGGGGGTTACCTATGGTGTTCAGCATCTCTCGACGGACACGGTATCGCTGTTGGCGAGCAGGGAGAATGATATACAGGACATCGTCTTTCGGAGCGAGGCGGCGGATATCGACTGGAAGGGAAGGTACAGGTTGACGGAGACTGGCACGGCGCTGCAGCATGTTATCAACCAGTACTATCGTCTCAACGGTTATAAGGATACGGCTTTTACGGCGCAGGACTGGACGATGACGATGCATTTTCGTCCTTCGCCGCTGGTGCTGGCGATGATGCCTTCTTTAAAGAATACGGATACACTTGGGGGAATGATGGTGTTCAACAGCGACGGGAACGACCTGCATTTCGATCTGCGGACGCCGAGGGTTGTCGTGGGCGGGCAGCGTTTCCATAGTGTTTCAGTGGGTGTGGCTACGGCCGGGGGGCAAATGAATTATGGCGTTTCCATGAAGGATGGGAATGGCAGCGGTCTTGAGTTCTACCGGACCTCACTGGGCGGGTATCTGAAGGACAATCGTCTGGTGACTTCGCTGGTGCTGAGGGACAGGAAGGATAAGGAACGGTACCGGCTGGCGGGGCAGCTGGAGAAACTGGAAGACGGGCTGAAGTTCGTGCTGAATCCGGACAGTCTTCTATTGAACTATGAACGGTGGCAGGTGAATACGGGGAATTATTTTTTATACGATTCTTCGGGTATCGTCATTCATGAGCTGGGTATTTCGAATAAGGGAGATTCGTTGTCTGTGAACAGCGATCCGCCTTCTCCGAATTCGCCTATCGATGTGCGTTTTGCGAATTTCAGGCTGGGGACGCTGACGCGTATGGCGAACCAGGATTCCTTACTGGTCGACGGAACGCTGAACGGGCGTGCGGTGGTGAAGAATGTGATGAGCAATCCCGTATTTACGGCGGATCTGGTCATCGGGGGGCTTTCGTACCGGGCGGATACCGTGGGGGATATTGCGATAAAGGTCAATAATGAAAAGGCCAATGCTTTCTCGGCAGATATCGCCCTGACGGGGAATAAGAACGACGTGAAGATACAGGGGGAGTATTATACGGGTGAGGGGAGGATGGATCTTAAGGTATTGCTGAACCAGCTGAATCTGGCGAGTCTGAATGGGCCTGCGGCCGGCCAGGTGCAGGCGATGCGGGGGTATCTGAAAGGGCAGCTGTCTTTGTCGGGTACGATGGAGAAGCCATCGTTGCGGGGTAATCTGAATTTTGACAGTGCGAGGCTGACGCCGGTGATGACGGGGGAGCCGCTGGTGTTGTCGAATGACCGGATAGAGTTCGACGAGGATGGGTTCAACTTCAGCCAGTTCAGGATGTCGGATTCGGCGGGAAACAAGCTGACGATCGACGGTAACGTCTTTACGAAGGACTATCGCAAATATGGTTTCGATATGTCGCTGAATGCGGCCAATTTCCGGCTGGTGAATGCACCGCAGTCCGGGAATCAGGAATTCTATGGCAAGCTGAATATCGACGCGGCGATCAATCTGCAGGGGGATATGGTGTCGCCGAAGGTGGATGGCGACCTGCGGGTGAACAGGCAGACCGATTTCTTTTTTGTGTTGCCGGGTAGCGATCCGGAGGTGGTGGACAGAGAGGGGGTCGTCCGGTTCGTAAATTCGCATGGGGACTCGCTGGTCGATAAGTCGAAGGCCGTCCATGTGCGGCATGCCGTGACGGGGGTGGACCTGAGCATGAATATATCAACCGACAGCAGCGCCGTTTTTACGATGGTGGTAGACGAGCGGACGGGGGATCAGCTGACGGCGCGGGGCCGGTCTAATCTGGTGTTTGGGATGGACAAGAGCGGGAAGATGACCCTTACGGGGTCCTATGAGGTCGAGAGCGGTGCGTACAATCTTTCGTTGCAGGCGCTGAAGCGGAAGTTCGCAATTGTGCGGGGCAGTACCATTACGTGGACGGGTGATCCGTATTCGGCTACTATCGATCTGAATGCTACCTATACGGCGAATACGCCCTCTATCGATCTTATCACGAATGAAATAGCCGGGAGGAGTCAGACGGATATAAATAAATTCAAGCAGAAGCTACCTTTTCTGGTGACGCTGAAGATGGAGGGCGAGCTGCTGAAGCCTAAGATCACGTTCGATATTACGCTGCCGACGAATTATCTGTCGTTGTGGCCGGACGTAGACCAGAAGCTGCAGCAGATAAGGACGCAGGAGTCTGAGCTGAACAAGCAGGTATTCGCGCTGTTGCTGCTGAACCGGTTCGTAGGCGAGGACCCGTTGCAGAGCCAGGCGGGTGGGGGAAGCACGCTGGGCAATATGGCTTTCCAGAGCGCGAGCCAGATATTGACCAATCAGCTGAACCAACTGGCGGCCAGTCTGATCAAGGGCGTGGATATCAATTTCGACCTGAACAGTCAGCAGGACTATAGTTCGGGGACGGAGCAGGACTATACCGAACTGAATGTTTCGGTGAGTAAACGGCTGTTCAGTGACCGGATACAGGTGAGTGTGGGGAGTAATTTCGACGTACAGGGGACGGGGGCCGCGGGACAGAGCGCGTCGAATATTGCGGGGGATGTGGCGGTAGACTACAAGCTGACCAAGGACGGCCGGTATATGGTGCGGGCTTACCGGAAGAATCAGTATGAGGCCGTCATCGAGGGGCAGGTGGTGGAGACGGGGGTTAGCTTCATTCTGACCTTTGACTATAATCGTCTGCGGGAGCTGTTCGGAAAGACCAGGGAAGAGAGATTGCAGGAGCGGAGAATCAGTAAACCAGCAAAAAGCGCGGCTTCAAATCAATGAAAATGAAAGGCATGAAACTATGGGTTGCCGGGTTGTGTCTGGTAGTGTGTTTGTCGGCGTGTCACGAATCCAAATATTTGACTGCGGGGCAGACCTTATACACCGGAAATGTGGTGAAGATCGAGTCGTCGGTTCCGATGAAGAACAAAGAGAAGAAGAGGTTGAGGGATGAACTGGGTGATCTTTTGCGGCCGAAGCTGAACGGCAAGTTCCTCGGCTTTCGTCTCAAGCTGTGGATATACAATATTGCCGGTACGCCGAAGAAGGACAGGGGGTTCAAGCACTGGCTGAAGTATAAGATGGGTGAGGCGCCGGTGCTGGCTTCGGAGTCGCTGATAAAGAAGAACGCGGATGTATTGCAGAATCACCTTGAGAACAAAGGTTGGTTCCACGACACCGTGGTCACGGATACGAAGGTAAAGGACAAGCATCTGACGGCGATGTATACGGCACAGATAGGGCCCCGGTATGTCCTGCGGAATATAAGTTTTCCAACGGACTCGACGGATATGCTGGGGAGGACCATCGACAGTGTCTGGAGGGGGGCGTTTTCGCGTCGTCGTCAACGTCGTCAAAATGATACGCTTCGTCGCCGGTCGTTGCTGAAGCCGGGGGATTTTTATGATCTGGCTGTTATCAGGCAGGAAAGGGAGCGGATCGACGGCCGGCTGAAGAACCGGGGTTTCTTTTTCTTCAATCCGGATGATATTATCGTGAATGCGGATACTATGGTAGGGGGGCATCAGGTGGATCTGCGTCTCGACCTGAAGGATGAGACCCCTGATGCGGCATTCAATGCCTATCATATCGGGAATGTGGTGGTGTTTGCGAATTATGACATCCGGTCGGATACGAGTCTGAAAAGGGCCTATACAACGCCGGAGGGTTACCATATCATCGATACGGCGCATTTTCTGCGGACACTGGTGTTTCAGAAAACGCTTGTGTTCAAGCCGGGTGATCTGTACAGGCGCGATGACCACAATCTTTCGCTGAGCAGGCTGGTGAGTCTGGGGGTGTTCAAGTTCGTCAAAGCCCGATTTCAGCCGGCGTCGGAGGCGGATACGAACAGTGTGCTGGATGCCTATTACTATCTGACGCCTGGCGCGAAGAAGTCGATACGGTTCGAGGCTTCGGGGCTTACGCGTTCGGATAATACGACGGGTACGGAGTTGTCGTTGTCGTGGAGGCACCGGAATTTTTTCCGGGGGGCGGAGTTGTTTACGGCCAGTGTTTATGGCGGGCTGGAGGAGCAGTTCATCGGGCTGGGGCAGAAGGTGAGTACCAGGAGGGCGGGGTTGGACCTGAATCTATATATACCGAGGATCATCTCGCCGTTCGACCTGAATACGAGTTCAGCATTTGTGCCGAAGACGAGGATCAATATGGCGTACGATATTTTTGACCGGAGTTCGGAGTATACGCTGAGGTCGGCGAGGGGGAGTTTTGGGTATATCTTCAAGAACCGGCTGAATTCCGAGAATCAGCTGACGATACTGGGGATCAACTATGTCCGTCCGACGCATATCGATCCGTTGTATCAGAAGCGGCTGGATTCGAATATTATGCTGGCGCGGGCGATCGAGAAGCAGTTCATTATAGGGCCGTCCTACAATTTCAATTATAACTCGCAGACGAGGACGAACAGGCGGCTGAATAATTTTTATTTCAACGGCACTGTGGATCTGTCGAATAATCTGGTGGGAATTCTGTCGGGGGCGAATGCGGAAAAGGGGAAGGTTCGGGAGTTGTTCAATGTGCCGCTGGCGCAGTTTGTCCGGCTGGAGGCGGATTTCAGGCATTATTTACGGTTGGGGCAATACAGTCAGTTCGTGTCGAGGATCACGGGGGGGATCGGGATCGCGTATGGGAATAGTGTGGCGTTGCCTTTTATCAAGCAGTTCTTTGCGGGGGGGACGAATGATATCCGGGCGTTCCGGTCGAGGGCGTTGGGGCCGGGGAGTTATTATGCGGGGAATCCGAATCAGATACCGTTGTTGCCGGATCAGCCGGGGGATATCAAGCTGGAGATGAATTTTGAGTACCGGTGTAAGTTGTTTTCGCTGGTGCGGTGGGCGGTGTTTACGGATATGGGGAATGTGTGGACGAGGAGGTCGGATAGTTCGAGGACG
>Ga0105238_10008644_pt1 | contig 10191 bp, 5 predicted proteins | sample KBSC34metaG_FD_81526 | JGI IMG/M metagenome (GOLD analysis project Ga0105238, IMG submission 81526) | Corn rhizosphere microbial communities from Kellogg Biological Station, Michigan, USA - KBS C3-4 metaG | ecosystem: Host-associated > Plants > Roots > Rhizosphere > Soil | place: Michigan, USA...
CACGATCGTCAGCCTGACGATCTCGCTGATCGCGGTGCTGATCCCGCTGCTGTTCATGGGCGACGTCGTCGGCCGGCTGTTCCGCGAGTTCGCGGTGACGCTCGCGGTGACGATCCTGATATCCGCGGTCGTGTCGCTTACCCTAGTGCCGATGCTGTGCGCGAAGATTCTGCGCCATCGCGAGCCCGAGCAGGAGTCGCGCTTCTCGCGCAAGGCGAGCGAATATATCGATAGGGTGATTGCGGTCTATGGCCGCTGGCTCAACTGGGTGCTCGACCGGCAGTTCGCGACGCTGCTCGTCGCGGTCGCGACGCTGATCCTGACGGTCATCCTCTACATCATCGTGCCGAAGGGCTTCTTTCCGGTGCAGGACACCGGCGTGATCCAGGGCATCTCGGAAGGCGCGCAGTCGATCTCGTTCGCCGCGATGGCGCAGCGTCAGCAGGAACTCGCAAAGCTCATCCTCGCCGACCCCGCCGTCGAGTCGCTGTCGTCGTTCATCGGCGTCGACGGCACGAACACGACGCTCAACAGCGGACGCTTCCTGATCAACCTGAAGGCGCACGGCCAGCGCGACGGTGCCGAGGCCGTGATCCGACGCCTGCAGGATTCGTCACGCAAGCTCGCCGGCGTCACGCTCTATCTGCAGCCGGTTCAGGACCTTACGATCGAAGACCGCGTCAGCCGCACGCAGTACCAGTTCACGCTCGGCTCGCCCGACATCGAGGACCTCAATACCTGGGTGCCCAAGCTGATCGACGCGCTCAACAAGGAGCCCGAGCTCGCCGACGTCGCGAGCGACCTGCAGTCGAAGGGCCTGCAGGCCTACCTCGGCATCGATCGCGACAGCGCGGGGCGGCTCGGCATCACGCCCGCGGCGATCGACAACATCCTTTACGACGCGTTCGGCCAGCGCCTCGTCTCGACGATATTCACCGAGTCGAACCAGTATCGCGTCGTGCTCGAGGTCAAGCCCGAATTCCAGCGCGGCCCGAATTCGCTGAACCGGATGTACGTGCCGGGCCTGACCAACGCGAACAATGTCGCGCAGACGCCGTCCGGATCGGTGTCGGCGCCCGGTGCGGCAAGCGCCGCGTCCGCGACGAGTTCGACGACGGCGGCCGCGACGACCAACGGTCAGGTGCCGATCACGACCGTGACGAAGCTCGAGGAGCGCGTCGGCCCGCTGCTGATCAACCACATCGCGCAGTTCCCGGCGACGACGATCTCGTTCAACCTCGCGGCGGGTGCATCGCTCGGCGCCGCGGTCGACAAGATCAAGCAGGTCGAGAAAAATCTCGGCATGCCGCGGAGCATCGACACGAACTTCCAGGGTGCCGCTGCGGCGTTCCAGTCGTCGCTGACCAACACCGTGCTGCTGATCCTCGCAGCGATCGTGACGATGTATATCGTGCTCGGCGTGCTGTACGAAAGCTTCGTGCATCCGATCACGATCCTGTCGACGCTGCCGTCCGCCGGCATCGGCGCGCTGCTCGCGCTGCTGATCGCGGGCGAGGATCTCGGCATCGTCGCCATAATTGGAATCATTCTCCTCATCGGCATCGTCAAGAAGAACGCGATCATGATGGTCGACTTCGCGCTCGATGCCGAACGCGAGCAGGGCATGGCGCCGCGCGATGCGATCTACCAGGCCTGCCTGCTGCGCTTCCGCCCGATCCTGATGACGACGCTCGCCGCGCTGTTCGGCGCGCTGCCGCTGATGCTCGGCACCGGCGTCGGGTCCGAGCTACGCCATCCGCTCGGCGTGACGATCGTCGGCGGCATGATCGTGAGCCAGATGCTGACGCTGTTCACGACGCCGGTGATCTACCTTGCCTTCGATCGCGTCGCGTTGCGCTTCCGGCGCAAGCCCGATGACGGGGGCGTGGCGCACGAGGCTGCGGCGACGTGAAGGCACTGAAACTTGCGAGCCTGTCCGAACCGTTCGTGCGGCGTCCGGTCGCGACGACGCTGCTGACGATCGGCATTTTCCTGCTCGGCGCGGTCGCGTTCACGCTGCTGCCGGTGTCGCCGCTGCCGCAGGTTGACATCCCGACGATCTCGGTGTCCGCTTCGCTGCCGGGCGCGAGCCCCGAGACGATGTCGACTTCCGTTGCGACGCCGCTCGAGCGCCAGCTAGGCCGAATCGCGGGCGTGACCGAAATGACCTCTTCGAGTTCGTCGGGCTCGACGCGCGTCGTACTGCAGTTCGATCTTTCGCGCGACATCGACGGCGCCGCGCGCGACGTGCAGGCTGCGCTCAATGCGGCGCGCGCGCAGCTGCCGAGCGGCATGCCGGGCAATCCCACCTATCGCAAGGTCAATCCAGCCGACCAGCCGATCCTGCTGCTCGCGATGTCGTCGAACACGCTCGACACCGGCAAGGTCTACGACGCCGCCTCGACGATCGTCGCGCAGAAAATCTCGCAGGTGCAGGGCGTCGGCCAGGCCACGGTAGGCGGCGGCTCGCTGCCCGCGGTGCGCGTCGAGCTCAATCTGACCGCGCTCAACAAGTACGGCATCTCGATGGACACGGTGCGCACGGCGCTCGGTAATGCGAACGCGAACCGGCCGAAGGGCACCGTCGAGCTCGACGACCGCCACTGGCAGATCTACACCGACGATCAGGCGCGCCAGGCCAGCCAGTATCACGACATGATCATTGCCTGGCGCGACGGCTCGGCGGTGCGCCTGTCGGACGTCGCCGACGTGACGGACTCGGTCGAGGACATCCGCAACCTGGGCCTCGTCAACGGCAAGCCGGCCGTGATCATCCAGGTCATGAAGCAGCCGAACGCCAACATCCTCGACACGATAGAGCGCGTGATCGCGCTGATCCCGCAGCTCAGCGCATCGATTCCCGCGGATATGGAGATCCGCGTCGTGATGGAGCGCACGACGACGATCCGCGCTTCGCTGCACGACGTCGAGCGCACGCTCGTGATTGCGATCTTCCTCGTGATCTTCGTGGTGTTCGTGTTCCTGCGCAGCTGGCGCGCGACGATCATTCCGGCGATCGCGGTGCCGGTGTCGCTCGTCGGCACGTTCGCGATCATGTATCTCGCGGGCTTCAGCCTCGACAACCTCTCGCTGATGGCGCTCACCGTCGCGACCGGCTTCGTCGTCGACGACGCGGTCGTCGTGCTCGAGAACATCTCGCGCCACATGGAGGCCGGCATGCCGCGCATGGAGGCGGTGCTGGTCGGTGCGCGCGAAGTCGGTTTCACGGTGATCTCGATGAGCATCTCTCTGATCGCGGTGTTCCTGCCGATCCTGCTGATGGGCGACATCGTCGGGCGTTACTTCCGCGAATTCTCGGTGACGCTCGCCGTCGCGATCCTGATCTCGCTCGTGATCTCGCTGACGACGACGCCGATGCTGTGCGCGCAGTTCCTGCGCCACCAGCCGGATGCCGCGGCGCGCAAGGGCTGGTCCGCGCGCATGTTCGATTTCTCCGAGCGCGCTTTCGCGAAGCTCGCGCGCGGCTACGAGCGCACTTTGCGCTGGGCGCTGTCCGTGCCGCTGCTGATGATGTTCATCCTGCTCGTGACGGTCATCCTCAACGTTTACCTGTACATCATCGTACCGAAGGGCTTCTTCCCGCAGGAGGACACCGGACGCATCGTCGGCGGCATCCAGGCGGACCAGGCCTCGTCGTTCCAGGCGACGTCGCAGAAGATGATCGAGTTCATGCGCATCGTGAAGGAGGATCCGGCGATCGACAACGTCGCGGGCTTCACCGGCGGCGGCCAGCGCAACGGCGGCTTCATGTTCATGCAGCTGAAGCCGCTGGCCGAACGCAAGCTGTCGACCAACGAGGTGATCAGCCGGTTGCGACCCAAGCTGTCGCAGGTCGCGGGCGCGAGCCTGTTCCTGCAGGGGGCGCAGGACATCCGCGTCGGCGGCCGGCAGAGCAACGCGACCTACCAGTACACGCTGCAGAGCGACAGCCTCGAGGATCTGCGCACCTGGGGTCCGAAGATCGGCGACGCGCTCAAAGACGTGCCTGAACTCGCGGACGTCAACAGCGACCAGCAGGACCGCGGACTCGAGACGGCCCTCGTGTTCGACCGGCCGACGATGGCGCGCCTCGGCGTGACGATGTCCTCTGTCGACAGCGCGCTCAACAACGCGTTCGGCCAGCGCCAGGTTTCGACGATCTACAACGCGTTGAACCAGTACCACGTGATCATGGAGGTGCAGCAGCAGTTCATCCAGAACCCGGACTCGCTGCGCGACATCTACGTATCGGGCAAGGGCGGCACGCTCGTGCCGCTCATGACGTTCGCGAACTACGGCCCGGGCTCTGCGCCGCTGTCGGTCAACCACCAGGGCCAGTTCGTCGCATCGACGGTGTCGTTCAACCTCGCTGATGGCATCAGTCTCGGCGCCGCGGTCGAGGCGATCAACCGCGCGATGGCGCGCGTCGGTGCGCCGGTCTCGATCCATGGCAGCATGCAGGGCACCGCGAAGACGTTCCAGAAATCGCTCGACAACCAGCCCTGGCTGATCCTCGCCGCGCTGATCGCGATCTACATCGTGCTCGGCGTGCTGTACGAGAGCTACGTGCATCCGCTGACGATCCTGTCGACGCTGCCGTCGGCCGGCGTCGGCGCGCTGCTCGCGCTGCTCGCGTGCAGCACCGAGTTCAGCGTGATCGCGCTGATAGGCGTGATCCTGCTGATCGGCATCGTCAAGAAGAACGCGATCATGATGATCGACTTCGCGCTCGACGCCGAACGCAACGACGGCCTCGACGCGCGCGACGCGATCTTCAAGGCGTGCATGCTGCGCTTCCGCCCGATCATGATGACGACGCTCGCGGCCATGCTCGGCGCGCTGCCGCTAGCGCTCGGCTTCGGCGAGGGCAGCGAGATGCGGCGTCCGCTCGGCATCTCGATCTTCGGCGGCCTGCTCGTGAGCCAGCTGCTGACGCTGTACACGACGCCCGTCGTCTACCTCTACCTCGACCGCTTTCGCCTGTGGAGCAGGCGCCAGTGGCAACGCATCTATCACGCGCCGCCAGGCGCGACTCCGGCGCCGGTGGCGTGAAGGAACAGCCGTGAACAACCCACACTCGAAAATCGCTTCAAAAACCGCTCGCGGCGCACGTAATGCGCGGCCGGGCGAGCCCTTCCATCGATGCGGTCGCGAGACAGGTCGGTCGCGTGTGCGGCTCGCACAGCGCCTCGTCTGCGTGGCCGCGAGCGCGCTGCTCGGCGCGTGCGCGGTCGGGCCCGATTACCATCGCCCCGAGCTGCCGACGCCGCCCGCGTACAAGGAAAACGCGGGCTGGAAGGTCGCATCGCCTGCCGACGCGCTCAAGCGTGGCGCCTGGTGGGAAGCGTTCGGCGACGCGCAGCTCGATGATCTCGAGCGCCAGGTGGATGTGTCGAACCAGAGCCTGAAGCAGGCCGAGGCGCAGTATCGGCAGGCCGCGGCGCTCGTCTCGGGCGCGCGCGCGAGCCTGTGGCCGACCGTGACGGCCAGCCTCAGCGCGACGCGCTCGGGGCGCTACGGCAGCTCCGGCGGCGGCATCGTCTCGGGCGGCACCGTGATCGGCGGCACGAGCGGCAGCGGCAGCGGCGGCTCGTCGAATCCGACCAATTCGTTCCAGCTGCCGCTCTCGGCGACCTGGGAGCCCGACCTGTGGGGCGGCGTGCGTCGTCAGATCGAGGAGAGCGCGTCGACCGCGCAGGCGAGCGCGGCCACGCTCGAATCGACGCGCCTGTCGCTGCATGCGCAGCTTGCGAGCACGTATTTTCAGCTACGCATCGCCGACGAACAAAAGCGTCTGCTCGAGCGCACGGTCAGCGCTTACGAGAAGGCGCTGCAGCTCACGCAGAACCAGTACAACGTCGGCGTCGTCGCGCGTGCCGATGTGATCCAGGCCGAGACCCAGCTCAAGAGCGCGCAGGTGCAGGCGATCGATGTCGGACTTGCGCGTGCGCAATACGAGCATGCGATAGCGGTGCTGATCGGCAAGATGCCGGCGGAATTCTCGCTGCCGCCGCAAGAGCTCAAGGTGACGCCGCCGGCAATCCCGGTCGACGTGCCCGCGACGCTGCTCGAGCGCCGCCCCGACGTCGCAGTCGCCGAGCGCCAGGCTGCGGCCGCCAACGCGCAGATCGGCGTCGCTGAAGCCGCATGGTTCCCGACGCTGACGCTGTCCGCGAGCGGCGGCTACTCGAATTCTTCGTGGGCGAAGTTGCTCGAAGCGCCGAGCCGGTTCTGGTCGATCGGGCCGCGCCTCGCCGAGACGCTGTTCGACGGCGGCGCGCGCCGTGCGCAAAACGCGCAGGCGCGTGCCGCATACGACGCGGCGGCTGCGAACTATCGTCAGGTCTCGCTCGCGGCATTCCAGAACGTCGAGGACAACTTGGCTGCGCTGCGAATCCTCGAGCAGGAAGCCGTCGCGCAGGACGATGCGGTCAAGTCGGCCGAACGCGCGCTCGCGATCTCGATCAACCAGTACCGCGCGGGCACCGTCAGCTACCTCAACGTCGTGACCGCATCGGCGACCGCCTTCAGCAACGAGCGCAACGCGATCCAAATCCTCGGCAACCGGCTCGAGGACAGCGTGCAGCTGATCAAGGCGCTCGGCGGCGGCTGGCAGCAGGACGATCTTCCGGCGGCAGGGGAGATCGACTTGCACGCGCCGGCGCCCAAGGACTCCGCGCGATAGCGGAGCTGTCCCTTCGCGGCGCACGATGAACCGGCATGCGCGGTTAGGGAAAGCCGTGTGCGTCAAGTCTCGAAAGGCTGCCGCGGCTTGGCGAGTCGGTTGGGGCAGTTCGACAAAACCAGACGGCTTTGCGAAACTTGCGTGCACCGGCCGAGCCGCTCCCGTGATTCGCCGTCGTCGCAAAATCAAGGAGCAACAAGCAAAATGAACTGTATCCCAAAGATGTTGAAGTTCGGTTGCGCAATCTTTGCCGCATCGATGCTGGTCATTGCGAATCAGGCTGGCGCGACGGGCTTTTCAGGCGCCGGGGATAACATCGGCCTCATCCGTGTCAGCACCGAGGACGACGGGACATTGCGCGTCGGCGTCCAGATTTCGGTCACCACGGCGTGCCCGGTGCAGGGATTCTTCACGACGACGACGTCGCAGGACGTCAGCGTGCGCAGCGCATGGCTGAAGGCGCTGCAGGATGCGAAAACCAATTTCCGCGGCTTCTCGATCGTCGGCACGGGCACCTGCGATGCAAAGAACGTCGAGATCATCAAGTTCATCGATCTGAATTGACGGCGAAGAAACAGGACTGCGCAATTTTCTTGACGACACGATGAGTGTTGCCCCCCGACGCCACGCGGCGCCGAGGGGGTGCAGGTCGGGACGCGAAACTCAGCCTCTGCCAGCGTTCGCGATGATGTCGCGGCTGACGGTCACGAGGGTCCGCAGTTGGATGACGAGGCCTTCGGTGACGCCTTCGACAAGCGCGAACTCGCGCGGCGTCGTGTAACCCTTCTTGTAGATCAGCTTGATCAATTCGCCTGACAGGTCGAGCAGCGCCTGCAGTTCGAGTTCGAGTTTCTTCAAGTCATGGCCGGGCATTGAAATCTCCTTGAGTTGGGGATGCGACAGAGAAGCCTGTCGTAGCAGGATTCAGCGCGGCCGATGCGCGATTACAGACTGTCGTCCTTTCGCGCTGCGCCGCCGTGTTGGACGCTGGCAAGGCCTTGGGGCGAGACGCCGAGCCGTGTCTTGCGCATTCTGCAGTGCGTGTCAGAGGCGAGCTCCTTCCGACGTAACCCCTCATGCCATTCGGCCAAGAGGGTCTCGTCATGTCTCGTTTCAATCCCATTCGCGCGTTGTTGTTGCCGTTGCTGGCGGGTCACGCGCTATTCGCGCAAGCCATCGAAGTCCCGATGGAAGAGGGTTCGCCTTCTCTACTCGTTCGCGAGACGCCCGTACAGAAAGTGCGCCTGGACGAAAAACTCGCGCTGGCCCAGCGGATCATCGATCGGGTCAGTGACGATGCCCGGCGCAAGGGTGCGACGCCCGAATGGCGTGAAGGGCTCGCGGCATCGCTGTACCGGTTGTCGAACGAGACGCTGGCACGGATCGAGCCGGGAATAGCGACGCTTGATGACGCACATGGCGCGGCGGCGCTCGCGGCTGGCCAGGAGACGGCACTCGGCGACAGCAGCAACGATCTCGTGTTCACGCCGATCACGCCCTGTCGGTTCGTCGATACGCGCAACGTCGGCGGTCCGGTTTCCACCGTTCGCGTCTTCGACACGGCCAGCAGCGGGACGACCTACGGCGGCAGCGCGGGCTGCGCGCTGTCGGGTGTCGGCGAACCGGCGATCGCGCTCAATGTCACGGCAACCGGGATGTCGGCGCCGGGATATCTCATCGTGCGCCCGCAGGGCAGCGTCAACACGACCAGCTTCATCAACTGGGACGCGGGCGCAGTGCAGATCGCCAATGCGGGCATCGTGACGACGACGCTCGCGAGCAATGGCCACTACGAATTCGAGATCACCGGCAACCGGGGTGCGCCGCAGGTGATCGTCGACTATTTCGGTTATTTCAGCGCGCCCGTCGGCACGATCACGGGCGACGGTGGCGCGGGCGACGGCGTCGCCGGCATTACGAGCGGCGCTTCCAACAGCGGTGTCTACGGCAAGAATACCGGTGGCGGCAAGGGTGTGTTCGGCGCGAGCACGAGCGGCACGGGTGTCGGCGGTCAGTCGACTTCGGGAAGCGGGACGTCCGGCAACAGCGCGACCGGATCGGGCGTCTATGGCCAGTCCGTGGGTTCCGCGGGATTCAACGGGGCGGCCGGCGTCTGGGGAGACAGCACGTCGTATTTCGGCGTTTGGGGGACCAGCAACACGAACGCCGGCGTCTGGGGCGAGAGCAAGACCTTCGACGGCGTGCATGGCCACACAGCGGGTGGATCGGCCAGTGGCGTCGCCGGTTTCGGCGACGGCAACTCGGCAGGCCTTTTCGGATCGAGCCAATCCGGCAACGGCGCGTATGGCACGTCGACGAGCGGCAACGGCGTCGAGGGCAACAGTCTCGGTGCCGGCGCGAGTGGCGTCTACGGACAGAACAGCAGCGCCACCGGTTACGGCGTCTACGGCCGCAACACGGGCGGCGGTTATGCGATCGCAACCGACGGGCCGGCTTTCCAGGCGTCCAATCAGAGCGGCTGGATCAAGGCGATGGTAGTGGTCAAGCCCGCGTCGTCCGGTTCCGGATCGCACATCACCCGTTGCTTCAACTCGCGCTTGCCGGCCGCGCAAGCGAGTACGCCCCCTTGCGGCATGGCCGAGTCGGAGCCATTTACCGGTGAGGTGAATGTCGATTTCGGCTTCGACGTGAGTCAGCGCTTCACCTCGGTGGCTCCGCTGCAGGTCGGATTCGGCGGCGATTTTTCAGTGCCGCCGATCACGATCGGCGCATGCACGTCGGCCGACTGTTCGGCAGCCGATTCGACCTCGAAAGTATCGGTATCGATCTATCGCACTGACAGCCAGGACGGCATCGACGTGCCGTTCACGCTGATCGTCTATTGAACGCAGCTTTTCAGCGCGACGCGACGATCAACGCATAGAGGATGCGCCGGTCCTCGTCGTCGAGCGTCTCGCCCTCGATGCCGCGGTAGTGATGATGAAACGAGACGACCGCGGCAGCGCGGTTGTTGAGTGCATAGCCCAGATCGCTCAGGGCGAGCCATGCGTCGAAGTTGTCCGGCGGATCATCCGCCAAGCTTGACGGCCAGCGGCCGAAGCCGGCGTCGGCGAGGCGCCGCCACGGAAACAGCGGTCCGGGGTCGACCTTGCGTCCCGGTGCGAGATCCTCGTGACCGATCACCTGCTGTGGAGGAATGTGCAATCGCCCGGTGAGGTCCTTGAGCAGTACGAGCAGGGCATCGATCTGCGCAGTCGCGAATGGAGAGCGGCCGTCGTTGTCGAGTTCGATGCCGATCGACGCCGAGTTGACGTCGCTGATCGTGCCCCACTGTCCCGAGCCCGCGTGCCAGGCCCGCGCGTCGTCGGCGACGAGCTGGTAGATGTGGCCGTCGGCGCCGACGAGATAGTGCGCGCTGACCGGACCGTCGCTGTTGCGATCGCGCAGCGTATCGAGGCTCTCCGCGACCGAATGCTGCTCCGTGTAGTGGATGACGATCAGCATTGGCCGGCGCACGCCGAAATTGGTCGACGGTACCCAGGTCG